>PPYE01362349.1_pt1 | contig 10361 bp, 9 predicted proteins | sample 1559881 | NCBI WGS metagenome assembly PPYE01 (sample SAMN08240022, study PRJNA423297) | Human gut metagenome, whole genome shotgun sequencing project.
CGTTTTATGCCATTCTGGTCATCGTATGAACGGCTGCGGATTTTCCCTTCTATGTAGAGTTTGTCGCCCTTACGGACATATTTTTCCGCAGTTTGGGCCAGTCCTCTCCATAACACGATATTATGCCATTCCGTACGTTCGGGAACCTGTGTTCCATTCTGCAACGTATAGGCACGATCGGTAGTGGCCAACGAGAAAGTGGCAACGGCAATGCCGGTATCCAAATATCTCACATCAGGGTCCTTTCCTACATTTCCAATCAAAATGACTTTATTTACTGACATTCTATTATTCCTTTTTAATTATTAGGCTCCAAAATTAGCGAAAAAAACTGATTCACCAAACGCGATACGGCAAATTTATGCAAATCTTCCACGCTTATTCTCTGATACTTCGCAAAAGAAGCCGAATTCTCAGGGAGAATCACTTCATAAAAATTTGCGTAAATCACCCGGTGGGATAACACGTGCTTCACCCCTTTCCGCACCAGCCGCACTATGGGCTCCTCTCCCCCGGCCAGCATCCCTCGAAACTGTGGCGATGCATACAGTTCCTCTTCCGTCCACTCACGATCCGTTTCTATCAAAGGCGGTTCATACAAATTTTTCCATATATCATTTCCGCTGCGCTTATGTATAAAGGTATACGCGCCCATGCGTACATATATATAATTAAAATAACGATTAGTCACCTTGTTTTTATGTTGCTTCACAGGCAAAGAGCCGGCAATCCCCTTCAGACGCGCCACACAAGAATCGTTTAGCGGACAAAACAGGCAGTCGGGCGCTACCGGAGTACACTGCAAAGCTCCAAAATCCATGATAGCCTGGTTGTAGAGACCAGGGCGCTCACGGTCCAGCAACTCATCGGCAACCCGGACAAACAGTTTCTTTCCTTCCGCCGAATCAATGGGGGTATCAATGCCGGCTGCCGCCAGTGCGAACACATCAGGAAAACGGGCCACAAAACGTTGATAGTAATCATATCCCTGAACCACACGAGTTTGTTGTAGAATAATCTCCGAGATCCATATCAAATAAGGATTTTTTGTCCTTCTCCACGGTAAATCACGCCCGTTTTCCCTATACCAATCTATCAATTTTCTGCTAAAATTCTCCATATCAGTATTATATAAAAGTGCATTCTATGCAATATTTCCGCAAAAGTAAACCAAGAAAATGGAAGAAGATGCTTTTTTTAGGAAATTTATTCTGAATATATTTCTTAAAGAGGGAGAAAAGCTATATATTTGCAGTCCAAAAAATTAAGATATAAGTATAACAATAATTATTTAGCGAAATGACTAAAGCAGATATCGTAAACGAAATTACGAAAAATACCGGTATTGACAAGGTGACAGTGTTAACCACACTTGAGGCTTTCATGGATACAGTAAAGGATTCATTATCTAAAGAAGAAAATGTGTACCTGCGTGGTTTTGGAAGTTTTGTAGTGAAGAAAAGAGCTCAGAAGACTGCTCGCAACATTTCAAAGAACACTACAATCATTATTCCGGAGCACAATATTCCGGCATTTAAACCAGCTAAGACATTTACATTATCAGTAAAGAAATAATAAACAAGAGTATTAACCCATAAAATTTGAAGCTATGCCAAGCGGAAAGAAGAAAAAAAGACACAAAATGTCTACTCACAAGCGTAAAAAAAGACTAAGAAAGAACAGACATAAAAGCAAAAAATAATTTGTAGTCTGTCTGTGACGACAAATAAAGAACAAACCTTGCAAAGCAACAAAAGTCTTTCGGGTTTGTTCTTTGTTTAATGAGAAAAGTGAACAATTTAAAAATACAAAAGTGACAAGCGAACTAGTAGTAGACGTACAACCCAAAGAGATTTCCATCGCACTCCTTGAAGATAAAGCGTTGGTGGAATTTCAGAAAGAAGGGAGAAGTGCTTCCTTCAATGTGGGAAATATGTATTTGGGACGGGTAAAGAAACTAATGCCCGGCCTTAATGCCTGTTTCGTGGATGTCGGCTTTGAAAAAGATGCTTTTCTTCATTATCTAGACCTAGGTCCTCAATTTCATTCTTATCAGAAGTATCTGAAGCAAGTTTTAAGCGACCGTAAAAAACTTTTTCCCATCACAAAAGCTACTATGCTGCCTGATATTGAAAAGGAAGGGACGGTTTCAACCACCCTCCAACAAGGTCAGGAAGTTATTGTGCAGATTGTAAAGGAACCTATCTCGACCAAGGGCCCCAGACTAACCTGCGAATTGTCATTCGCCGGACGTTATTTGGTATTAATCCCTTTCAACGATAAGGTTTCGGTATCACAAAAAATTAAATCGAGCGAAGAACGCGCCCGTCTGAAACAGTTATTGCAAAGCATCAAACCGAAAAACTTCGGAGTGATTGTACGCACCGTAGCGGAAGGCAAAAGGGTGGCCGAGCTTGATGCAGAGCTTAAAGTCTTGCTGAAACATTGGGAAGAAACAATCACTAAAGTACAGAAGGCTCCCAAACTGCCGGCATTGGTATACGAAGAGACCAGCCGCACAGTGGCCATGTTGCGCGATCTTTTCAATCCGTCTTATGAGAACATCTATGTGAACGATGAAACAGTGTTCCATGAGATTAAGGATTATGTATCACTTATCGCCCCTGAACGAGCCGAAATCGTAAAACTGTACAAGGGTCAGCTTCCCATATTCGACAATTTCGGTATTACCAAACAAATCAAATCCTCTTTCGGGAAAACCATTTCGTATAAAAGTGGAGCTTACCTGATTATTGAACACACAGAAGCACTTCATGTAGTGGATGTCAATAGTGGAAACCGCTCCAAATCTGCCAACGGGCAGGAGGCTAACGCACTGGATGTAAATCTGGGTGCCGCCGACGAACTGGCACGCCAGTTAAGATTGCGTGATATGGGTGGTATTATCGTGGTTGACTTCATTGATATGAATCTAGCAGAGAACCGGCAGAAACTGTATGAACGTATGTGCCAAAACATGCAGAAAGACAGAGCAAAACATAACATTCTGCCCCTCAGTAAATTTGGATTGATGCAAATTACCCGCCAACGCGTGCGTCCTGCCATGGATGTCAACACGAATGAAACCTGTCCCACCTGCTTCGGGAAAGGTAGCATAAAGCCATCCATCCTTTTTACGGATACTTTGGAGAGTAAGATTGACTACCTGGTCAACAAATTGAAGATAAAGAGATTTACGCTGTACATCCATCCGTACATCGCAGCATATGTGAATCAGGGTCTGGTTTCCCTGAAGCGCAAATGGCAAATGAAATACGGATTCGGAATAAAGATTATCCCAGACCAAAGTCTGGCCTTCCTGCAATATCGGTTCACCGATGTTCACGGTGAGGAGATAGACATGAAAGAGGAAATCGAAATCAAGTAAAAGAAAAGGGAGTGATAAAAAATGTCACTCCCTTTCTTTATTTCACGACTCTAATACGCAAGGCTTGATTTCGAAGTTTCACAAGCTCAAACACCAGTCACATTCTGCCGATTATAACTCACCCAACCATCACAAAGCTGGCAAAACAAAAGCACATCCGTTGCCCCTATTTTATTTGCCTTGCTTATAGTCTTTCACTATTCCCTCCGCAATCCAATTTGCCAATGCCTGACGGTTATTCTTCAGAACCAGCCGTTGTTGGTCACGCTTGTTCCGAATATTTCCCAATTCCAAAAACACCGCTACGGGAGTCGTATTACGCAATACATACAAATTACGTTCACTCACCGTTCCGCGAAAGCCACGGTTTGGCTGATGCTTGTCATATTTCCTATCAAAGGTACGGTGCAAGTTATTGGCCAACCGCCTACCCTTCGTACTTTTAGGAGCGTTATAAAAAAACACATCTGTCTGCTGTCCCTTACTGCGACTGTCCACATGAATAAATACAGCTCGTTTGTAACTGCTCTTATCTTTCCGATACAGTTTATTCACCCAGTCACAACGTTGCTTCAAACGAGCCACCTGATTCAAGGGAATAGGATCTCCCATGCAAGTTTCACGTTTACTGTTTGCCAGGACATGACCGTCACGAATACCATCTTTCTTATCTTGAATGATAATATGCACCTTCGCACCGCGTGACAACAACTCACGTGCCAACCGCAGAATAATATCGTATGCATACTCATCCTCATGCAACTGACGCCCCTGATAGATACCGATGGCCCCAGGATCGGGACCTCCGTGACCACTCACCAAATAAAAACAAGCTCCGCTTAGTTCATTGGATGTAATCTGATAGGTAGCATATTCCTTTCCAAATAATGCCTCTTTGCCGGTACGAGGCTTTTTCTTCGCCAGAAGCGGTGATAGAACAAAAAATAAAAACGTGACAAATAGTACCGATCCTCTCATTATCTGTTATTTTTCTCCCAACATTTCATCTATCTTCTTGCACAAAGAAGAGAATTCTTCTTCATTGTACAAACGGGTCAGCATTACAATCTTGCCCGTTTTGTCAATCAATACATTACGGGTGATGCCCGCTTTACGGTCTGCATATCTGGCAAAAATATCAGCTCCCGGATCAAGAGCCAACGGATAGGTCACGCCGGTACGTTTGGCAAAAGCCACTACGGTTTCCAAAGGTTCGTCCCGATCCACTCCAAAGAGAGCAAACGCTTTATTATCCTTATGTTTCAACCAGATATCTTTTTCAATAAAAGGCATCTCTTTTCGGCAAACTCCACACCAACTGGCAGTGAACTGAAGCATCACCACCTTGCCACGCAAATCAGAGAGTTTCACTTTCTGTCCGTCTGTCAGTTCCATTTCAAAATCGGGAGCCATATCCCCTACCTTTACTATATAACCGGCATTATCAGGAGTAACCTGTTGTGCCTTCACCGGCTGTTAACCTGTTCTCTATTCAAAAGCCCCACAAAAAAAATAAAAGTAGCGATGAAGTTATATCTCATATTCTTGAATGTATGGATAGCTTCCGTGTATTACATGATTTATTGTGAACCAAGAAGTTACAACAATGCTTTGGCAGGATTTTGGGGAATCATGGCCATCTTCTGGATTTATGACCTGAAAGTAAACTACACCCCTTTTGACCGGACTCACAAACATACCGCACTAGCCGTCCTGCTTTGTATGTTGCCATTGGCCTATCCACTCTTCTCCATTATAAGGGGGATGAGCTTTCCCATGATGACCTCACCTGTAATGCCTTGTTCGGTAGCGGTTTTCACCATCGGACTGCTGCTGGCATTTTCCAAACGAGTCAATATCTTTCTCGTCATGTTTCTCTGCCACTGGGCACTGATCGGTTTCACCAAAACTTACTTTTTCCATATTCCCGAAGATTTTCTGCTGGCAAGTTCGGCTGTACCGGGCCTTTATCTGTTCTTTAAAGAATACACAGCTTCCCATCTGCATACTTCCACCCTTTTCCGTGCCCGTATGATTAATCTCGCCCTGATTATTGCCTGCGGTGCAATCGGAGTGCTGTTCATGATATCTATGGTGTGCGAACTGGCTCAAGAACAGGCTTTATCGAAATAAAAACACGTCTTAATGAGGTACTTTGCAAAATCTTTCGTATTTTTGCCAACAAATTGAGTTAATGTTTTAACAGGATGAACGTATTAGAACTAAGTGAACAGGAGATTATCAGACGAAACAGTCTGAATGAATTGCGCGCTATGGGCATCGAGCCATACCCCGCAGCTGAGTATGTAACCAATGCATTTTCTACAGATATAAAAGCTGAGTTCAAGGATGATGAGGAACCTCGCAAAGTATCGGTAGCCGGACGTATGATGAGCCGCCGTGTGATGGGTAAAGCTTCATTTATCGAATTACAGGATTCAAAAGGCCGTATCCAGGTGTATATCACCCGTGATGACATCTGCCCGGATGAAAACAAAGAAATGTACAACACTGTGTTCAAACGTCTGCTGGACCTTGGTGACTTTATCGGTATAGAAGGATTCGTATTCAGAACCCAAATGGGTGAAATCAGTATCCACGCTAAAAAACTGACCGTACTGTCCAAGTCTATCAAACCGCTTCCTATTGTAAAATACAAAGACGGAGTCGCTTACGACAAGTTTGAAGACCCTGAACTGCGTTATCGCCAACGTTATGTTGACCTTGCTGTGAATGAAGAGATAAAAGATATCTTCATCAAGCGCAGTAAAGTATATAGCTCTATGCGCGAATATTTCAACTCAAAAGGTTATATGGAAGTGGAAACCCCGATTCTGCAATCCATTGCCGGCGGAGCAGCCGCACGTCCATTCATAACTCACCACAACGCACTGGATATGCCGCTGTACATGCGTATTGCCAGTGAGTTGTACCTGAAAAGACTAATTGTAGGTGGTTTCGAAGGAGTGTATGAAATAGGTAAGAACTTCCGTAACGAAGGAATGGACCGCACAGGCATGAACGAAGAACAGATACGAGAAGTTTGCCAGAAACTCAATATGGAGATTGACGACACAATGGGCAAAGGCAAACTGATCGATGAAATCTTCGGAGAATTCTGCGAAGGTACTTACATCCAGCCGACTTTCATCACCGACTATCCGAAAGAAATGTCTCCGCTGACAAAGATACACCGCAGCAATCCGGATTTGACCGAGCGTTTCGAGCTGATGGTGAACGGCAAGGAACTGTGTAATGCATACTCCGAATTAAACGACCCGATTGACCAGTTGGAACGTTTCGAAGAACAAATGAGACTGAGCGAAAAAGGAGATGATGAAGCTATGATTATTGACAAAGACTTCGTCCGTGCGCTGGAATACGGTATGCCCCCCACTTCGGGTATGGGAATCGGTATGGACCGTCTGACGATGCTGATGACCGGACAGTCTACCATTCAGGAAGTATTGTTCTTCCCCCAGATGCGTCCCGAAAAGATTACTCCGAAAGACACTCCTGCCAAATTTATGGAACTGGGAATTTCAGAAGACTGGGTTCCTGTCATTCAGAAAGCAGGCTATAACCTGGTGAGCGATATGAAAGAAGTGAATCCGCAGAAGCTGCATATGGACATTTGCGGAATCAACAAAAAATATAAATTGGAACTAACCAATCCTACGGTGGACGAAGTTGCCGGATGGATTGCGAAAATTGAGAATTGAGAATTTAAAGATTGAGAATTATTCCAATTGTCAATTATCCATCATAAATAATAAGCATGAAATTGCCCGGTAAAATAGCGATAATGGGTGGTGGCAGCTGGGCCACGGCTATTGCAAAAATAGTCTTGGCTCAGGCTGAATCAATCAACTGGTATATGCGCCGCGACGACCGAATTGAAGAATTCAAACGTTTGGGACATAATCCGGCTTATCTGACAAGTGTGCGCTTTGAAATAAAGAACATCAACTTCTCTTCAGATATCAACAAGATAGTAAAGGAATCGGATACCCTGATATTCGTTACCCCCTCTCCCTATCTGAAAAGCCACCTGAAAAAGCTGAAAACCAAAATAAAGGACAAGTTCATTGTCACTGCTATCAAGGGTATCGTCCCTGACGAGAACCTGATTGTTTCCGATTATTTTCATCAGGTATACGGTGTTCCCGAAGAGAATATAGCCGTCATTGCAGGTCCGTGCCACGCAGAAGAAGTAGCCTTGGAGCGTCTTTCCTATCTGACTATCGGATGTAAAGACATTGACAAGGCGAAGATATTCGCCCGGCAGCTGGCCGGACATTACATAAAAACTTCTGTAAGCCCGGATGTGGCAGGTATAGAATACGCTTCGGTATTGAAGAATATTTATGCTATCGCCGCTGGAATTTGCAGCGGTCTGAAATATGGCGACAATTTTCAGGCTGTATTGATTTCAAATGCCATTCAAGAGATGAACCGCTTCCTGAATACCGTACATCCCGTAGAGCGTTCTATTGATGATTCCGCTTATCTGGGTGACTTGTTGGTTACCTCCTATTCCAATTTCAGCCGGAACCGCGTATTCGGAACCATGATTGGTAAAGGTTATTCCGTAAAAAGCGCACAGATAGAAATGGAAATGATTGCCGAAGGATACTACGGAACGAAATGTATTAAGGAGCTAAACAAGCACTTGCACGTGAACATGCCTATCGTAGATGCCGTTTATAATATTTTATATGAGCGCATCTCGCCCATGATTGAGATTAAATTATTAACTGATTCATTCAGATAAAATATCAGATACAATGAAGAATATTAGTTTAAACATCGACAAAGTAGCCGGTTTTGTTTCTAAGGAAACAATCGCTGCTTACGAACCTCAGGTGAAAGCCTGCATGGAAACATTGGAAAACGGTACAGGTAAAGGTAATGACTTCTTGGGTTGGTTGCATTTGCCATCGTCTATAACAGCCGAACATTTGGCTGACTTGAAAGCTACTGCCCAGGTTCTGCGCGACAACTGCGAAGTAGTAGTCGTAGCAGGTATCGGTGGAAGCTATCTGGGAGCACGTGCCGTAATAGAAGCTTTATCCAATAGTTTCCAATGGTTGAAAGCAAAACAAGACGGACCCGTCATCGTTTTTGCAGGCCACAATATCGGCGAAGATTACTTGTTCGAGTTGACTGAATACTTGAAGGACAAAAAGTTCGGTGTAATTAATATTTCCAAGTCTGGTACTACTACAGAAACCGCCTTAGCTTTCCGTTTACTGAAAAAACAGTGTGAAGACCAGCTTGGCAAGGAAATGGCGAAGAAAGTGATTGTTGCCGTTACAGATGCCAAAAAGGGTGCCGCACGTGTTACAGCCGACAAGGAAGGATATCAGACTTTCATTATCCCCGATAATGTAGGCGGTCGTTTCTCTGTCCTTACTCCAGTAGGTTTGCTGCCTATCGCAGTGGCAGGATTTGACATTGAGAAACTAGTGGAAGGCGCACGCACGATGGAAACAATATGTGGTCCGGCTACTCCGTTTGCCGAAAATCCTGCAGCTGTTTATGCTGCCACCCGCAATGAATTGTATAAAGACGGAAAGAAGATTGAGATTTTGGTAAACTTCAATCCCAAACTGCACTATATGAACGAATGGTGGAAACAATTGTACGGTGAATCCGAAGGTAAGGATGGTAAAGGTATTTATCCGTCTGCCGTCGACTTCTCTACCGATCTCCATTCTATGGGACAGTGGATTCAGGAAGGTGAACGTACTATCTTCGAAACAGTTATCTCTATCGAAAACCCGGAACATACGCTTCAAGTTCCTTCGGACAGCGAAAATTTGGATGGCTTGAATTTCTTGGCAGGAAAGCGTGTAGACGAAGTGAACAAGATGGCAGAACTAGGTACTCAGCTGGCACACGTTGACGGTGGTGTACCCAATATGCGACTGATTGTACCCGAACTGAATGAATACTACCTGGGAGAAATCATCTATTTCTTTGAAAAAGCTTGTGGTATCAGCGGTTATTTGCTGGGAGTAAATCCGTTCAACCAACCGGGCGTGGAAGCATACAAGAAAAATATGTTTGCTTTGTTGAATAAACCGGGATACGAAGAAGAGTCTAAAGCTATCCAAGCTAGATTATAATATCAAGAACCTATTCAGAATGCCATTTATCAATGTCATTCCGAATGACAGTGAAGAATCTGAAAGCATCCACCAAATGCTTGCAGATTCTTCACTTTATTCCAATCCAACGGTCACACCTTTGGAAGTAATAACTATACATTTATTCTATGTTTAAAGAAGCGATAAATAACTATCTTCATACTCATGGATACGAATCCATCGACTTGAAAGCCGTATTATTCGATATGGACGGCGTGCTGTTCGACTCCATGCCCAACCATGCTGAGTCATGGCATAAAATAATGAAACGCTTCGGTTTCGGCCTCAGCCGAGAAGAAGCTTATATGCACGAAGGGCGTACCGGTGCATCTACGATCAATATAGTAAGTCGTCGGGAACGTGGGCATGATGCTACTGAAGAAGAAATAAAAGCTATCTACCAAGCCAAAACTGAAGAATTCAACAAATGCCCCAAAGCAGAACGGATGCCCGGCGCACTGGAAGTATTGACTAAAATAAAGAGTGAAGGACTGACTCCGATGGTAGTAACCGGTTCGGGACAAACTTCGTTATTGGACCGATTGAATCATAATTTTCCGGGCATATTCCAAGCCAACTTAATGGTTACCGCCTTTGATGTGAAATATGGGAAACCAAATCCGGAACCATATCTGATGGCCCTAAAGAAAGGCGGCTTTAAACCCAATGAAGCGTTAGTAATAGAAAATGCACCACTAGGTGTACAGGCGGGAGTTGCAGCCGGTATTTTTACCATCGCCGTGAATACAGGACCATTGCACGACAATGTGTTACTGAATGAAGGAGCGAATTTACTTTTTCATTCCATGCCCGATTTCAAT
>PPYE01662590.1_pt1 | contig 10359 bp, 8 predicted proteins | sample 1559881 | NCBI WGS metagenome assembly PPYE01 (sample SAMN08240022, study PRJNA423297) | Human gut metagenome, whole genome shotgun sequencing project.
AAACCTTGCGGAAAGAAGGCTTGCGACGGCGCAGTTGAGAGATGGTGCTGTGGTCCGGTACCCGGTCAAACAGATCCAGACCCAGATACCACCTCAAGGCCACATCCGTCTGGATACGCTGCTCGATCTGCCGTTCCGATGGGATCCCGTACAGGTATCCTACCAGCAGATACTTCACCAGCATCACTGGGGCGATGGGCGGGCGGCCATACCTGGGGCTGTATAAATGGGCGGTTTCCTCACGCACGAAGGACAAGTCCAGCGTGGCTTCCAGTTTTCGCAGAAAGTGTCCCTCCGGAACCAAATCTTCTATCGTTACCATGTGCAGTTTCAGTTGCATTCCCATCCCCCTCTCCGCTCTTTCTCTCATTATATCATATTTCCGGCGCTAAGGGGACTTTGTCAACAGCCCCAAATTGTCCCAAGGTGGAGCAAGGCAAGAAGGCGGCACCGCCGAAAGTGCCGCCTTTTTGCGTTTCCCCACGGGACAAGGGGGACTGTCGGTCATTGTTTCGTATCGCTCTGGAAGGAGGCCCACATGGAAGATCCCGTACCTGTCAAGGAGGAATACACCTATCAAGTTGGCAAAATCCAATTCATCGTCACGCCCGTCTACAAGGACAAAGGCGAGTCCATGCGTGACATCCTGTTGAAGCTGATGCTGGCCGATCTGGAGCCAGCCTAACTGTTCCATCGACATCCTTAACTCGGGCGGTCGGCAGAGGTATAATATACATAGGATGAAGCCTTGCTCGGCTGCTTGGAAAGGAGGACATTATGAAGCAGTCAAGCAAGAAAATCTCTACCGGCACAGCCGCCCTCTACTGCCGCCTGAGCCGTGACGATAACATGGACAGCGAGTCCAACAGCATCCAGAACCAAAAGAAGATTCTCCAAAAGGCTTCCAAGGAGAAAGGCTATACGGACACCATCTTTTTCGTGGATGACGGTATCACCGGCACCACTATGAAGCGCCCCGGCTTTCAGAAAATGATTGCCGCAATCGAGGCCGGGTACATCTCGGCGGTGTTCGTGAAAGACCTCTCCCGGCTGGGCCGGAACTACATTGAGGTGGGCAAGCTCACCGAGGAGTTTTTCCCGCTCCATGATGTGCGGCTGGTGGCGGTGTCCGATGGCGTGGACAGCGACGAGGGCGAGGACGATTTCACCCCGTTCAAGAACATTATGAATGACAACCTTGCATAAAGCATGACAAGAAAAACAGCAGTGCGAAACGATCAGAAATCACAAAGACCACATCCCAGCGGCTGGGTGAGCCAGCACATCGGGATGTGGTCTATTTTCATTGCGATCTTCTGTAAATATCAACAATCTGTTCAGCATGCCAAGGGTATTCCAAAACGGAGCACCCTTGCCCTCCATATCCACACAAGGAAACACCACACAGGGAAAAGCCATGCATGGATAATCCACATCTGGAAAATCCTGCACAAAGAAATACTAAAGAAAGTAATTATCAAAGAAAGAAGTACCAAGAGAATGAAATATCAATCCAATCAATCTTGATGGGGAAGAAAAGTGAAAGAAGTCGGGATCGGACAGATAGACGGATTAAGTGTTGGGATATGGGTCGAAAAGCGAGGATTTTTTGCCCTGTAAGCAGCGTTAGAAATATAGGCCGTATGTTTTCTCGTCCAACCAGAAAAACAGAACAGAGCGCAAATAAAGGTTGATTTTCCATCTTTTTTGCCGCTACCGTTCAACAAGGCTCATAAAACATCCGGCAGCAGGTGGAGAGCGTCAGAATCTTGTCCTCCTGATTGACGGTCACACCATCGAGGTTCAGCCAGTTCTTTGCAGCCACACTGTCAGGAAAGGCAGTCTGGAGTAGCGGCGCGGTTCAAAGTGTTGTGGTTTGGTTTATTTGTTTCGTGTGGCGAAAAAGATGCAGCGCAGCATCGGGGTCACCCCGTCCGCTGCGCTGCATGAGTGCCATGTGATAAAGTTGTGCAGCGGGTTTATTCAGCCGTTTTCATTACTCAGCCAGTGCCCTCCAGATAAAGGTCACGATCTGCGCTCTGGTGCAATTCGCGTCGGGGCTGAAGGTGGTATCCGTCGTACCCTTGGTAACGTCCTCCTTGACGGCCCACAGGACCGCCTCGGTATAGTAGGCGTCGACCTTCATGTCGGTAAAGGGGTTGACAGCACCGGCGGCCGGGGCCTCCTGACTGCGCCACAGGAACGTCACGATCTGAGCGCGGGAGCAGGTCACATCGGGGCTGAACGTGGTATCGCTGGTGCCGGTGGTGATGCCGTTCTCCACGGCCCACAGCACCGCGTCGTAGTAATAGCTGCCAGCCGTCACATCCGTAAAGGGCATGGTGCTGGTCTTGGGCGCGGGGCTGCCAGCGGCACGCCACAGGAGCGTGACGGCCTGGGCGCGGGTGCAGATGCCATTGGGGTCAAAGGTGGTATCGGAAGTGCCCTTGGTGATACCGTTCTCCGCGGCCCACGCAACAGCATCTTCATAGTAACTGCCCTCCAGCACATCCACGAACACGCCGGTCTGGGGGTTGCCGTTGGCCTTCATAAAGATGGCCTCGATGGTGTGGTTGCCCTTGACATTCTCAAAGGTATAGGACTTCACCGCGCCGACGCTCTTACCGTCGATCTTGACGTCGGAGATGGCATAGCCCGTATTCGGGGTGATGGTGAAGGTCTGATCCTTACCCGACCGGACGCTGACGCTGTCGGACGGGGAGATCGTGCCATTCACACCAGCGGTCGCCTTGATGGTGTAGTAGGTGTAACCGCTGCCAGAGGAGTTACCGCCGGTGTAGGTCCAATGGGCATACACAGTGGTGTTTGCAGAGAATACGGTAGCAGTCGTGACCTTCGTGCCGCCGCTCTTTTCGGTGTACCAGCCGTCGAAGCTGTAGCTGCCGCTGCGGGAAGCACCGGGCAGAGAGGTCAGCTTCTGATTGGTTGTGGTCATGCTACCGACAGAGGGCGTACCGCCGTTGCCGTCAAAGGTGACGGTGAACTCGCCGTTCGTAAGCTCATCAAAGACAACCCACAGCCAGATGTTACCATCGGTGTCTTTCTCAAAGTAGGAGCCGCCCTCGTCGTCAATTTCATCACTATAGTAAGGTATCTCCATGCCATTGCAGTAAACGATCATTTCATCGCTGAAGGCAAAGTTATCATTTGGGGTGACGCAAATTTCGACAGCATAGGCATTACCGCTTTCGAATATGTCTGCATCGAACTCATCACCCGAAGCCAAATACCAGCACAGTTCTTCAAATGCGGCGCTGTTTTCAGGTGTCGAAACGATGTCAGCGGTATCAGCGGGGGGTGCACCAACGGCAGGTGGCGTAACCGTGACATCGATGCGTGTGATCTTCTGAGTAGGCGCAAGTTGTTCTTCTATCACATATCCGCATTCGGTACACTTAATAGCGTACTTCTCGGTAGCATGACCTTCGTGATCCGGAGTATGGGCAACCTTTTCGGTTGTAGCTGCGCCGCATTTCGTACATTCTTTCCAGTGACTGTTTTCGTCATGAGTATATTCGGCACCTGTTTCGTGAACGTGAAGCGTCTTATAGACAAAGCAAAGGTACGCGTAGGAACTGTCTGCGTAATCATATACATCACCGTAGGTGCCGTTATGGTCTTTTCCGTTTACCTTGCCGGTGACGTTTTTGAAAAAGCCGAAGCCTTCCTTGGCATCAAAGTAAAGCTTGACTCTATAGTAATAGCCGGCTTGGAATGTTTCGTCCTCTTCCATCGGCGTCCAAGTATCGAACCAATATGTGCCGGTGAAATCTTCTTCTGCAATTTTGTCCCAGACCAGATTTCTAAATACAGCACTGTTTTCAGGCGCCGTAACGACGGTGGCCAAATCAGCGGGTTTTTCACCGTTTACAGGAGGCGTAACAGTGGCTTCGATGCTTGTGATCTCCTGAAGGGTGGTCAGGGAAAAAGTGAAGCTTTGTCTCTCTCCGCAGTCGTAGGTATAGGTGACCGTATATACGCCCTCATCTATGGTGAGGATATTGCCGCTGACGATGCCGCCGTTCCAGTCGCTTGCCTTGCTGACATCGAAATTGCCCGGCAGTGTGGAGAGGTCAAAGGTTCTGCCGGTGCCCACCGCAGTCCGAATGTTATAGACGTTATCACTGGCACCTACGTCACCATATCCGCCGAGACCGGAAAGTCCGGTTATATCCAACGAGGTCAGGTTGTTCTCCCACCAGTACAGCTCATCCAGTGCCGTATTGTGGCTGATGTCCAATGTGGTCAGGTTGTTTTCCTGGCACCACAGACGCTCCAGTGCCGTATTGTTGCTGACATCCAGGGTGTTCAGGCTGTTGCAGCCGCAATTCAGTTCCTTAAGTGCCGTATTGTTGCTGACATCCACATCGGTCAGGCCGTTAAGGAATAAACTCAGTGTCACCAGCGCCGTATTGTGGCTGACATCCAGCTCGGTCAGGCTGTTTTCGCCGCAATACAGTGTCACCAGCGCCGTATTGTGGCTGACATCCAGCTCGGTCAGGCTGTTGTTGTAGCACGACAGAAACTCCAGCGCCGCATTGTTGCTGACATTCAGGGAGGTCAGGTTGTTGTTGTAGCATTCCAGATGTTTCAGCGCCGTATTGCTGCTGACATCCAGGGAGGTCAGGTTGTTATCAAAGCAACACAGTTCCTCCAGCGCCGTGAAGAATTCAATTCCCTGCAAATTTTCAATTTCTTCCTCAGAACAAAAAATCTCTGTTATACTGGCTATTTTTTCGGCAGACAGCACACCGCTGCCACTTTTATCATAAGGTAGATGATACAAAATTTCTAAAATTGGCGTCGGGGAAGTTGGTCTCGTTGATGGCAACATCGCCGTCCGCCGCGAATGCCACAGCAGGCAGCAGCCCGACCACCATGCAAAGGCACAGCAGCGTGGACAACAGCCGTTTCAGGTTTTTGGTTTTCATACAGATCCTCGTCCTTTCTTCATGATGCATACCGCAAGCAGTGCGGGCGCTCGTTTTATGATGCTTTCTTTCATCCTATCCGCTCCTTTTCCTTTCCTTGCGCGAATGTGTTTTCCAGCAGTTGCTCCATGCCGTCCGCCAAAAACATGAGGACACGGTTTTGCCCATCCGGGGACAGATTTGCCGCGGGCGAGAGCATTTTGATGTGCAGCTCCGAGCAGTTTTCATCCTGTTGGGTCACCTCCACGGCAACGCGGCTTTGATTGCCGTAGACCTCCACTGTTCCTGTGAGCTGCCAGTGTTCCTTGCGGACAGTCGCATCTCTGCTGACCGATTCCACCATGTCCAGCGCAGCCGCCCGTGCATAGATGGAGGAGCAAGACAGTGTGCGCTTCAATTCCCTCAAAATATCACCCCCCTTACGGTGATCACTGCAAATACCATTGCTTCGGGACCTCCACTCGATGAGATATCGATTTCCGATGATGCTCAGTATAACAGATATCCACCTACCTTTTGCAGGCCGGTCGTCCGCCATTTTTTCGCTTTTTGGGTAGGATTGGTGAAAAAACAGCGGGTAGTATTTCGGGTAGGTAGTGTCAGAGCATGAAAAAAGCACCCCGAAGGGTGCTTTTTTGAACATACAGTTCATTGGGCATCCAGCATTTCCCGGATCTCTGCCCGACTGGATACAGATAACTTTTTCATCAGATTCTTTAAGTGAAATTTTACGGTGTTTTCGGAAATACCGAGAGCGGCTGCAATGTCCTCGTTGGTCCTGCGCAGGCAGACCTGCTCCAGAATTTCGGTTTCTCGCCTGGTCAGGCCATAGTTCAGAGACACACTTTCAAATCGTTCCGCGGGGATCGGGGACATACGGAGCGCCGATGGTTTCTCCGCCGCCACAGAATCAGCATCAACGGTGACTGCTTCGACGTACGGCATTTTTCCATAGTAGGCGTTCATCAATTCGATCCGGCTGGAAACACCGACTTTTTCATAGATGGAACTGATATAGCGTTCCAGCACCCGCACAGACAGAAGGAGCTCACTGGCAATATCTTTGTTTGCCGCGTTATTATCCAGCAGCAGCGAGAAAATTTCAGCTTCCCGCGGGGTAAGTTGATATCGCTTCACAAACTCTGCCATTCGGTTTGATATGCCAGTTGCTTTCTCCGGGCGGACATTCAGTTGTCCGTCAAAGAGCATCATCAGCAGTACCGCAAGAGACAGGCATACACCCACAACAGCGATTCCCTGCTGACCGATCCAATCCTGAAGTGTTGCGGAAAGAACCGCCGTCAAAGCGATAAACGGTCCACGGACAATACGCCCCATGCCTGCCCACAATGCGCTGTCCTCTGCCATCGGAGCGGTATCCAGAAACATAACCGTCAAATACATCACATAGAAACCGGAGAACAAATACATCACACAGCTATAGATATTGCTTGCGGCAGAGTTTCCTTCTCCAATGAAAAGAGCCATTGAGGAGAACAGCAGCAGCGAACACAGCGTACAGAGAGGCAGGAAACGGCGCTTGCTGATATCCGCAACCACGCCCGCCACAAAAGCGCCCGCAGCGTACAGGAGCCGTGCCCATGAGGTCAGGTTCACCGCGCCACCGGCATCCAACTGCGTCACCAGACCGTCACCAAGCCCAAAGCACAGGGACATGACCGCCACGAGGCTCATTGGTACCAGAAAATCTTTCGCCGTGATCGTGGGAGTCGATGCGTAGGGCAGCGGATTTTCAAACATCCAGTCTTTTCCCGGTTTGACTGCCAGATAGATAATGCCCGCAACACCCATTGCCAGACTGATCACCAGCGCCGTATCCGTGACCAGTAAATTCTGCACAAGAAATTGCAATACAGTTGCCGCCGCCACTGCCGTTCCGATCACCCGGCCGGTACAGCCCTTACCAAACAGGAACAGTGCCATCGCGTAATGAGCAAAGCCGCCGATATAGCCAAATAGCAGCAGCGATGCCAACGCCGAAACCGTAAAGATAGCGGAGGATCGCACATACATGAAACAGAATGTACAGCACATATATGCAATCGCCAGCATGACCATCAGCAATTTTCGACTGTTCTCGCTTTTAACCAACCTGCGGCTGAGGGAAAAACCGGCATATCCCAAGGAAGTGCACAGCAGACCGATGGAGTAATGCGTGACGACATGGTCACTGCCCAAAATCACCGCGCTTCTGGCATTGACGGTAAGTTCCGTGAGAAGAAAAACAAAAATATATAATAAAAACAGTATCGTGGACATGATGATTCCATGCCGTTCTTTTGTGGTCATTGTGTCTCTCCTAATTTCGAAGCTCTACCTGTGCAGGAAATCAAACAATAATCATTTTACTACAATCCACGAAAAAACACAATTCTTTGAACGCGCAAAAAAGCACACCGCAAAAGGGTACACCAAGTTACAATAAGTTTACCAGAAAATCTTCATCCAATTTAAGGACTTTCGGGTGAATCACAAGTACCTTTTAATGAACGATTTGCAATGCAGACCGTTCTTTTTTTGTGCCACGAAGCCGGGCTTCATCAGATCGACCTTCTGAACGGCAGCGCAAACCGCGTCACTGAGCGCGAGTATTGGGCAAAGAAGTTAATCGCACGACTATTCAGAGAGCATTTGAAAATTAAAAGAGACTCGAATGGTCAAAAGTTGAATGAGGCAACAATGATAGAGTTTGGGACTATCCCAAAAATGAAAACAGAGCGTTTCGGCGGTCAGCCGGGACGCCCTGTTTTTCCGGTGTGGGTACTCACCGGATTTGCTTGCTATTCTGCAAGTAAATCCCGGTTGACCCACGCCATTTTTCGCAAGTGTACATACACTTGCTGTGCTTGCTGTTCACTAAAATCGTATTCTCCCCGTTCTTTTCCACTCAGATAATCCGTTTAAAATGCAGACTATTTTCGTCAAAACCGTTGACTCGAACATCTGTTTCTGCTATAATTACTGCAAGTAAATAAAGTAGCTGTGCTGTGGAGCCGCTGACGAAGTGATGTCTTCCTAATGCCGCATGAACAGAAGCCCTGTGCGGGCGTCTGTTTTGTTGGTATGGGAAGATTTTTTCATATCGTCATGCGGCTCTTTTTGGTATCCTCCGTCCCCCTCCACACCGCAGGAGGGAGTGATGAAACACACAATTTCGCTTGCCGATGTCTGTTGGCAAATGGCGGCATCGCCGCCTTGATTACCTGTCTGCGCAGCAGAGCATCGCTGTCAAGGACGCGCAGCGAGGCGAGGCCGATTCCTTGACAGCGGTGATCGGCTGTGCTACCCACCATCACGGAAAAACGGAGGATATACGAATATGAAAACAGGAAATTTTCTCAAAGAGAACCATCCCGAAGCGAAAAAGAAATTGCGTCTGCCGGATCAGTTGGAGCTGATGATGGAGGACGGAACTGTGTATCGTGTACGCAGCTTCTTTGTCGCAGAACAGCAGATGGGCGAGGTGCTGGATGCCCTTTCCCTCGAAAAGGTCAATCGGGAGAACTGAATCCCGGCACATTGCCCAGTGGAATCCAAGTCGGTGCTGTGGTATAATCTTTATAGATTTCTGATTGTATCACGCACTGCATTTCGGGAGGTTAAATAAGAAAATGCAGGAAAACTATATCGTTGGTATTTACGCACGGTTGAGCCGGGACGATGAACGCGCCGGGGAATCCGTTTCCATAGAAAATCAAAAGGAAATGCTCTCTCGCTATGTGCGGGAACAGGGCTGGACACTTTACGATTACTACTGTGACGATGGGGTAAGTGGGACTACCTTTGACAGGCCCGGACTCAACCGTCTTGTGCAGGATGCAACGGACAAAAAGATCAACCTTGTCCTGTGCAAAGACCTATCGCGCCTTGGTCGTGATTACATCGAAGCGGGCAAGTACACGGACTTTGTATTCCCGTCACTCGGCTGCCGCTTCATTGCTTTGAATGACGGCGTTGACACGCTCCGCAAGAACAACGAAATGCTGGTTATTCTGAAAAACGTGATGAATGACCTCTATGCGCGGGACACCAGCAGTAAGATCAAGGCGGTCAAGCTGTCCACATTCAAGAGCGGCAAGTATGTCGGCTGCTATGCGCCCCTCGGTTACAGAAAAAGCGAAGCGGACAAGCACGTCCTTGAGATCGATCCGGTGACTGCTCCCGTGGTGCGGCACATCTTTGATCTGCGCTTGCAGGGGTACGGCTTCCGCAAGATTGCCTTGCAGCTTAACGCGGAAAAAGTTCCAGCGCCAAGGAGCTTTTATTACATGGCGGAGGGGCGGGAAAATCTGCGGGGCGAAACGCCATACTGGAACGATGTGACCGTGAAAACCATTCTCCGCAATGAGGTCTATATCGGTCACATGGTACAGAACAAGACCGGCACGGTGTCCTACAAGAATCACAAGCAGGTCAGCAAACCGGAGAGCGAGTGGATTAAAGTAGAAAACACCCATGAGCCGCTGATTTCACAGGAAACGTGGGATGCTGTTCAGCGGATGGATAACCACCCGGCAAGAGGTCGCAGCGGCAAAAGCGGCACGATTGCCCTGTTCGGCGGTCTGCTTCGGTGCATGGACTGTGGCTCGTCCATGCGGTATATGCGTGACTACCGTAAGAGAACCACGGTCAAAGAGCCTGAGTACAAAGCCTATGTCTGCAACCGTTATGCGTCAGGCGGCAAAAATGCCTGTTCATCCCACTACATCAACCAGAAGGTGCTGACGCAAATCGTCCTGACGGATATTCGGTGCAAGGCACTATGGGCGCAGAACAGCCGGGAAACGCTGAGAGCGCAGCTTTTGGCGAGGGAGCAGACTGCCAGCGTGGAGCGCAGCCGAACGCTGCAAGCGGAGCTGACTGCCATCGGCAAACGGCTTCCGGAGTTGGACAAGTTGATTCAGTCCGCTTATGAGGATAAGGTGTTGGGACGCATCCCTGAGAGCGTGTGCGTTAATCTGCTGAACCAGTACGAAGCCGAGCGCAGGGAAAAGCAGGAGCGCCGCAAAGAGCTGACCGAGCAGCTTGCCGCCAGCCGGGAAACGGAATCCTCTGTGGACGCATGGCTGGATATGATGCAGGACTTCGCCCAGCTTGAGGAATTAGACCGTCCCACGCTGGTGCGGCTCATTCAGAAAATTGAGATCAGCGAACGCCGCACCGTGGATGGTCACGAGGAACGGGACATTCACATCTACTACAATTTCGTTGGCTATATCGAAGCATAAGCCGTCATTCTTTATTCGAGGTTGACTAATGAATACTACGCCAAGGACATCTCCAAGAAACGCCGGATCGTCAACAAGATGAAAGGCACCACCGGGATTCCGCTTTCGCCGCCGCCCTATGGCTACATGAAGAACCCGGACGATCCCCGGTTTTGGGT
>PPYE01740889.1_pt1 | contig 10359 bp, 9 predicted proteins | sample 1559881 | NCBI WGS metagenome assembly PPYE01 (sample SAMN08240022, study PRJNA423297) | Human gut metagenome, whole genome shotgun sequencing project.
CGCTCATCCTGGCACTCCACCACCAGCCCTGTGGGCAGGTGGGTGATGCGGATGGCGGACTCCGTCTTGTTGACATGCTGGCCGCCTGCGCCGGAGGAGCGGTAGGTATCGATCTGCAGATCCTTGGGATCGATGTCCAGCTCCACATCCTCCACCGTGGGCAGCACAGCCACCGTGGCGGCACTGGTATGGATGCGGCCGCCGGACTCCGTCTCCGGCACCCGCTGCACCCGGTGGACACCGGATTCAAACTTCAGCCGGGAGTAGACGCCGGTGCCCTCCACCAGCACGCTGCACTCCTTCACGCCGCCCAGCTCCGTCTCGTTCATGGAGACGATGTCCATGCGCCAGCCCTTTTCCTGGGCGTACATGGTGTACATCCGCAGCAAGGACGCTGCAAACAGCGCGCCCTCTTCGCCGCCCACGCCGCCGCGCAGCTCCAGCACCACACTGCGCTCGTCGTCCGGGTCACGGGGCAGCAGCAAAAGCCGCAGCTGCTCTTCCAGATGCTCCATCTGGCTCCGGGCCTCTCCCAGCTCCTCCTGGGCAAGAGCACGGAAATCCGGGTCGTGCAGCAGCTCCTGAGCCTGCCGGTGGCGCTCCTGGGCCTGGGTATAGGCCCGATATGCCTCCACCACCGGCTCCAGCTCCTTGAGCTCCCGGGTGACGGAGGCCAGGCGGGCGCTGTCGCCGTAGATGGCGCTGTCCCCCAGCTGCGCCTGGAGATCTTCATAGCGCAGTGCGATTTCCTTTAGTTTTTCCAGCATGGTCCCGCTCCTTTCCAAGTTCCGGGAAGCGCCGGCTCAGAGGCTCTCCTCCAGCGCGCGCACCTGCCGCAAAAACTCCTCCTGCCAGAAAGCGCAGCCCACGGAGCCGCACCGCAGGGAAACCGCCGCCGCATGGGGGCGGCTGGTATAGAGGTCCATCTGCTTGAACACGCTCTCGTGCTTGCTCTCACTAGCACGGGTCGCCACATAGGCCACGTTCTTGAGCTCCCCGCCGTGCTCTTTGAGGAATGTGCGCACGATGCTGCTGCACCGCCCCGCCCACACAGGCGTGCCCAGGATCACCAGATCGTAGGCATCCAGGGGCTTTTTCGTCTCATAGGGGCAAAGGGGCGCTGTGGACTTGCCCATGGCGTCCATGCCGCAGCGCAAAAAGCCCTTCCAGCCGCTGCGGACCACGTCGTCCCGCAGCTCCACCAGCTCCGCGCCCAGGTCCTGGGCGATCTCTTCCATAGCCTTTTTGGTATTTCCCGTCCGGGAGTAATACATACACAAAATGTTGCTCATTGATTCCTCCGTATGCTTCAGTCAAATAAAACGCTCTTTACCACGGCGAATGCCTCCCGGAGATAATAGTTCACCTCCAGGTGGGACCACGGGATGGGCGCACCTACGCCATAGGTCACGCCATAGCCTTTTTTCGCGGCGATGAGCCGGGAGCGGGCGATGTGGAAGTCGTTGGTCACCACAGCCACGGTGTCCGTGCCTATCTCCACCCCCGCAGCTTCCAGCAGCGGCGCGGAAAATTCAAAATTCTCCGCGGTGTTGGAGGCGTCCTCCTCCAGGATGAGCCGCTCCGGCTCCACGCCCCGCGCCGTCAGGTAGTCGTACATGCACGCCGCCTCGGTGATGTCCTCCCCATAGCCCTGGCCGCCGGTGAGCACCACCGGGATATCCGGATACGCCTCCAGATAGGAAAGCGCCGCGTCCAGCCGGGTCTTGAGAGACAGCGAGGGAGATGTGCCGTTGACGCCGGCCCCCAGCACGATCACTGCGTCCGGCGTCTTCTCAGCAGCTTCCCGGTGCCCCTCGGCGATCACTACGCCCTCGATGAGCACCAGCGGGACCAGCACCAGCCCCGCCGCGGCCCGGAACGCCAGGCGCCACCACCAGCCCGCTTTGGACCGGCGGGCCCAGCGGTCCAGCCACAGCTCCAGCGCCAGCAAGACCGCCGCTCCCAGCAGCAAAAAGCCGGAAAAGCGCATGCCCCACATGCGGACCGCGATCAAAAGCATGCCCGCCAGGGCCAGCGCTGCCATGAGGGCGCACTGCACCTTTTCCCAGGTACCGAGACGCTTCCAGGTGTTTTTCATTCTCCTGCCTCTACGCTCAGCTGTTCCCACTTTTCGTACAGGGCGTCCAGCTCCGCCTGAGCCGCCTCTTTTTCCTGCACCAGAGCCTGGAGCTTTTCATAGTCGCAGGCGGCTGCCTCCATGTCCGCATCCAGCGCAGCCATGTGCTCTTCCGCCTTGGCGATATCCCGCTCGCAGATGGTCAGGTGCTTGCGGGCCGTCTGCTGGGCCCGGTTGGCCGGACGGGGCCGCTCCGCCTTTTCTTTGGGCTGCTGCTTGGGCGGCTCGGTCTTTTCCGCCTCCTCCTGGGCCTTCACCTGCCGGTACTGGGCAAAGCCCATGGGATAGTCAGTGATGGTGCCGTCCGCCAGTTCCCAGATGCGGGTGGCGAAGCGGTTGATGAAGTAGCGGTCATGGCTGACGAACAGCAGTGTGCCGTCGTAGGCCTCCACCGCCTCCTCGATCCACTCCCGGGAGGCGATGTCCAGATGGTTGGTGGGCTCGTCCAGAATGAGGAAGTTGATCTCATCGTCCATGAGCATGCAAAGCCGCAGGCGGCTCTGCTCGCCGCCGGAGAGCACGCTGACAGGCTTCATCACGTCCTCGCCCTGGAACTCGTAGGCCGCCAGACGGTTGCGGGCGGACTGGGCGGAAAGGCCCTTTTTCGCCGCCATCATGTTTTCCACAAGGTTCCAGTCCGGGTGGTCGAAATGGACGATCTGGGGCAGATACGCACAGCGAACCTGGGGTCCTGTGCGGATGCGGCCGTCGTCCGGATACAGCTCGCCCACGATCATTTTGATAAGGGTGGACTTGCCGGTGCCGTTGTCGCCGATGAGGGCGATGCGCTCGCCGCCCTCCACCTTCAGGGTGATGCCGTCAAAAAGGTGCTTTTCCTCATAGGACTTGGAAACGCCCCGCAAAGAGAGCACCTCGTCTCCATGGAACTCCGCCGTGGAGAACCGGGCGTCCATTTTCTTTGCCTTGGTAGGCTTTGCGGTGGTGCGCATGCGCTCAATGCGCTTTTCCATGGAGATGGCCCGGCGGTACGTCTTGTCCATGCCCTGGAACGCCCACAGCCGCAGCTGTTCGGCAGCCTTTTCCAGCTGCTGGATCTTGGCCTGTTCTTTGAGGTACTGCTTCATGCGCTCCTGGTAGCGGCGCTCTTTTTCCACAGCGTAGAAGCTGTAATTGCCGCTGTAAAACTCCGCCTTGCCGTCCAGCACCTCGATGACCCGGGTGACGATCCGGTCCAGAAAGTAGCGGTCATGGGAGATGACCACCACCGTGCCCCGGAAAGCGCGGATATATTCTTCCAGCCACTCGGTGGCGTGGAGGTCCAGATGGTTGGTGGGCTCGTCCAAAAGCAGGATGTCCGTGTCCTCCAGAATGAGGCGGCCCAGGTTCACCCGGGTCTTTTCTCCGCCGGAGAGGCTGGAGAAAAGCTGCGCACGCTGGCTCGCCGGAATGGAAAGGCCGTTTGCCACCTTGTTGACGGCTACATCCGTATCGTAGCCGCCAAAGGCCATGAACCGCTCGGAAAGCCGGTCATAGCGGCGCAGGATATCGCTGTCGCTCTCTCCTGCGGCCATGCGGGCCTCCAGCGCGCGCATCTCCTCCGCCAGCGCCTGCTGGCGGGAGAACGCGGTGCGCAGCACATCCTCCACCGTGTACTCCGGCGGATAGACGGGGATCTGGGAGATGAGACCCAGACGCCGGCCCGGCGCAAGGGTCACCTGGCCCTCGTCGTAGTCCAGCTCCCCCGTGAGGATCTTGAAAAGCGTGGTCTTGCCGGCGCCGTTTTTGCCAAGCAAACCCACCCGCTCCCCCTGGTCGATCTGAAAGGTAAGGCCGTCCAGCACGTTGTGGCCCACCTCAAAGGACTTGACCAGGTCTTTGACTTGTATCTCGATCATACCTGATATTCCTGTGCAAGCCGTTCCACCAGCTGGCCGAAATGCATGGCGTGGGACGCCTTGACCAGCATGGCGGTATTGGGCCCCAGCAGCTCCAGAAGCTGGGGCATGGCTTCCTCCTTTGTTGAAAAATGCAGCACGCTGCCGCCGCTCTGGGCAGTGCCCTCCGCGATCATGGCAGCCTTTTCGCCGATGGCCACCACGGAGTCGATGCCCAGCATGGCAGCCAGGGCGCCCATGTTGTAGTGGGCCTGCTCCGTCAGGTCGCCCAGCTCACCCATGTCGCCCAGCACCGCCACCTGCCGGTCGCACTCGGTCTTGGCCAGCACCTCCAGCGCGGCGGTGACAGACTGGGGATTGGCATTGTAGCAGTCGTCCAGGATGACGCGGCCCTCGCGCAGCCGCACCACCCGCATCCGGGACCCGGCGGGCTCATAGGACGCCACGCCCCGGATGATCTCCTCCCGGGAAAGGCCCAGGCGCTCGCCCACGGCCACGGCCATGGCCGCAGGATACGCCATGTGCTCACCGGGCGCGGGGATGGACAGCGGATAGCGGTCATGCTCCGTGACCACCGTGCAGGTGATGCCCTCCACGCCGTGGTCGGCCATGTCCTCGATCCGCACGGTGCAGTGCTCGCTCTGGCCGCAGCGCACCGTGGCAAAGGGCGCGTCCACCGTATCCAGCAGGGCATCGTCCCCGTTGAGGATCAAAAGGCCCTCCGGCTTGAGGTTTTCCAGGATCTCGCACTTGGCCTGAAGGATGCCCTCCCGGCTGCCCAGATACTCGATGTGGGCGTCGCCGATGTTGGAGATGACGGCGATGTCCGGCCGCACCATCTGGCCCAGATAGCGGATCTCTCCGAAGTGGTTCATGCCTGTTTCGATCACGGCCGCCTCGTGCTCCGGCGCAAGGCCCAGCAGCGTCAGCGGCGTGCCGATATCGTTATTGAAATTCTCCGGGGTCTTCAGGACGCAGTACTTCGCCTCCAGCACGGCGGCGATCATCTCTTTGGTGGTGGTCTTGCCCACGCTGCCGGTGATCTGGATCACCGGGATCTGGAATTTGTCCCGGTAATGAGAAGCCAGGGCCCGCAGGGCAAGGCGCGTGTCGTCCACTTTGATGTAAAACTTATCCGGCCGCAAATTTATGGGCAGCCGGGCGCAAAGGCATCCGGCCGCGCCGGCAGAGAGCGCCGCATCGATAAAATTATGTCCGTCGAATTTTTCTCCCACCCAGGGCAAAAACAGGCACCCCGGCGTGATGTGCCGGCTGTCGGTACACACAGCGTCCACCAGGGGCGCATCCTCCCGTGGGTTCCACCAAATGCCGCTTACGGCGGCGGCGATCTCCTTGACCGTCATCGGCTGCATCAATACGCCCTCCTCTTCAGCTGACACGACTGCCGCACGATCTCCTCGCACAGCTCTCCATAGCTCATACCCACCGCAGCGGCCTCCTTGGGCACGAAGCTGGTGGGTGTCATACCGGGCAGGGAATTTGCCTCCAGGCACCAGAGCTGCCCGTCCTTGTCCAGGATCATGTCCGTGCGGGAATAGACCTCCAGACCCAGCGTCCGGTGCACCCGCAGGGCAAGCTCACCCGCGGCGCGCATCTCCGCGTCGGTGATGTGGGCGGGGCAGGTCTCCTCCGCCGCGCCGGCCTGATATTTGGCCGCGTAGTCGAACTCCTTGCCCGCCGGGACCGTCTCCACCGCCGGCAGCCACCGCTGCCCCAGCACGGCCACCGTCAGCTCCCGGCCGAAGATGCGCTCTTCCACCAGCACGCGGCTGCCGTAGCGCAGCACCTCCTCCAGCGCCTTTTTCAGCGCCGGGCGGTCCTCCGGCAGGTACACGCCCAGCGAGGAGCCGCCGCCCACGGTCTTGACCACACAGGGCATGGGCAGTTCCGCGGCCAATCGCTCCACATCGTCGGGGCCGTAGTCCAGCAGCTGCCACTTGGGGGTGGGGATCCCGGCGCTGTCCATGATCTGCTTGGACACAGCCTTATCCATGGCCACGGCAGAGGCCAGGTGGCCAGAGCCCGTGTAGGGCACGCCCATCAGATCCAGCACCGCCTGGATGCGGCCGTCCTCGCCGTCCTGGCCGTGAAGGCCGATGAACACCACGTCCGCCAGGGCGCAGATCTCCAGCACCCGGGGGCCGATATGGCTTTCTCCGCCGGAGGGGCGGCTGCGCCGGACCTCCTCCAGATCCGGTGCCTGGGTCTCGATCCGGGCCTGGGGACACAGGCCGTCCGGGGCGTCAAACAGCGCCTCCAATCCCGCAGGTGCCTCCGGCAGCCCCAGATAAAGGTCCACCAGCACCGCCCGGTGTCCCCGCTCACGCAGCGCCCGGCACACACCGCTCCCCGTCACCAAAGACACGGCCCGCTCGGAGGACAGCCCGCCGGCCAACACAACGATCTTCACCGAAAATCCACCCTTCCCTATGTCTGCGTCTCCCGCGGCCATCCGCCGGGAACGCGTTTTGGCGCCGCTGCGGTATCCCTGCCGCAGCGCACCTATGAAGACACTATTATAATCTGATTCAGTTTATCACAAAGCAGGGTCAAATACAACCGCCAAAACCGCCGGGAAAGCAATGCTTTCCCGGCGGCAGGGCCGGTTTATCCCAGCCAGTCGAATATTCCAGGCTCCTGGTTTTCCATGAGCGCCGACGCGGCAGCCAGCATCTGCGCCGCGCCCGCCCGGGTGAGCGGAGCATCCATGACAGCGCTGCCGAAGCTCCCGGCCGAGAGCACCGCGGCAGACTCCAGATTGGCCACCGCCTGGGCGCACCAGGCGCTCTGCGCCTCCCGGCCGGGGTACCAGGCCGCAAGGTCCACGTCCTCCAGCGTCAGCACCCGGTCCAGCATGGCAGCGGCCTCGTTGACGGTAATAGGCTCTTCCGCGCGCAGTGCCACGCCTTCATCCGTCACGCTGCCCTTCACCACACCGTCGCTGACGGCGGCGGAGGCATAGGCCTTGGCCCAGGTGGGGATGGCCGCGTCATCACAAAAGCCGGTCATGGTCACAGGGCTCACCTCCCGGCCCGCCGCCTCCAGCGTCATGGCCAGAAACTCGCCCCGGTTTACGGTCCGGTCCGGTTCGAAGTAATACTGGTCCCCTACCCGCGCTCCTACAAACACCCCTGTCTCTGCCAGGTACTGTGCGGCGGCCGCGGCGTCATAGCCAGCCGTATCCGCGTAGGCCACGCCGCTGCGGGGCTTTTCAATGGTGACCGACACCGTGGCCGGCAAAGACTGGTTCCCCTCGCCGTCCGAGACCGTGTAGGTGAAGCTGTCCGAGCCGGTGATGCCATCATCCGGCGTATAGGTGAACTGGTCCCCGTCCACGGTGACGGTGCCCTTCCGGGGAGCCTGGTCCACCGCGTAGGTCAGCGTTCCTCCCTGGCCGCCCTGGGAGAGGAACTGGGCCTTATAGGGAATGCCCCGATAGGTGAAAATCTTCAGTTCCTGCGCAACGGGCGCTTCCTCCGGCGCCTGTTCCGTCTTTTTTGTTCCAAACAGCGCCCCGGCGGTGACGCTCAGGCCAATGGCCGCGGCAGCGGCCAGCGCCGCAGTGCGGCGGAAGATCTTGCTGGTCAATTGGATCATGCCTCCTGCCTTTCAAATGGTTGGCAGTAGTTTCTTCCGCTTTGGCCCGGATTATGCGCTGCCGGTGACAAAAACGCGGCCGGATCGCTCCGGCCGCGCGGCAGTCTTCATAGTCCTCTTCCGCTCAGCCCAGCTTTCCCGGCCGGCGCATGGAGGGGGAGCGCTTTTTGATGCCGGAAACCACGCCCATGGCCGCAAACAGCGTGACGATGGACGAGCCGCCGTAACTGAAAAAGGGCAGCGTGATGCCGATGGTGGGCATGATGAAAAGGCACATGCCGACGTTGATGAGAGTCTGGAAGATCAGCATGGCCGCCATACCTACGCACACATAGCAGAAAAAGGGCGTCTGGGCACGCCGGGCCACGATCAGCACACGGGCAATGATGGCCGCCAGCAGGGCAATGATGACAAGGCACCCCATCATGCCCAGTTCCTCTCCGCAGACCGAGAAAATAAAGTCCGTGTGCCGCCCCGGCAGCGACCAGCTGGAATCGCTCTGGGTCTGGGTGCCGTGGAGATAGCCCTGGCCGAACACGCCGCCGGCGCCCAGCGTCAAAAGGCTGCGGTTCTGGTGCCAGCCCACGCCCAGGGGATCATAGTTGTGGTCGAACAGGGCCATGAACCGCCCCTGCATATAGTCCGGCATCAGGTCCAGCACAAAAGCCGCCGCCACCACGGCGCCGCCGCCGGCAAACAGCAGCGCGAACCACCGCAGGGCAAAGCCCGCCACAAAGGCCATGCAGATGAAGATGAACAAAAACACCAGTCCGTTGCCCATGTCGCCGGAGACCACGAAATAAAGCCCGCACAGAGCCAGTGCATGTCCTCCCGCCATCACAGCCGCCGGCAGGGACTTCAGGTCCCGCTTCTCCTCCCGCAGCCACTCCAGCTGCTTGGCCAGCAGCAGCGTGAAGGTGATCTTCACCACCTCGGCAGGGCCAATGCTCACCGGCAGGAACGGAAAGCGCAGCCAGGCCCGGTTGCCGCCCTCACTGGCGCCGAAAGGCGTCAGCAAAAGCAGGATAAACAGCACGTTGAACGCCAGGATCCAGCGCCAGCGCTTGAGCAGCACCTCCAGATCCACCATAGAAAAGAAGATATACATGCAGATACCCAGCAGCATGGCCACGCCCTGCACGATCACATATTTATTGCTCTCCAGGTACCGGGTGGCGCTGAAGATCAGCACCATGCCGAAGAGCGTGGATATACAGCAAAGAGACAGCAGCACCAGGTCGGCCTGCTGGAAAAAGTCTGCCAAAATGGCTTTGAGTCGGCTCACCATGTAAAGATTCTCCGTTTCCGCATCTGAAAAAGGCAAATTACAGCAAGTAGCAGTATACCACAAAGGGCCACAGGTGTAAACGGAGCAAATTTGTTTTTACAAACGGTTCAAATTATGGTATATTAAGTTGATTTATGAAATCCATACAGAAAGGACTGCTTCCTTGTGGAATATCTCTCCCGCAGCGTGGTGGAGACGGAGGAGCTGGGCGCCCGCCTGGCCGCCGTCCTGACCCCCGGCGCCGTGGTGGCGTATACAGGCGGGCTGGGTATGGGAAAGACCGCGTTCACCCGCGGACTCGCCCGGGGGCTGGGCTACACCGGCCATGTCACCAGCCCCACCTTCACCATCGTCAATGAATATGAGGGGGGCCGGCTCCCCCTGTTCCACTTCGACATGTACCGTCTGGACGACGCCGACGCCCTGTTCGACATCGGCTGGGAGGACTACCTGGACCGGGGCGGCGTGTGCGCCGTGGAGTGGAGCGAGCAGGTGGCCGACGCCATGCCGGAGGACACCATTTATGTTTCCATCGCCCGCCATCCCCAGGAGGACACCTGGCGGTGCATCACCGTGGAAGGAGTGGAGCTGACATGAAGATCCTGGCCCTGGAGACCTCTGCCAGAGCCGTGTCCGCCGCTGTGGCCGAGGACGGCAAGATCCTCTGCTGCGGCTATCAGGACACCGGCCTGACTCACAGCCGGACACTGATGCCCATTGTGGAGGGGATTCTGAAAAACACGGAGCTGACCGTATCCCAGATGGACGCCATCGCCGTGGCGGCCGGTCCCGGCTCCTTTACGGGCATCCGCATCGGCGTGGCCGCGGCCAAGGGACTGGCATTTGCGGCGGACAAGCCTGCCATCGGCGTATCCACCCTGGCCGCCATGGCGCGGAACGTGGCCTTTGCGGACGGGCTCATCGTCTGCGCCATGGACGCCCGGCGCAGCCAGATCTACAACGCCCTCTTTTCCGCCCGGGACGGTGTGCTCACCCGGCTGACGCCGGACCGGGCCGTCTCCCTGGAGGAGGTGGCCGCGGAAGTCGCCGCCATGGATGCCCCCCAGGTCACCTTGGTTGGCGACGGCGCGGCACTGTGCCAGGCACATTTTCAGCAAGCGGACATCCCCTGCCGCCTGGCACCGCCCCATCTGGTGATGCAAAGCGCCTCCTCTGTTGCGCTGGAGGCGCTGGAGCTGGCAAAGAACGGCGGGCTGCAAAGCGCCCAGAGCCTGCAGCCGGCGTATCTGCGGCCGCCCCACGCCGTGAAGCTGAAAGACCGGATGTAACTGAAACGTCAAACAATTTATTTTAATAAAAGGAGCATCTATTATGAGCGGTAAAGTACATGTTATGGATCATCCTCTGGTCGCCCACAAGCTGACCATCCTGCGGGACAAGAACACCAGCGTCAAGGACTTCCGGGAGCTGGTCAGCGAGATCGGCATGCTCATCACCTA
>PPYE01597920.1_pt1 | contig 10355 bp, 9 predicted proteins | sample 1559881 | NCBI WGS metagenome assembly PPYE01 (sample SAMN08240022, study PRJNA423297) | Human gut metagenome, whole genome shotgun sequencing project.
ACTTGGTGATAGCGGCGGTCAGAGTGGTCTTGCCGTGGTCAACGTGGCCGATGGTGCCGATGTTGACATGGGGCTTGGTGCGTTCAAACTTAGCCTTAGCCATTTTGAGTGATCCTCCTTATATTACAGGTTGTAAGCGACAAAATTTAGTTTTTACGGCTTACATTCTACCGCATAGACGCTAGAATTGCAAGTCCTTTATTCCGCGTTGTGGCCGCGCTCGGCAATGATCTTATCCGCGATGCTCTTGGGGATCTCCACATAGCTGTGGGGCTCCATGGTGTACTGGCCGCGGCCCTGCGTGGAAGAACGCAGGTCGGTGGCGTAACCGAACATCTCGGAGAGGGGGACCAGCGCGTCGATCTGGGTGGCGCCGGGACGGGTCTCGGTGCCCTGGATCATGCCGCGGCGGGAGGAGAGGTCGCCCATCACATCGCCCATATACTCGTCGGGCGCGATGGCGGAGACCTTCATGATGGGCTCGAGCAGGATGGGGTTGGCCTTCCGGCAGGCCTCCTTGAACGCCATGGAACCGGCGATCTTAAAGGCCATTTCGGAGGAGTCCACCTCGTGGTAGGAGCCGAAGGTCAGGTGGACCTTCACGTCCTCCACGGGATAGCCGGCCAGCACGCCGGCCTGCATGGCTCCCTGAATACCGGCGTCCACCGCGGGGATATACTCCTTGGGGATCACGCCGCCGGTGATCTCATTGCTGAACTCGTAGCCCTTGCCGGGCTCGTTGGGCTCTACCGTGATGCGGACGTGGCCGTACTGGCCCTTGCCGCCGGACTGACGGGCATACTTGGTGTCCTGGTCCACGGCCTTCTTGATGGTCTCCTTGTAGGCGACCTGAGGTGCGCCCACGTTGGCCTCCACCTTGAACTCGCGCAGCAGGCGGTCCACAATAATCTCAAGGTGCAGCTCGCCCATGCCCGCAATGATGGTTTGGCCGGTCTCGTCGTCCGTATAGGTGCGGAACGTCGGGTCCTCCTCTGCCAGCTTGGCAAGGGCGATGCCCATTTTCTCCTGGCCGGCCTTGGTCTTCGGCTCGATAGCCACGCGGATAACGGGCTCGGGGAATTCCATGCTCTCCAGAATAATGGGGTGCTTTTCGTCGCACAGCGTGTCGCCGGTGGTGGTGTTTTTCAGGCCCACCGCGGCGGCAATGTCGCCGGCGTAGCAGATGTCGATGTCCTGGCGGTGGTTGGCGTGCATCTGCAGGATGCGGCCCATGCGCTCACGGTTGTCCTTCACAGAGTTGTACACCGTGGTGCCAGCCTGCACCGTGCCGGAATACACGCGGAAGAAGCACAGCTTGCCCACGAACGGGTCGGTGGCAATTTTGAACGCCAGCGCGGAGAACGGTGCATCGTCCGAGGACGGGCGGCTCTCTTCTTCTTCCGTATCGGGGTTCACGCCCTTGATGTCCTCAATGTCCGTCGGGGCGGGCATGTAGTCCACAATGGCGTCCAGCAGCTTCTGCACGCCCTTGTTCTTGTAGGACGTGCCGCAGGTGACGGGCACGATGGTGTTGGCAATGGTCTCCTTGCGGATGGCCGCCTTCATCTCCGCCATGGTCAGCTCTTCGCCGTCGAGGTACTTCATCATCAGTTCCTCGTCGTTCTCGGCAATGGCCTCGATGAGCTCATCGCGGTATTTCTGGGCCAGCTCCTTCATATCCTCGGGAATATCCTCCACGCGGATGTCCTTGCCCAGGTCGTCGTAATAGATATAGGCCTTCATCTCCAACAGGTCGATGATGCCTTTGAAGGTTTCCTCCTTGCCAATGGGAAGCTGAATGGGCACCGTATTGGCTTTGAGGCGGTCGCGGGTCATGTCCAGCACGTGATAAAAATCCGCGCCCATGATGTCCATCTTGTTGACGTAAATCATGCGGGGGACATGATACTTGTTGGCCTGATGCCAAACAGTCTCAGACTGCGGCTCAACGCCACCCTTGGCGCACAGAACGGTAACAGAGCCGTCCAGCACGCGCAGGCTGCGCTCCACCTCCACGGTGAAGTCCACGTGGCCCGGGGTGTCGATGATGTTGATCCTGTGCCGGAACTTTTTGGCCTTGGCCGGGTCGTTCTGATACTCGGTATGGCTCCAGTAGCACGTGGTGGCGGCAGAAGTGATGGTGATGCCACGCTCCTGCTCCTGCGCCATCCAGTCCATGGTGGCGGCGCCGTCGTGCGTCTCGCCGAGCTTGTGGTTGATGCCTGTGTAGAACAGGATGCGCTCGGTGGTCGTCGTCTTGCCGGCGTCGATATGGGCCATGATGCCGATGTTTCTGGTCATTTCCAGAGAAACGTCTCTAGGCATAGTTTCCTCCTAAAAGTTCGCCACAGATCAATATCTGTAGTGCGCGAAAGCCTTGTTGGCCTCGGCCATCTTGTGGGTATCCTCGCGCTTTTTGCACGCGCCGCCGTTGCCGTTGCACGCGTCCATAATCTCGCCTGCAAGGCGCTGGCTCATGCGGCGCTCGGAACGGTTGCGGGAATACGTGGTCAGCCAGCGCAGGCCAAGGGTCTCGCGGCGCGCGGGGCGCACCTCCATAGGCACCTGGTAAGTGGCGCCGCCCACACGGCGGGCCTTGATTTCCAGCACAGGCATAATGTTTTCCAGCGCTTTTTCGAAGCTCTCCAGCGGGTCGTTGCCGGTTTTCTCCTTCACGATGTCGAAGGCTTCGTATACAATTTTCTGCGCAACGCCCTTTTTGCCGTCATACATGATGTTGTTGATGAGGCGCGTGACCATTTTGGAGTTGTACACCGGGTCGGCCAGCACGTCGCGCTTTGCAATGTTACCTCTTCTGGGCATCTTTCTTCCCTCCTTCATAAAATGATATCATCGGTACTCGAAAGTAATAAAACTCCCGTACGGCCGGCAGAAAAGGCGTTATCTATGATAAAGCCTTTATGCGGCAGATACTCTTTTGAACGGGTTTCCTTACTTCTTCGCGGCACCGGCCTTGGGGCGCTTCGCACCGTACTTCGAGCGGGACTGGCTGCGTTTGGCAACGCCCTGAGTGTCAAGCGTGCCACGGATGATGTGGTAACGCACACCGGGCAGGTCCTTCACACGTCCGCCGCGGATCAGTACGACGCTGTGCTCCTGCAGGTTGTGGCCTTCGCCGGGAATGTACGAGGTTACCTCGATACCATTGGAGAGACGCACACGGGCAACTTTACGCAGGGCAGAGTTCGGCTTTTTCGGAGTCATGGTACGAACGGCCGTGCAAACGCCGCGCTTTTGCGGGCTGTTGGCATCGCTGTAAGCCTTCTTCTGAGAGTTGTAGTTCTTCAGAAGGGCAGGCGCCGTAGACTTCTTTTCCATCACTTCGCGGCCTTTGCGCACAAGCTGGTTAAAAGTAGGCATGGTTTTCCTCCTTTCTTCAAAAATGGTGTTCCGCTTCACAAGATGTAGCGGCGCGCCGCGCCGCCGCACCAAGATGAAATGGGCATGCTGCGCCCTTGGCGCAACAAATATAGTCTACCCGAAATTTTGCTTTGTGTCAACAGAAATTTTCGCGCCGCCGCGCCGGAAAAGCGGCTTTTTCTCCCCTTTTCCCCTTTTCGTGCCGCAAAAGCCGGGGCGCCGGTATGGCCGGGGCCGTGCGCCTCACAGCCTGCCCCTGCGGAACATCAGCCACGCCAGCGCAATGGAAAGCCCGCCGCCCATCAGGATAAGGAACGACACCTGCCCAATCAGCGCGGGCACGGCCACGAACAGCACGCACATCACCGCCAGCGGCGCCGCCGCAAGCAGGGGGCTTTTTGAAAAGTATTTGAACGCCAGCGCGCCGAACAGCGCCGGGATGACGGTGTCGAACGCAGGCTGCAGCACGGGCGCTTCCAGCACGGGCGTAAGCGGCACAAGGCACAGCACGCCCAGCATCAGCACCACCACCGTCACAAGGCTGGAGGTAGCCACAGACAGCGTGGACACAATGTCGTTTTCCGGCGTGCCCACCTCGGTGCCGCATATCTCGCGCGCGTTGGCGGCGCACGGCAGCTTCAGGTTGATCAGGTTGCCCGTGATGAACGCAAGGTAGCTTGCCCCGCCGCCCAGCATGGGCGCATACACAAGAAATTCCACCACGCCGCTTGTCCAGTACACAAGCGCCACCTGCAAAAAGCCCATGGCCGCGGCGCCCCAGTTTGGCCCGGCGCCCAGTACAAGGCCCATGGCCAGCGGCGCCGCCAGCAGAAGAAGGATGCCAAGGCCCACCCCGGCGCGCCCCCAGATGTGGGTGCGGCCCATATACTGCTCATAGTAGGCCTGCTTTGCCTGTTCCGTCACACGGTTTTCCATACAGCAGCCTCCCCCTTTCTTATGCGCCCAGCAGCACGGCGGCGCCCATGCCCACCAGCATGCTGCACGCCATGGAGAAATTGTCCAGCCAGGTCACCTTTTTCACGCGGGCGAAATATTCAAACACCGCCATGGCAAGCCCCGCCACAAAGGCCACCGCAAGGGGCAGAAAATCCCCGGTGCTGGTCCATGTGCCAAGGTAAGAGCCAATATAGGTGCTGACAAGGCCGATGAACATGGCCGTGAACATCACGTCGCCGAAGCTGCGCTTTTTTTCGCCCGGCGCCGCGCCGCCCTGTGCGGCGGGCTTGGGCTTTTGCAGCCTTTTCATATAGCCCTTCAGGCAGAACACGCACAAAATACACCCCGAAAGGATGCCCGCCGTCATTACAAAGCCGATGGTGACGAACGTCTGCGCCGTAAGGGCCGCGCTGCCAAGGCCGCCCGCCATGCCCGCCGCGCGTGCGGCGATGTCTGCGGCGTTGCCCTCGTAATGCAAAGCGCCCACCACCGAAAGGCGCAGCCACGGCAGCGGAATGCCCAGGCTGCCGCTGAGCGCGATGACGCCCAGCAGAATGGACACCGCAGGCAGCACTGTAAAGGTGGCGCTTGAGGTGACGGCCCGGCGCAGCTTTGCCTTGTCAATGCCCATGGCGACGCCCGCGCGCCAGCTGCGCACAATGAACACCACGCACAGGAAAATGACGAACGCCACCGCGCCGCCGGCTATCAGAAACATGGGCAGAGAATTCAACTGTTCCAGCATATGCTTTTCCTCCCCTTTCCCGGCACGGCGCGCCCCCTGGGCCGCCGCACCCTGCGCCGCCTCTCGGCGGCCTTTCGCTTTATTATAGCATAGCGGGAAAGTGAAGAAAAGCCCTGCCCGGCCTTTTATGCCCCGGCATACGCCAAAACGCCGCCCCGGCACGGAAAAGGCCGCTTTTTCCCATCCCCTCCTGTCTGCCGGGCAGCCGCGTTCGGGGCCGTGGCCGCCCATATGCGCTTTAAGGGGATGGTGCGGCCCCTGCATTCCTGCCCGGCCGCACCGGGCCGTCCCCGGCTCAGGCGGTTAGGGCAGCCGTGCGGTGCCCGGCCCGGCGCAGGGCAGGGAACATGCTGTGCTGCCGCCTTTTGCGGGCACTGCACACCACGCACGCCTGCATGCTTCCCGCAAGCGCACAGCCGGAGCCGTTCTTTTCGTGCACTGTACGCCACGCGCAAACCAAAACAGCCCCGGCAAAGGGCTGCATGGCCCGTCGGGGCTGCGGTTTTACAGGAGGAACAGCAGGGCTGCTGCGGCCTGCCAAAGCCGCGGCGCGGCCGCAACCTCCCGGCAGCTTTTGGAATACCGGGCCTTTGCCTGCCCCTGCACCCGGGTCAGAACGTGTCCTGAGTGTCTGTTTGGCCGAACCCCTTTTGCTGCCAAAGGTTGAGTATTTCTTTGAATGTTCCTATGTCATATTTTTTTTCGTATCTTGCCGCCCGCAGCGCATAAAACAGCGTTATCATGGCCAAAAGCGCACACACAGCGATGCCGTACCACCCCATCAGCAGCGAAAGAGGGACGGTTAAAATAATAACGGCCATCAGCAATGCCGCAGACAGGATGCTGTCTTTTCTGAATCTGAAACGCTCCCGTTCATCCATTTCTTTTTTCATTCTTTCCACGTCTCCTTTGAGCAAATTATCAAGAGAGACTTGAAAGACTTCGCCCAATAAGAGCAGGCTGTTCACGTCCGGATAGCTTTTATCGTTTTCCCAATTTGAAATTGTCTGCCTTGAAACAAATATCTTTTCAGCCAGCTCCTCTTGTGATAAGTGCGCTTTCAAACGGTGATTTTTTATTTGCTTGCCGAGCTCCATCTTTTCCGCCTCCTGCTTGATGTGAAAAGTATAGTCAAAGCAGCGGAATATATCAATCAAAGTTCTTTGACACAGCGGCAAAAGCACTGTCAAAGGCGTTTGACAGCTGCATCGCCGCTTTCCCGGCCTGCTTCGCGCCGGGGTGTGAGAGGCGCCCCGCCCCGTTTTCAGCCAGCCGTACTAATTTTTGCAGGTTGTACAGTTCTCCATTCTGTCACACCGCCTTCGGGGCAGCCATTTCTTTTCAGCGCATGAAACGCTGCGGTGCATGGCCCGCACGGCTGCCCCGCAGCTTTTCATGCCCTGCAGCTGCGCAGCCCCGACGGGCCATGCAGCCCTTTGCCGGGGCTGTTTTGGTTTGCGCGTGGCGTACAGCGCACGAAAAGAACGGCTCCGGCTGTGCGCTTGCGGGAAGCATACAGGCGTGTGTGGTGTATGGCGCCCGCAAAGGAAGGGGGCACTGTATGCTTCCTGTTGCCGCACCGGGGCTTGACAGTCCGCGGCAGCCCTGCTTTTTCAGGCGGCAGGGCAGGCCCGCCGCACCCGCCTGAAAAAGCGGGCATAAAAAAGAGGGCAGCCTGCCGGGCTGTCCTCTTTATAACAGATAAAAAAAGCAAAGCCCACCCTGCCGTCTGCGCCAAACCAAAACCTACCGCTTTGGCAGGTGGGTGCCCTGCCATGGGCTTCATGCTCCCTTCTTCCGCAAAAGCGGGAGGTCTGCAATTCACCCACGGACGCCAGGCTCCCGATAGTTGGTTAGTAGGATTTAACGTAGGCGCAACAAATCGCACAGGGCAGGCGTATGCCGCCTTCAGGCGCGGCGCAGGGCCGCGCGGTGTCACAGCTCGATATCGTACAGCTCCTCCAGGCGCGCGGCAAACACCTCGCTCACCGCGGCCAGCTCTTCATCGTCCTCTACGATATCCAAAAACTCCTCGCCGTTTTCTTCGGCCACGCGCATAATGATGAGCTGCGCGTCCTCCTCCAGCATTTTTTCCGGGTCCTCCACATAGGGCACCACCGCAAGGTAGTGCTCGCCGTTGTGGTCTGCCGCGTCAATCACCTCGCACTGATGCTCCTGCCCGGCCTCATCCTCCAGCGTGATGATGTCCGGCGTATAATCCAGCTCTTCCTGTGGCAGAGCGTTCTGCTGTTCATCCATATGGGCTTCTCCTTTTGCGGCCCGGCGTGCGCCGGGCGTTCATTTCTTTTTCTATTTTAGCCTATGGCGGCGCCGCCGTCAAGCCAAACGATGGAATTGCGCTGTGCGCCGCACTGTGGTATGATGTTTCTGTCGGCGGCCGGAGCGGCGGGCAGCGCCTGCGCCCCGTGTGCCTGCATAACATTGCTTGCAAGGAGGCGGATGCCTTTGAAAAAATTGCTGTGTGCCGCGCTGTGCGCGGCGTTGTGCCTTTTCATGTTCGGGTGCAGCGGTGAAGAACAGCCGGGCCCGGGCGGAAGCACCACACGCCGGGCGGTGACATCCGGCGAGCTTCAGTTCACACAGCCCGCAGAGGGCGCGCCCATCGCCACCATCTCCACCACCATGGGTGACATCACCGTGGTATTATTCCCCGAACAGGCCCCCATGGCGGTGGAAAATTTTACGGGCCTGGCAAATTCCGGCTACTATAATAATATGCCCGTCTCGCGCATTGTTGACGGCTTCTGTGTGCAGACGGGCCTCGCCGCGGGCGAAACCGGCGAGGGGAAAACCACCTGGGGCCAGGGGGCCTTCCCAAACGAGGTGACCGACGCGCTGCACCACTATGCGGGCGCGCTGGCCACGGCCAACGGCGGCGCGGGCGGCACAGGCAACCTCAGCCAGTTCTATTTCGTGCAGTGCCCGCAGGGCAGCGTATCCAAGGCGGATGCCGCTGCGCTGAAAGAGGCGGGTGTGCGCGAGGCGGTGGCAGACACCTACCAAAGCGCGGGCGGCGCGCCCTATCTGGACGGGCAGGACACTGTGTTCGGCCAGGTGATAGCCGGCATGGACGTGCTGGATGCCATCGCGGCTGTGCCCTGCGATGAAAACGGCGTGCCCGCCGAGGCCGTGACGGTGAACAGCGTCACCATAGGCACTTACAGTGCCGCCGTGTATGCGCCGCAAAGCAGCGCGCAAAGCGCGGGCCCGGCTTCCTCTGGCAGCGGGGAAGGCGCCTCTTCTTCAGCTTCGGCTTCCGCCGCCTCCTGACGGGAAGCGGCTCTCCGCGCCGGGCCGGGCACCGCGCGGCGGCACCGCCGCTTTTCATGCCCTGTAACTCCGCAGCCCCCGCCGGGCCATACGGCCCCCGGCGGGGCTGTTTTAGTTTGCGCATGGTGTACAATGCCCGCACAAGGCGGCTGGTAGTGCGCTTGCGGGAAGCGTGCAGGCGCGCATGGTGTGCAGTGCCCGCAAAAGGCGGCAGCACAGCATGTTCCCTGCCCCGCGCCGGGCCGGGCACCGCGCGGCGGCACCGCCGCTTTTCATGCCCTGTAACTCCGCAGCCCCGCCGGGCCATACGGCCCCCGGCGGGGCTGCATTTTAGTTTGTGTGCGCTTATGCTGTGCGTTCAAAAGCACGCCTGCCTCCTGCGCGGCGCGAAAAAGCCGAAAGCCCCCATGGCATGTGTCTGGCGCGCCATGGGGGCTTTGATGCAGCATACACGCTCAAGGCGCGGGGCAAAACAGCCGTCTGCCCACCCGCCCCGGCCTGCGTCAGAAAATGTGAACCCACCGCGGCAAAACGCCGGGCGCACGGAACGGCTGTGCCGCCCCGCGCGCCCGGCGCTCTGCTTTTCAAAAAATGCGGAAATCACGCCGCATTCGCCAAGAGTACGGCATCTGTACCGTCAGGCGCATACCGCGCTTTCGCCTGTATTCGCCAGGCGGGCACATTACACCACAAGCTCTTCGTCCGCTTCCTCTTCGGGCGCGGCAAACTCGGCGGCGCGCGGGTCCTGCTCCTCCAGGCGCTGCTCCACCTCGGGCAGGCCGGTGCCCGCCGGGATGAGCTTGCCGATGATGACGTTCTCCTTCAAGCCCATCAGCGGGTCTACCTTGCCCTTGATGGCGGCGTCTGTCAGCACGCGCGTCGTCTCCTGGAAGGAGGCGGCGGAGAGGAAGGAATCCGTAGCCAGAGAGGCCTTGGTGATGCCCAGCAGCACGCTTTGGCCCGTGGCGGGGCGCAGGCCCTCTTCCCCGGCCGCAATGCGCGCGGCAATGGCCTCGTTGGCGTCGCGGAAATCAGCCTTATCCACCGTGGAGCCTCCAATGAGGTTGGTGGACCCGGCGTCCTCCACGCGCACCTTGCGCATCATCTGCAGCACAATAACCTCGATGTGCTTGTCGCAGATATCCACGCCCTGCAGGCGGTACACCTTCTGCACCTCGCTGATAAGGTAGTTCTGCACGGCGATGGGGCCCTTGATGGCCAGAATATCCTGCGGGTAGGCAAAGCCCTCGGTAATGAGGTCGCCTGCCTCCAGCTCGTCGCCGTCGGCAATGCGCACGCGCTGGCCGAACGGGATAAGGTAGCTCTTTTCCGTGGGCGCACCGTTCTCGTCCACACCCTGCACCAGCACATGGCGGTTCTTTTTCGAGTCGTCAATGCTGGCCTTGCCTGCAATTTCCGTCATAATGGCAAGGTTCTTCGGGCGGCGGCTTTCGAACAGCTCTTCCACGCGCGGCAGGCCCTGGGTGATATCCTCGGCGGAAGCAATGCCGCCGGTGTGGAACGTGCGCATGGTGAGCTGGGTGCCCGGCTCGCCAATGCTCTGCGCGGCAATGATGCCCACGGCCTCGCCCACTTCCACAAGGTTGCCGTTGGCAAGGTTGGCGCCGTAGCACTTGGCGCACACGCCGTGCCTGGCCTGGCAGCACAGCACGCTGCGTATCTCCACCTTGCTGATGCCGGCGTCCACCACTCTCTGGGCGTCGGCGGCCGTCATCATGCGGTCTGCATGCACCAGCACCTCACCCGTCTCGGGGTGCACGATGTCGTGCACGGCAAAGCGGCCCTCCAGGCGCTCGGCCAGCTTCTCTATCATCTCGTTGCCCTCGCGGATGTCGGACACCATAATGCCCTGAGTGGCGCCGCAGTCGTCCTCGCGGATAATAACATCCTGCGAAACGTCCACAAGGCGGCGCGTCAGGTAGCCCGAGTCCGCCGTGCGCAAGGCCGTGTCGGCCAGGCC
>PPYE01759629.1_pt1 | contig 10354 bp, 6 predicted proteins | sample 1559881 | NCBI WGS metagenome assembly PPYE01 (sample SAMN08240022, study PRJNA423297) | Human gut metagenome, whole genome shotgun sequencing project.
AAGCAATAGTTCAATATAAAAATTGGAAGAATTTTATAAGATACATATTCTAAAATCAGCTTTCACCTTTTATTCACAAATACTTTTCATATTGTATATTTTCTAAAAAGTAATACATAATTTTCCTCAATATAATAAATACATATCCGTATAATGCAACCTATGTTTAAAATCATTATAGCACACTACTTTTCCAAACAATTCTATAAAAAAATTGTTATAGATAAAATACTAACTTTTAAATAATTATGTCAAATAAAAGCTTGAAAGAGGCCTTAGCACATCGTAGATCGTACTATGCCATCAGTAACGAATCACCTATCTCTGAAGGAGAGCTAAAAGAGCTGATTGAGTTCACGATAAAAACAACTCCCTCAGCCTTTAACTCCCAGTCTACCCGTATCGTCCTTCTATTAGGAAATCAGCATAAAAAATTATGGGAGATTGTAAAGGAAACCCTAAAAGCTATAACCAGCCCCGAAACATTTATCAATTCAGAAAAGAAAATTGACCAATCTTTTGCTGCCGGTTATGGGACAATTCTCTTCTTTGAAGACGAATCTATCGTTCATCATCTACAAGAAACATTTCCTACGTACCAAGACAAATTTCCTATATGGTCACAACAAACATCCGCCATGCATCAGTTAACAATATGGACATTACTCGAGGATGCCGGATTCGGTGCATCGTTACAACACTATAATCCTCTTATAGATGAGCCGATACATCTCCAATGGGCGATACCTGCTCACTGGAAACTTATCGCACAAATGCCATTCGGCACTCCTTTACAAACACCCCCAAAAAAAGAAATACTACCATTGGAAAATAGAATCAAAATATTTAAATAATATATATTAGTTCTTGGTAATCAAATAGTAAATATAAATGCCATATAAATTAGACATATATTATATGGCATTTATATTTACTATTTTATTTAGTACCTGAAGGTTTTGATAATATCTCTGTTATTGGAACTGGAACACCTAATTCTGGATATCCATTCTTATCCCAGTTAATTTTCTGAGCCCTCGGGGAACGTACATCTCCCTTCCCTGGAGGATCTACTTCCGTATCTCTCGCATGATATAGAATATAATCTTCACTTCCATCGGGAGATTTAAAAAAACTATTATGGCCCGTTCCATAAACCTTATTTTCCGGTGATTGTTTAAAAATAGGCTTAGCTGACTTATACCAACTATCTGGATCTAAAAGGTCACTGTTTTCTTTTGCAGTCAATATCCCTAATGCATAATGTGGAGTCCAACAACCACTAGCTGAGTAAACTATATGAACAAACTTTCCATCCGGGCTTTTTAGAGGCTGAGGTCCCTCATTCACCAAAATAGTATCAGGTGGGGTCCAACCTTGAGGATTGATAAACTTACGCTCCCATTCAAATTCAGGTTTAGAAATCAGTACCCTCTCAGAACGTAATTTCCAAGGTTTTTCCATTTCAGCGATATATATACATTGGGTTTGTGTATTTACTCTACGTGTCTGCCAACCGGACCAAACCATATACAACTTCCCATTATGTTCAAAAAAAGAACCATCTATCGCCCAATTATTATCTTTATCGGTACTAATACGTCCTTTCATAGAAAATTTTCCATCAAAAGGGTCTTTTGAAGTATTTTCCAATACATATAGTTGATGGTTATCCGAGTTTCCATCATCTGCTGTATATAATACATACCATTTTCCATCGATATAATGAATCTCCGGAGCCCAAAGGTCATAAGAGTTAGCCGGGTCCGTGGGTATCCATATTGTCTTTTTCTCAGCATTTTCTAAATCTGTTATATCTGATGTTTTCCATAAGACTATACTATCAGCCATAGTATGCATATAATAATAATTACCATCGTGCCATAAAGCCCAAGGATCTGGACCTCTGGGGAGTAAAGGATTTGTAAATGTTTTTTGTTCTAAAAGATTATTTCCTTGCTTTTCCATAGACTTATTTTTACAAGAAAAGCAGACCAAAAGACAATATAAGCATAATACTAATTTGAATGTTTTCATATTTAAAATAATTTATTCTGTTATTAATTATTTATATAATGGCAGAAATAGCAAATTAAAATTTCCATTTTTTCTAATATAGTTTTCATAAAGGAACACCTTCAACTTTCTTAATCTCAGAAAATAAATAATAATTAGGAATACCGTCCAGTTCCAAAGCAATCCGACAAAACGCATAATCTCTAAAATTATTAATATATATTTCTCTATATGCCGTTACATTATTATGTATCGGTATAGCTACCTCAACACTACCTGTACTTGTTATAATTGCTCGTTTTGACTTTGTACAAACTGTCTGACTATTTACTTTCGAAGAAGTACTAATAAATCCTCTTGCAAAAATTACCTTCGGAGCTACCTCTTTCATTGCAGGATTCAATGTAACATCTGCTCTCAATACAATATTATCCCCTTCCACATTAACAGAAAAATTACTAATGTTATAATAAGGCTTTACTTCCAAATCTCTCTTTACATTAGATGATATATTCATATAAATACTATCATAGCCTAATCCATTTCCCAAAGAATTAAAATCAACAAACTCAAAAGGATATTTTGTATTATTCAATGTCAACCAATAATCTCCCTCAAAAATCAATTGCTGAAACTTTCCATTTTCATCAATTCGAACAACTGTCCCATCATCAACTTTTCCAAAACCTTTTTGAATCAATTTTAATACCGGACGGCTAGGATTCCCATCATAAAGAAAACTTTCCCCATTCGTTACTAAATTACCACTAAATACAATAGACGGTGCATCATAATTATCATATTCGCAAGCTGAAAACAGGCAAATAAGTAGAACAATAAGACTTAATATCGTCACATTTTTCATATTTTTAATCTTTTAATGATTTGGATTTTTTTCAACATATGGATTCCCACTATTCATTGGATAAGTTGCATAATACATCTTCTGGTCAAAATAAATCGGTGATGAACGGAAATCTAACTTGACTTTACGATACAACCATTTTCCATCTATCGATTCTCCCGGTGCATATATTTTATAAGGCCATAATCCAAATAAAACAGCAGTCGGACTATCCGGATCATTATCCCATACCTCATCTGCAATCCTCCAACGTTTCAAATCGTTATACCGATGATCCTCAAATGCAAGTTCAACCTTTCTTTCCGATACTATTCTATCAAAAGTCAACTCTGCATCAGTAATGGCAAACGACTCTCCTCCTGCCCGTTTACGAATCTGGTTAATACAATCCAGAGCTAATTGACGCATATTTATATCTTTATATGTAGTTATTCCATTTTTATCTAAATAAAAAGCGGCTTCTGCTGCATTCAATAAAACTTCCCCATAACGGAAAACAATATAAGGAACTGTGCTCGAACCACTTGCCTCTGAACCAGAAGCTGTATCAACAAACTTTCGGATTAGAAATCCTGTATGAGAAACATTTGTACTTGTTCTGTGGGGGCCCTCAGTTCCTGTCATTCGAACGCCATTATAATAACCTTTAGTAGCATCCAAATAGTCATCCATTATTTGTACCGATTTAAACTCAAACTTATCTCCACTTTTCACAGCTAATCCAGCTTGAAAATCCAACGCATTTCCTCTAAAAGAACTTCCTGGGTATAGAATCGTAGCACTTAATCGAGGATCTCTGCCTTTGAAAATATCCTCTGGATTATCATATATTTTATAATCATAAGTAGAGGTATTCATTCCCATTGATTCTACCTGAATATCTCCATTATAAGGATTTATACTCTCCAAACTACGGGTAGAAACATTTTCGTAAGATTCCACAAGATTCAAAGTAGGGCTGATTTCGGAGCCTGATTTAGGGGACGGTTTCATGGCTCGACAAATAGCCCGGCTTGTAAAATAATTAAGGAAATTTTGACCATCATAATCTTTACTAAAAATAATTTCTGGATTTGCGGCTTTTTTAAGGAACAAATCAGTGTAGTTTAAAGCTAAATCCGCATTTACCTTGTATAAAGAATATTGCTTCATCTTCTCTAACTCCCAATAAGCATCCAGGCATTTCTGCAGATATTCATTCGCTTTGCTTTTATCAATACCAGTGACGCCACTTGATAAAATAAGCCCTTTCGATAAATTTTTATCATAATTATAAGCAATAGTTCCTGCATACAGCATAGCTCTACATTTCAGAGCTAACGCACTCCCTTTGGTAGCACGAGTTGTAAGAGCCGTGGAAGCCAATGATAAATCATCCAGGATTTCATCTAACTCTTTACAAATAAAATCATATACTTCTGATTCTTTATTTCGAGGCCGAGCTAATGTCAATGGGTTTAACGTATACTCTTGTACCTCCTCAATAATAGGCACTCCTCCCATACGAGAAACCAATATGAAATACACAAAAGCTCTAATATAACGAGCTTCTGCTAAAAAATACTTTTTATAGATTTCTGGAATGGATGCAGAAATATCCGTCTGTAAAGATTGAATATGGGAATTAATGTAACGAATCAAAGTATAATCATAAAATTGACGATAATCCTGGTTCTTATTTGCAGCCGATGCCCAATAAGCACTACTATTACATGCTTCATCCCAACTGGTCAAGTCAAGAGATTGATCATCTATTGTAAAATCTTGCGGATAATTCAATCGAGAATACAAATTTGCAGCAACACTACTAATAGAAGCAATGGATGAATAAGTTTGGCTTGTACTCATTGCACTTTTGTCCTCTTGTGTAAGCCAATCTTCACAAGAACCGAATATAAAAGCAATTAGAGATATAAATAAAATTTCGATCTTATTTTTCATAATGACTGACTATTAAAAAGTTAAGTTTACACCTATTGTAAAAGTACGATGTTGAGGATAATCCCGTCCGTTTGTTGTCGATATTTCCGGATCAAACCCAAATTTCTTCATAGAATCCCAACAAAATAGATTACTTCCTTCAAAATAGAGCCTCAATTTTTGGATATATGCTCTCTGTGTCCATCTTTGTGGTAAACTATAACCGACAACTAAATTCCTCAAACGCAAATAATTAATCTCTTTTGTATAAAAATCATCATCACTTCGGCTAGAAGGATTATATGTCCTTAACGCAGGAAAATCTCCAGGAACCCAAGGGGATGTCGGGTCAAAAATATCTTCATGATGCCATACATTCAGATTATTATAAACATATCCATTGACAGCTCTCGACGCTCCCCATTTTAATCCCCAGTCCGGAACAAAAGTATTCATAAAGCCTCCAGCAAAATCGGCAGCAAAATCAATACCTCTCCACTCAAATCCGAAATTAATACCCAATGACATTAATGGATTCTTATTTCCTCCTTCAGAACCAGTAGCCCAAGGCCAATCTACAGAAGCATACCCTAATGGTCGTTTATCCAAATCATCTATAATTCCATCGCCATTTACATCTTTAAAAATCAAATCACCAGGGACTAATGAAGTATTATTATTTCCATCAATGTTAACCGGATAATTATCTATTTCGTCTTGTGTTTGAAATACTCCAATAGTCTCCCACATCCAAACACGTCCTTGAGTAACATTAGCCCAACGATTACTTTGACTCCACCTATATTTATCAATAGCATTTAGAAATAGTTCTGAATTTCTTTTTCCATTCTTTTGTCTTGCCAAAGTAAAATTTACACCAACAAAATAATTAAAATCCCGAATTTTGTCACTCCATTTAATAAATCCATCAACACCCACATTTTCATTTGAATTTAAATTCTGAGCCATAGCTGTCATACCGCTTTCAAGGGGAAAAATCAAATTATCCGGAATAGCAGCTATACCATCTATTTTTCTTTTAAAAAGGTCAAATTCTGCAGTCAATTTATTATTAAAGAAACCCAAATCAACACCTATATTCAGAAGAGAAGCCGTCATCCATGAAATCTGGTCATTTGGAACAGGCCGTATATTCGTTCCATAAAGCATTTCTCCTACACCACTATTAATTGGGTCTGACGGAATCAATGATGTTCCTTCTCCATAAGTATATCCAGGCAAAAAATCAAAATCGGCGGTTCCCACATTATCATCACCCATTTCTCCATAAGAAACTCTAAATTTAACATTAGAAAGCCAATTTGCTACCGATGACTCCTTAAAAAAATCTTCTTCAGAAATACGCCAAGCTCCTGAAACTGAAGGGAAAAATCCCCAACGATTTCCTTTAGGAAATTTCCAACTACCATCATATCTACCCGCAAAATCTATAATATATTTCTGTTCAAAATCATATGAAGCCCGAAATACAAAACTTGCTGTTGATATAGTTCTTTTCGTTTCCCCTGTAGCATTTATTTCATTTGTTGTCATCAAATCAACAAAAGGATTTGAAACTGGGTTTTGACGTATCCATAAAGAATTCTGGTCACGCTGATAAAACTCAAAGCCAACAACGCCTGTAATATGATGTTTATTATTGAATATATTATCATAATTTAGCAAAAACTGCCCTGTAATATCCTCCATATTCTCTCGGTTCCTGGCTCGTTCTGTATCTTTCTTCTCATATTTCTGAACATAATCCATAGCCTGTTTAGAAGGAACCCATTCATACGAATATTCTTTCCATCCTTTAGCATTATTATTTTCAATATTATTGGCATAATAGTAAGAAAAAAGAGCATTAAACTTTAACCCTTTTAACGGAGTCTTATATTCAAACGTAATATTATTTCTTATTGTCCTCCAAGTTTTATCATAGGTTCCAGCATTATCTTTCGTAAAAGCATAAATGTTACGAGAGCCATCATTCGTATTGTAATACTGTAAATAAAGAGGATTATTATTTGCATAAGGCCTATAGATAGGTTGCAATTCAAAGAGTGAACTGGCAACCGCATCATAGGTAACCGCGGGATTTATATTCTTTTCTATTTTTCCATAACCTTGATATCCAATTTTAACATTTTTATTAATCTGAATATCAAAATTGGCTTGAAGATTGGTCCTATTATAATTAAATTCTTTTAAAACAGCATCTTGATCAACATGAGAAAGAGACACATAATAAGAAGCTTTATCAGACCCTCCAATAATACTGGCATTAATATAATTTTGTGGTGCAGCTTTATCTATATATTCTTCCCACCAGTCATATCCCCGATAATCTTCTCCTGTCTCAGGATTATAATACCCTGATTTATACTTTTCCAATTCAGCTCTAGCAGCTTCCACTTTTTCTGGATTTGTATAATCAAAAGACTTGATTCCATCATTGACTTCTTTCATATAATTTATATAAGACCACTCATAAGCATTCAACATTTCCGGATATTTTGTCCATTGCTGCCAACCTGTATATGCATTGACACTTACTTGTGCTTGCTGATTTTTTTTACCTCCTTTTGTCGTTACAAGAATTACTCCATTGGCTGCTTTTACTCCATAAATAGCAGCAGATCCATCTTTCAACACTGATATATTATCTATGTCATTTACATCTATACTATTAAAAGCATTCACATCACTTATAATACCGTCAATAACATACAGAGGTTCCCCCATATTACGAATCTGAAGATTTGTTCCAGCTCCTGGAAGTCCAGACTTCTGACGAGCCGTAATACCCGCAATCTTTCCTACTATTGCACCAGAAGTCGTCGTAGATGTACTACGAATAATATCTTGGCTCCCAATAGTAGAAACAGCAGCAGTCACACCTCCTTTTCGTTTGGTTCCATAACCGACAACAACTACTTCATCCAACTCGCTCATGCTCTCCAAAAGTGTGACATTTACCTTACTTCTGTTTCCTATCTTTATTTCCTGCCCCACATAGCCAAGATAAGAAAAAGACAAAACTGACTCAGCTTGTTGTACCGTAATTGTAAATGCACCTTCCATATTCGTCATTGTCCCATTATTTGTTCCCTTCTCTATAACGCTAACACCTATCAAAGGGACATTATTTGTATCAACAACAACACCTTTCACCAAAATTTTCCCTTCTTGAACAATTCCAATAGAATAGGCGTACACAAAATCCAAAGAAAAAAACAACATTAATAAAGCATGTATCCATATTCTGTTATTCCGTCGTATATAACCGCAATTGTCTTTATCCATAATGTCAGATTTAAATTTATTGAATAATAATTTTTTGAGACAAAGAGAATTCTCTACCCTTTATTTTTAATATATATGTTCCAGAAGGGACTTCTCCAACCTTCATAGTATATCGTACAGGAAGAGAACCAATCTTTTCAACAGCTACAATATGTCCTCCCAAATCACAAATCTCCATTATATAATTATCTGACGATACAATTGGAATATCGATACATAAATCATCATTTTTTCTAACTGGATTTGGATAAATACAAAATGTATCCTGATTTATACTCTCAAAATCAGTATCGATATCTTGCCCATAATTAGCAGACTGCATTTTCGAATAAATCGTATTTAACCTTTGCCGCTCCTGCCACGACATTTTCTCCACTTCTTCCAAATCTGGTGTTCCAAATGCATCTTTAAAGCGGAACATAGGATCAAGATGTGCTGCATAATTCCAATTCAGCGTGGTCATAACACCATTCATTCTGCGTGGAATTGTAACTCCAAATGCTTCTAACTGCAGTCCTTTTGCCTGTCCAGGATAAAGAGAACCATCCCAATTCATTGATTGCTTGGTATCGTGAGCTGCTATACGAGCCACATGTAAATAATGTTCATTACCTGTCTCTAGATATAAACGATAATAAGCAAAAGAAGACCAAGCAAATCCCAAGTCTGCAGCAGCATGTCCAATGGCAATTAGTTGCTGTCCAACTATACTTCTATCTTTCGGGAAACTAGTATTCTCTGTTCTATCACTCTCAACAGGGATTTCAAAAGAATATACCCAACTTTCAGTATAAGTAGCAGCTTGCTCAGCGGCTTGTAACCATTTAGGGTCTCTCGTCAAATCATATAAAGAAAGAAAAGCATATAAGGCTTTTTGTCCAGAAGCCCCATCTATTGTCTGTGGATTATCAACTACACATGCTACATAACAATATTGCTCATGAATATTCCTATAACAGAACTCACCAGCCTTTAATGCAGCAGTTTTATATAATGGATCGTTTGTTGCAATATACAACTCGACTAAATAACGTACAGCACAAATCGTCAAAAATTTATTATAATTTCCTACAGGATGTTTACCTTCTGGAGTTATATAATCATGGTTATATGTAAAATAATAACTTCCATCTTCATTTTGATTCTCCACCAGCCAATTACCAAATTTTTTACAGGTATCCAGCCATTGAGGCCTATCAATATTGTTACGCTTAGCAAAACACCATGCAGCAATAAGACTTTCCATTCCTCCAGTAGTTACATGCATATCGCTTCCTATCCTCCAAGTTCCTTTATTCCCATTTATTCCCGGATCATACCATGTACGTGGATAACCTAACTTCGAAAGACAATTATTCGCCCAAAAATTAAGAACAGACTCGCCCTTGACCTGCACCTCATTATCCACTTTCTCAACTCCCTCCCTAAAAAGATAATAACCAGTAGCAATCTGCATTCCGACAAATCCCATTTGGTATGTAATTCCCTGAGGAGTAAAATCTTCTAGACTTACCTGAAAAGGAAATCCCGCAGCATCATATATACCTCCTTTATCAATCGAAGGGACATAATATTTCAACAAAGTCTCAATCAGCCCGTCATATGCTGAAGAAAGATCTACATCATAAACCTTGGGATTATAAAGATCAAAAGCATGATTCCATGTATTTTTTACAGACGTAGCATAATCCATAGTCGTAGAAAAAACAATCTCTAAATTATATTGCTGCTTAAGTCCTTGCTTAACTGGGTGGAAACGGATACCCCGGCCATTCTTCGTCTCTGCTTCAGAGCCTGGATATATAAACGTCGTATATATAATATTGTTTTCTTGCTTCACTCCTAAAGCTCCATACTGATAATTCTCATTTATACGCATTCCGTTAGCATCTGCAACAACTGTTTGCGGGTCTGAATCTTTATGCATTATAGAAACTGTAGTTCCTGTTTCTGGATTTCTAAACATTACTAACGGCAAAGTAATACGGTCTTCTCTATAATAAAAGTAAGTATCTGTTGCCTGAGGTATAGTTTCCGGAATATTGCCAGCAGTTGTAAAATTTGCTTTATACCAAACTCCTGGTATAAAATATTCATTTTCAGTAATTTTATTACAATTTTTATCGGTTTGAAATCCAAAAAGAGAATTGAAATATGAATCTACGCTTGCTGCCGAAACAACTTCTAAACTACGCTGTAACTCGAAAGTTCCAGAACCTTTTGCTATATAAATATCTTTAATAG
>PPYE01001227.1_pt1 | contig 10352 bp, 9 predicted proteins | sample 1559881 | NCBI WGS metagenome assembly PPYE01 (sample SAMN08240022, study PRJNA423297) | Human gut metagenome, whole genome shotgun sequencing project.
CTTTTTATCCGAGTGTTATATTATATGTGTACAAACCAAAGGCGGTTTTCCAACAGGAAAACTGCCTTTTTTGTTTTGTATAATAAAAAGGTTGCTATTGCAGGAACGCCGAAGTATCATTTTCCCCAAGAATGATCTCCGGACAAACTCCAATTCATATATACTTTTCTCCTTCGGGAGAAGCATTCCCCAAGCTTTGTATATAGCACTGCAGAGCAACAAAAACCTCTCAATGACATACCAAAAAGAAAAAACACGGCATTTTGATGTCGTGTTTTTTCTTGTCTTCGGCTACCGCCTTTTGTGTATTATGCACAATTTTATATATCATTTTTTTTATTTCTTGGTTAATCATACTTTTTCTTCGGTGCTATAATGTGCTTGTAACAAAGAAAACCTACTTAACACACCTCTTTGAACAGCAAAGTTGAAGGATGCTAAGCAGATCAGATTTTTGGAGGAAAAGATAAATGAATACTTTAAAAGCTGAAAAGAGAAGCATGGACATCAAAGCAAAGAAATTAAGAAGAGAAGGTTTCGTTACCGGTAATGTATTTGGCAAGAAGCTTGCAGAATCCATTCCAGTCAAAATCGAGAAATCCGCAATTGAGAAGTTACTGAAGACAAACCACAAAGGTAGCCAGATTATGTTAGATATCGACGGTGAGTCTTATCAGGTACTGATCAAAGATGTAGAATATAACCCGTTAAAAGGTCAGGTAGATGAGATTGACTTCCAGGCACTTGTAAGTGACGAGAAAGTTCATTCTGTTGCAGAGATCGAACTGGTTGACCATGAGAAGGTAGTATATGGAGTACTGGAGCAGTTCCTTGAAGAAATCCAGTTACGCGCACTTCCTGCTGCATTGGTTGATAAGGTTGAGATTAATGTCGGTGAGTTGAAAGTCGGTGAATCTATCAAAGTAAAAGATTTGCCAATCTACCAGAACAAAGACATCGACATTTTGACAGATCCGGAAGCTACTATTGTAACTATCCAGGAAGTACACAATGCTCCTGAAGCCGACGAGGAAGCTGAAGAAAGCACAGAAGCATAATTTCATTATTTGCGATTAAGAAAAGGATTCCAGTTGTGGAATCCTTTTCTTAATTATAATGCTTTAATTCTCTCAATTGCTGCTACGGTATTCTCATATGAACCGAATGCTGTCAGACGGAAATATCCTTCTCCGCTCGGGCCAAATCCGGATCCTGGAGTTCCTACTACATTGGCATTCTCCAATAAGTAATCAAAGAATTCCCATGAAGTCATCTTATCTGGTGTCTGCAGCCAGATATATGGTGCATTCACACCACCGGATACATTGTATCCCGCGCTCTTCAGTCCTTCGTAGATAACCTTCGCATTGTTCATGTAATAAGCCACCTGCTCTTTTAACTGAACCTTACCAGCCTCTGAGTATACTGCCTCGCCGGCTTTCTGCACGATATACGGTGCTCCGTTATACTTGGTTCCGTGACGTCTTGCCCACAGAGAATGAAGCATCACATCGCCCTGCTTGATATCTTTCGGAATAACAGTTGCTCCCAGACGTACACCCGTGAATCCTGCATTCTTAGAAAAGCTGCGAAGCTCGATCGCACAGGTTCTTGCTCCCTCACACTCGTAAATTGTATGTGGTACATCATCCTCAGAAATGTATGCCTCGTATGCTGCATCGTAGATAATGACTGCGCCTACTTTATTCGCATAGTCTACCCACTCCTGAAGCTGTTCCTTTGTGATCGTAGAGCCAGTCGGGTTGTTCGGGAAGCACAGGTAGATAATATCCGGTGTCTCCTTCGGAAGTTCCGGTGCAAAGTTCGTCTCTTTTGTACATGGCATGTAGATTACATCACTCCATGTTTCTGTCTTTGGATCATAAGTACCGGTACGTCCTGCCATAACATTGGTATCCACATATACCGGGTATACCGGATCACATACAGCAATCTTATTATCTTTGGCAAAAATCTCCTGGATATTACCAGAATCTCCCTTTGCGCCGTCTGAAATAAAGATCTCGTCTGCCTTAATGTCGCATCCTCTATCCTGATAATCATTCTTAGCCATTGCTGTTCTTAAGAATTCATATCCAAGATCCGGTGCATATCCGTGAAATGTCTCTGCATGAGCCATCTCGTCTACTGCTCCGTGCAATGCATCAATAATCGTCGGTGCTAATGGCTGTGTCACATCTCCGATTCCCAGACGGATGATGGATTTATCAGGATTCACCGCAGAATATGCAGCTACTTTTTTACCGATTGTGGAAAACAGATAGCTTCCCGGTAACTTCAGATAATCTTCGTTCACTTTAAACATCTTGTGTATCTCCTCTTTTTATTTCTTTTATACAGTAACTATTCCGTCGTATACAGTGACTGCCGGTCCTGTCATATAAATCTTCCCATCAGCCTCATCCCATAAGACGGATAATTCTCCACCTTTTAATTTTACCGTAACATGACGTTCTGTCAAGTCATTTAATACACCTGCCGCTGCTACTGCACAGGCTCCTGTACCGCAAGCAAGGGTTTCCCCGGCTCCACGCTCCCATACCCGCACAATAATGTGCTCTCTGTCCACCACCTGAGCGAATTCCACATTTACCCGTCTCGGAAAACGTCCATGATATTCAAACTCCGGACCAATCTGTGCAAGATCCAGTCGTTTTACGCTGTTTACCCAGACTACTGCATGCGGATTGCCCATGGATACCCCCGTCATCCGATATTCCATATGCCGGATTGAGATTGGCTCCTGCACCACTCTGGTGTGTTCCGATATAATAGGAATCTTATCTGCCTGGAAAATGGGATATCCCATATCTACGGTTACCTGAGAAATTTTATCTTCTTCATCCGTCTCCAACCGCAGTCTGCGCATACCTGCATCTGTCTCAATGATAAGTTCTTTCTTCTTCGTCAGTCCTCTGTCATAGACATACTTTGCAAGGCAACGGATTCCATTGCCGCACATTTCAGCTCTGGATCCATCTGCATTATAAATCTCCATTCGAAAATCTGCTCTTCTTGATGGCAGAATAAGGATCAGCCCATCTGCCCCAACGCCAAAATGCCTGTCACTAAGCCTTACCGCAAGCCTTTCCGGTTCTCTGATGTGCTCTGTGATTCCATTTACATAGATGTAATCATTACCAAGTCCATGCATCTTCGTAAAATACATCCGCAGCACATTCCTTCTATATTATATACTTATTCTGACATGATGCTGAGTACCATCTCAGCCGTCTCTACGATATTATTACCACTGTCCATACTGCACTTCTGCAGATATCTGTGTGCTTCCTCTTCAGTCATATTGTTACGGGCCATCAGAAGTTCCTTCGCATCTTTGATCAGTTTCTGCTGCTTCGGATCTCTCTGTGGTCGCTCTTTCTTTCGTTTCCTTCGTCTGCGATCCATCGCCTGAAGCATCATATTCATAGTGTTAAGAAGATCATACACCTTAATCGGCATATTCAATCCTACTACACCTTCCATATTATCTCCCTGCCATTTTTCCGGTGACGCTACCAGAAGCATCTCAAATTCCTTCGGAAGGTATTCCCGTAATTCGGTATACAGCATATCTGCCAGCTTATAGCCGCATACCACAATTCCCTCATCCAGAAGTTCCGTATAGTGCAGTACCTGAGCGCCCGTAGTACATACTCCGATGACTTCACAGCCGCCACGGGTCAGAATATTACGAATATTGATTGCATTATCTTTATTTGGAAATACAACAATAACATCTGCCACACTTACACCCCCTGTCGATCTACTCTGCTGTCCTCATTATTATCTGATAAGGGCAGATTAGATCACACGGAGATATTTCTGAATTTCCCATTCTGTAATCTGAGCGCGGTATTGTCTGTACTCTTCTTTCTTCGCCGCAATATATTTCTCAGCCAGCTCTTTTCCAAGCACGTCTTTAATAAATGTATCCTTCTCAAATTCTCTGGCCGCTTCCAGGAGACTTCCCGGCAATGAGTCAATTCCCATCCTCTCACGTTCCTTCTGTGTCAGTTTGTAAATGTTAGTATCCACACTCTCCGGCGGCATAATCTCATTGCGGATGCCGTCCAGTCCTGCTGCCAGACACACTGCCAGTGCCAGATATGGATTCGCTGACGGATCCGGACTTCTGAGTTCAATTCTGCTCTCCTCGCCACCTGCCGGAATCCGGATCAGCGGTGTACGGTTGGTCTCGGACCATGCAATATATACCGGTGCCTCATAACCCGGAATCAGTCTCTTATATGAATTTACCGTTGGATTGGTAATAAATGTAATCGCTTTCATATGCTTCATGATACCGCCGATGAAGTAATATGCCTCTTTACTGAGTCCCTTCTCATCGAAGTTATCGGTAAACACATTCACTCCGTCTCGGTTCAAAGTCATATTCAGATGCATACCGGAACCATTGGCTCCCAGATTCGGCTTTGGCATAAATGTTGCATGAAGTCCATGCCTCTTGGCGATGGTCTTAACTACCAGCTTAAATGTCATGATATTATCTGCTGTAGCAAGTCCTTCGTCATAGCGGAACACGATTTCGTGCTGTCCCGGTGCAGCCTCATGGTGAGATGCCTCAATCTCAAATCCCATATCTTCCAGAGTCAGCACCATGTCACGTCTTGCATTTTCGCCAAAGTCCAGAGGTCCCAGATCAAAATAGCTGGCATTCTCATGTGTCCTGGTTGTCGGCTGTCCGTCCTCATCTGTTTCAAACAGAAAAAATTCGCACTCCGGGCCTACATTAAATTCATAACCGTCTGACCTGGCATCCTCCAACACTCTCTTAAGTACATATCTCGGATCACTGTCAAACGGTGTTCCATCCGGGCGGTGTACATCACAGATCATACGTGCAACCTTGCCCTGCTGCGGTCTCCATGGAAAGATTTCAAATGTATTCAGATCGGGGTACAGATACATATCAGACTGCTCAATTCTTGCAAATCCTTCAATAGATGAACCGTCAAACATACACTTATTATTCAGTGCTTTTTCCAGCTGGCTGGTAGTAACTGCCACATTCTTCATAGTTCCGAAAATATCCGTAAACTGGAGACGGATAAACTCCACATCCTCTTCTTCTACCAGACGAAGGATATCTTCTCTCGTATAATTATTCATAATGGATACCTCCTATATTGATTTTTACTCATGTTGCTGTGATTTTATAACGTGATGTTTTAAGAATATTTCCAAATACCAAACGAGGGCATTCTTCACCTAAGAAAAACGCCCTTGTTTTATATGATATTATTATAGAGATATGTGGACTTTCTGTCAATCTTAACCTGATGTATCGTCCTCAAAGAATTTGTGTTTGAATTATTATTATAGAATTAATCCAAATCTTCTGTACAAGCCTGCATAGCTTCCATAACTGCATTCCTGAATCCGAAAGATTCCAGTCTCTTTACCATCTCAATGGTAATTCCGCCAGGTGTACATACCTGATTCTGCAGTTCTGCCGGGTGCTTGCCTGAACGAAGTACCATCTCAGCACTTCCCTTTACAGCCTGCGCACTGAACTTGATTGCCTGCTCCCAGGTGAATCCTTCTCTTGCTGCTCCGTTAGCCATTGCATCGATAAGCATGAATACCATAGCCGGTGAGCTTCCTGTTACAGGAATGATTCCGTTCAGCTTGCCTTCATCCAGAACTTCTGCAATACCGAATCCAGAGATCAGCTTCAGCATCATCTCTGTCTCTTCTTTTGTTACGTTCTTATTCGGAACTACTGCTGTAACGGCTGCGCCAACCTGTGCACATGTGTTAGGCATACAACGAACGATCTTAACATCGCTTCCAAGGTGCTCCTCAAGTTCAGCAATTGTAACGCCTGCTGCAACACACCATACGATTGTACCATTTTCCTTTACAGTATCTTTGATCTCATCCATGATAGCCGGTACCAGCCATGGCTGTACTGCTACAAGAAGAACATCATTCTTAGCTGCTACAGTGTTGTCGTCGGTTGCATGAAATCCAGCTTCTACAGCTCTCTTTCTGCTTCCCTCAAATTTATCAGAAATGGTAATGTCCTCTGGTTTTACAAGATCATTATTAACGATTCCTCCAAGAATTGCTCCTGAGATTAATCCGTATCCAATTCCACCTAATTTCATTTTTTTGTTTCCTCCTTTAAAATCCTTTTGTTTTGTATAATTAATTTGTTTCCAAATTATTACCAACTACTACTGCCTTTTTCTCTGCTGAATTCTTTGTTGCTCTGCGGAACATCGTAAAGCTGGTGTAAAGTACGACTGCGATTACCAACCACTGCAGTGTAGACATCGACATTGACTTAACGATATATACTGCAACTGCTACTCCAAACACACCACCTACGGTAAGTCCCATTACTCCGTGACGGTCAATCAGGCCTTCCTTCAGACTCATCAGACCTGTGGTCGGTGTAGATACAGCACCTGTACACATCATGATTGGGAATGATACCAGCGGGCTCATACCAAGCATGTAGATCATACACATACATGGTGTAAAGTTGCCAACGCCAAAGTTAAGTGCCACACCAAAGATAAAGTTACCAGCGCATGCAATGATCAGTTTAATACCTGTAAGTCCAATCGCATCTCCACCTGACGGAAGGATTCCGAATTTGCTTCCAAGCATCAGAAGTGCAGATATCAGAAGTCCAATTGCCATAACGATAACGACTGTTCTTTCAGAAATCTTTGCAACCAGCTTATTACCGATCGCAGCACCAAGAACACCGCAGATTACTACCGGAATCAGTGTTCCGAATTCAACCTTAACTGAACTTGTAAAAAGTAATGCTTCAAAGATAACAGGGATTGCGACACCTGCATTCAGTGTACCGGGAATCTTTTTGCCTTCTACCATATCAAACAGTCCATATGCTGCTGTCGTTGTTGCAAATGATCCGATTCCCAGTGCATCCAGAAAGTTTACAACTACACCAATTACATAGTGAAGAATAGTCTCTTTCAGTGATACGCCTTTTTCTTTGTTCTTAATATAATCTTTTACGATAATGACTCCTGCCACGATCGCATATGCTACCAGAATAAACTGAATTATTTTTAAAATCATCCCGCTACCTCCTTGCTCATACCTCTCTCGTATAGTAAGTTCCGTTAATCTTAATTGCACAGCCAGGCTGATAATCATACAGCTTGGATGCAATTGCCCTCATAGCCTCGCCATCTGGTGTCTGGATATCTTCAAGCTCATATTTTTTCCCCAATTTACGATAGGTATCCATTCCCAGCTTGTGATATGGTAACAGCTCAATGTCGCTGATATTTTTCATCGATCTGAAAAAGTCAGCCGTGAGCCGCATATTTTCTTCTGTCATATTGATTGTAGGGATGGTTGGAATTCTCACACGGATCGTTCCTGAAAATTCTTCATCCATACGACGGATATTATCCTTGATAAGTTCATTGGATACACCGGTATACTTAATATGCTGTTCGTTGTCAGCCAGTTTAAAATCTACAAATACTGTGTTCAGATATGGCAGTAATTTCTCCAATGCCTCGTATGGCCCGTACAGACTGGATTCAATCGCCGTATTGATTCCTTCATCCCGACAGGCTTCCAGAATATCTTTGACAAAATCTGACTGTAACAGGACTTCACCACCACTGATCGTCACACCTCCGCCGGACTGGAAGTAAAATATCTCGTCCTTACGGATAATCTTCATAATACTTTCCGGTGTCGCATCATATCCATAATCCATCATGCATTCTATAGTCTGCGACTCCGGTGTCGAACACCACTGACACCGGAGCGGGCAGCCTTTGACGAACACGACAGTCCGGAGACCATCTCCATCATGTATAGATGCTTTTTCTATCCGAAGTACCTTTCCTGTTCGTGTATTATTCATCAGTACCTCCTGCTATTAGGAACAGCATCCACAGAAATTACTCTGTGCAGTTCTTGCAATAATCTCATCCTGAACTTCTTTACCAAGTTCTGTAAAGTATGCTGTGTAACCAGCTACACGAACCAACAGACCTCTGTAATTTTCTGGTGTCTTCTGAGCAGCAAGCAGCGTCTCTCTGTCAATAACATTAAACTGTACATGATATACATCCAGTGTACACAGACTTCTGAGAAGTGCCATCAGCTGCTGGATACCATTCTCTGTCTTAACCATATCTGGCTCCAGTTTCATATTAAGCAGTGTTCCCTGTACATATCTTGAATGCGGAATGCTTGATACGGACTTGATAACTGCTGCCGGACCTTCTTTGTCAGTTCCACCGTTCGGGCTGATACCATCAGCAAGCGGTTTGCCGGCATTTCTTCCTGATGGAAGTGCTCCTACATCCTGACCGAATGGAGTATTTCCTGATACAGGCAGGATACCCGGTGTCATCTGACCGAATTTGCTGTGATATCTTTCAATCTCATCAGCGATAAATGTAAGCATATGACTGGTGATCGCATTGACATCATCGTCATCGTTACCGTATTTGTGAGTACCTTTGCACAGTTCCTGAATATGCTCATATCCCTTGAAGTCTGCTGCAAGTGCTGCAAGCATCTCATCCATGCTGACGATTTTTTTGTCGTACACCAGATCACGAATTGCTTCCATACTGTTGATCAGATCCGCAACACCGATCAGGATAATACCATTTCCTGTGTTATATCTGGCTCCACCCCATGCATAATCCTTTGCATTCTTTACACATTCACGGAATGACAGTGACAGTGCCGGAACAATTCGATCCATACAGATATCATCAATGATATGACTTCCTTTTACGCAGATACGTACCGCATATTTCAGCTGTTCCTTAACCGCATTTTCAAAATCTTCATAAGTTTCAAACTTTGTCGGATCTCCGGTCTCTGCTGCAACCTTTCTTCCTGTCTTACGGTTCACACCATTTGTCAGTGCAAATTCGATGATACCGCCAAGGTTGATATCTGCAAACGCAGAGTAGTGGCGAAGTCTTCCTTCCAGGTTGGTCTCTACACACCCACCTGGATTCCAGTCCCAGGCTTCCTTAAGCGAAATACCTTTGTTCATCAGCATACGCATTCCTACATCATCGTTGTAAAATGCCGGGAATCCTGTTCCTACGCTGATAACCTCCGCAATCTTCTTCAGGAATTTAGCCGGGTTCTTAGCCAGGCTGTAACGTACGCACATGTTTGGCTGATACAGCTGTACATCCTGTGTAGCCTGTAACATCATGTAAGACACATCATTTACCGCATCTTTACCCTCTTCATCAATACCGCCACAGCACAGTGTCTGGAACATCGGGTATCCTGCAGAATATCTTGCTGTTGTAGCATCCTGGAATACACACGGCTCTGAGAATTTAACCCACAGGCACTCGAGAAGTTCCTGTCCTTCGTCCGGTGTAATTCTTCCACTCTCGATATCAGCTTTGTAATATGGATAGAAATACTGATCCATTCTTCCTGGATTATAAGCCGCTGCATTCTGTTCCATAAAAATTGCAAGATGATAAAAGTAGAATGACTGGATTGCTTCCTGGAATGTTCTTGCGGGATATCTTGGTACATGGTGGCATGTCTCTGCGATTGTCAGAAGCTCTGCCTTTCTTTCTTCATCCTTTTCCAGACCTGCCAGACGCTCTGCCTCTTCTGCATATCTTTCCGCCATGATACAGATACCTTCTGCCGAGATCAGCAGTGCCTGCAGGTAATTATCTTTATCAAATGCTCCCGGATCTGTAAGATCAAGTGCTTCTCTCTCTGCTTTGATCGTATTCATGATGCTTTCAATACCTTCATCAATGATCTGTTTATATCCGGCAGTCGTCTCGCCCCAACCACGAACGGCTTTCTTGTCAATGTAGATCTGTCCGCTGTCTCGCAATGCACGGACATCATCCGGAATCTGTTTTAACCATGCTTCATATGTAGAACGGCCTTTCCAGAACGGCTTTACAACGTCTAAGAACATCTGCTTGTCTTCTGGTTTCAGCACGAATGGGTCATATTTTCTTTCATTAATAGTATCCAGCTCTTTATCCAGGATAGACCAGCATGTATCTGCGCTCAGGATACCGCCTCGCATCTTACTTCCGGCACATCCAACGATCAGTTCCTTATCCCAGATCTCAATCGTTTTCTCTTCACACTGTTTGCGGAAAGATTTGGCTTTCTGGATTGCTAACGGCTCTCCGCCTGTCTGCTCAAAACTCTCTGTTAAAATTCTTGCATTCTCCAGATCCATCTCTGGTGTCTTGCTTACAACACGTTCCTTCATGAACTGAATCCTTGCTTTTTGTTTTTCATTCATGATTTGGCTCCTCCTTCACCGTATTCGTATTTTATATAGC
>PPYE01001228.1_pt1 | contig 10351 bp, 9 predicted proteins | sample 1559881 | NCBI WGS metagenome assembly PPYE01 (sample SAMN08240022, study PRJNA423297) | Human gut metagenome, whole genome shotgun sequencing project.
TTGCTGCTCTACAGTCCTGCGCAAGACGGAAAGCACATTAAGTGCTTTCCTTTGCGTGCGGAACTCGCGACAAACTTAACCCGCGCCAGCCGGCCCCGGAGACCCTCCCTGCCGTCACATTGTTCGAGCCGTTGTTGTTGCTCGCCGCTTCGCGGCTCGGCGGCCCCGTTCTCCGAGGTGGGGTTGTCTAAGGTTCTTGTTGAAACTCGGCCTTTGGCTCAAAGAAAAACGGGGGATGCATTGTGCATCCCCCGTTTTTGTTGCGGTTAGCCTAGGTCAGTAAATTTACTGCTTATGATCTTGCCGTCTTTTACTAGCATCCTGGCCATGGTGGGGCCTCGGGTGCCTCTGGGGTAGCTGGCGCTGCCCGGGTTGAGGACTAAGCAGCGGCCCACTTGGGCTTCTTTGGTTACGTGGGTGTGGCCGTTGATGGCTACGTCTACGGATCCCACCGGAAGGTCTTCGCGGTAGTGGGCTACGGCGAATTTGAGGCCTTCGTAGGTAAAGAGCGCAAGACGGTCTACATCGGGGCCGTAGTCGCGGTAGTAATCGTTGTTGCCCAGTACGGCCCGCACGGGGGCGATGGTGCATAGGTGCTCGTAGTCCATCTCTGACGTGAGGTCGCCGGCGTGGATGATCAGGTCTGCACCCTCAAGCTCATCCAGGAGCGCAGGCGAAAGATAGCCGTGGGTGTCCGAGATGATGTCGATACGCTTGGCGCTTGCACTGTTCATGGGATCCCTTCCGCAAAAAACGATTCGGCAGATACATACAAAAAAGGCCCCACGGCTCCGCAGACAATGGGTCTACAGGGCTGCGGGGCCAGTGTGCTAGAGACTCAGAGCCTTCTTGAGCGGCACGACGCGGCGGCGCGAAACCGGTACGCGTTCGTCGACGCCCGTAATGCCCAGCTGGATGGCGCCCGAGGGCACCGTCTCGACGTCCGTAACGCACGCCAAGTTGACGATATAGCGGCGGTGAACACGGAAGAAGCCAAAGTCGCAGAGCTTGGCCTCAAACTGCGCCAGCGAGGTCGTCGACAAAAAGCGATCATCGACGGTGTAGATGCAGGAGTAATCGTCCTTGGCCATGATAAAGCGAATGTCGTCCACGGGAATGAGCACCTTGCGGCCGCCCTTTTCCACCGGGATACGCTCGATGGTCACCTTGCTGTCCGTAACCGGCTTGGCGCGTTGCATGACCTTCTCGATCGCGCGATCCAAGCGAGCTTCCTCGACCGGCTTCATCAGATAATCGACGGCATCCACGTCGAATGCCTCGACCGCATGGTCGCTATACGCAGTCACAAACACGATCGCCGGCGGATTTTTGAGCTTATGCAGCGCCTCGGCAAGTTGCAGGCCCGAGGCACCGGGCATCGAGATATCGAGAAACACGACATCCACGCGACTTTCCATAAGCATCTCGATGGCGGAGCGGACGCTCGACGCCTCCGTGATCGTGCCGATCTTGCCCGTTTGCTCGAGCAGGAAGCGAAGCTCCGAGCGAGCCGGCGCCTCATCATCCACAATCATCGCACGCAGCATAGGGATAAAACCTTTCGTCAACTAACTACGCCGGGCATCCGTCGCATGACGTTGAGCCCGTAGCCTTTTATTTTACTCTTGAATGTCAAAGATGCTCTCTGACAAATCAAGATGAAGAAGCACTTTGGTGCCCTTGCCCGGCGCCGATTCGACACGCGTATAGGAGTGCGGCCCATAAAAGCGATGGATGCGCTCCGAAATATTGTGCATGGCCACACCGGCGCCGCCACCCTGGGGAGAGCTGGCGTCGGGACGGGCAGAGCGCTCGTCAAACAGTCTGGCGGCGGTACCCTCATCCATGCCCACGCCATTATCGGCCACGGCAATCAAGATTGCATCCTCGCCGTCTTGGTGAACGGTCACGTCGATCCTCAGGGCGTCGTCATCGCCCATACCATGACGTACGGCGTTCTCGACAATCGGCTGGATCACGAACGCCGGCACCAGCGTATCTTCCACGTCCTCGGACACATCGAACGTCGCAAGCACGCGGTCCTCGCCAAAGCGGGCCTTCTCAAAGGTAAGGTAGCGCTTGGTCTGTGCAACCTCGCGCGAGACCGGAATAAGCGATCCCGAGTTGTCGAGCGTGGCACGATAGAACGATGAGAACTCACGAAGCAGTTCGCGGGCCCGCAGCGGATCGGTGCGCGTAAACGATGCAATGGTGTTCAGCGTGTTGAACAGGAAGTGCGGGTTAATCTGCGCCTGCAGCGCACGCACCTCGGCGCGCGCCGTGAGTTCCTTTTGCACCTCGAGCTCGTGGATGGCGAGCTGCGTGGACAAGATCTCGGCAAAGCCCGAGGCAAGCGCGTACTGGGTACGGTCGACGGCGCGCGGGGTCTTGTAGTAGAACTTGAGCGTGCCGACGGTACGATCGCCTACCTTGATGGGGGCGATAATGCCGGCGGGAACTTGGTTGTGCGAGCCGTCCGAGCCCACGACATCCACCATACGGTTGAACGACTGCACGATGCCATGTTCGATAACGTAGCGTGTGGCAAGCGTGTGAATGGGAGAATCTGGCAGTAGTTTTTTCTCAAACTCGCCCGCGCAGGCAAGCACGTTGTCCTCGTCGGTGATGGCCACCGTCATGGCGCGCGTCTCGGGCAAAATGCGCCGGCACACCAAACGCGCCGACTCCTGCGTCAGACCGCCCTTAATGTCCTCGAGCATGGCCGAGGCCACCGAGAGCGTCTCCTCGGTGTACTGGGAGCGCACCGAATCGGGATTGAGCGTCAAAAAGATAAAGATGCACAGAAAGATGCACAGCAGCGCGCAGGCAATCACCGTGGCGATCGGCTCGATACCAGTCACCAAGGCAAAAATAAAGTACACCAGCACGCAAATGGCGCAGGCAACGGCAATGATGCGAAAGATTGATATTGAGCTATCTCGCTGGGCGCGGCGGTCGATCATTCGGCCCCCTCCAGGATACTGATCAGTTGTGCGTCACGCCAAAGCCCGTCCATAATCTTGGGCCAAAAGCTCTGGAAACGCAGATAGCTTGCAGCGTTTTGGCGCGCATAGGACTTTGCCTCGTCGATACCATGGCGCCAGATGCGCAGGTAGCCCTCATGCTCGCGGGTAAACACGCTGCGGACCATAGCGGTCTTGCGCACGCGGTCGTCGAGCTCGCGCGAAATCCACGGGCCCGGGTAGGGCATGAGCGATGCCGCCGTAACGGGGATGAGCTCCTTTTGATGCGCGGCGAATGTCAGCTTGGCCCGTTCGTAGTACCAACGGTATACATCCTGCATAAAGCGCGGTGAGCGTTTTTCGGACTCCGGAGGCAGATGGCGCACGGTCCACTCGTTATCGAACCACACGTCGTAGCCAAACATGCGCATGTTAAAGAGGTAATCCAAGTCCTCGCCGCGGGTGATAAACGGGTCAAAGGCCACACGCGTAAAGGCGCGGGCGTGCAGGGCCATCAGGCCGCCGCACACGTAGTTGGAGCGCGAGATGCGGGTGCCCGAGAGCGCCTTTTTCATCCAACGGTTGAACTCGATGCGTTTGGTCCACCAACGATGGCAGATGCCCGCCTTGTCCGTGGGAGCCAGCGGCGAGCCGTCGCGATCGTAGAAATAGCCGCTCTTGACCAAGATCGGCAAGCCCTGACGCGTCTGCTGCCCCAACGCATAGGTCGCGCGCTTCATAAAGTCGGCGTCGATGACAGTCTCATCGTCATCCAAAAAGATAACCGCGTCATGACCCAGCACAGCGGCACAGGCTAGCCCCATGTTGCGAATGGCACCGTAGCCTCGCAGGCTCACGCACTCGCCCGAACCCTTGGGCGCGATCTGAGCAACCCGGTCTGCGATGCGCGAGGCCTGGGTGTTGGTGACAACGGTGACCTTGAGCGTGGGATGCGCGTCGACAATCTCGCGCACGCGCAGCGACACATCGGCTGTGGCAGAAACGGGACAGACCACCAAAAGGATGATGCGCGGGATGTCACGTACCTGTTCAAGCGAGGCCAGGCAGCGGTCGAGTTCGGGATTGTCGGCGTTGAGTCGTGTCGAATGGTCATAGGTGCCAGGGGCGTTTGCGCAAGCGTCATCGCCCGCCCAATACGTTGGAATCACGACTGTGGCGTTCATGCCTTACCCTCCCTGCAACACAAAAACGGGACGCCGCCAAACACAGGCGACGCCCCGCGACCTAGCTGATTCCATCATACCCACTTGGGCAAATCATTGCTCGCAAGTCGCAATGTTTATTGCGGATAACCCCAAAAGAGTACCGTGGACAGGCACAATAGCCTCTCGCTCCTATGCGGCATGCTCTGCCGCCCGAGTCATGCGGGACAGGCGGACCAGCAGCATAAAGCCAACGACCAGCAGCACACCAATGGAAAGGACGCCCAGCGACGGGTTGCCGGTCAGCGAGGTGACGACCGACACCAGGAAGGTGCCCATAACGCTTGCATAACGACCAAAGATGTCAAAGAAGCCGTAGTACTCGTTGGACTTTTCCTTGGGGATAATGCGGCCAAAGTAGCTACGGCTGAGCGCCTGCACGCCGCCCTGGAACAGGCCGACCATAATGGCAAGCACCCAGAATTCAAAGGCGGTCTTTAGGAAGAACGCGGCGAACAGCACAATGCCCATGTAGGCGGCGACCGCCACCAGAATCATGTTGAGCGTGCCCACGCGTCCGGCGAGCTTGCCGTAGATGATGGCGGACGGAAAGGCCACGAACTGCGTAACGAGCAGCGCAAGCACCAGCTGCGTCGAATCGATGCCCAAGGCCGATCCGTAACTGGTAGCCATGGAAATGACCGTGTGCACACCGTCGATATAGAAGAAGAACGCGATCATGTAGACCAGCACGGTCTTGTTGTGGGCGATCTCGCGCATGGTGTATCCGACCTCGGAGAACACACCGCCCACGATGTGGCCGATGGTGTCCTCGGGACCGCGCTCGCGACCGTACTTTTGCTTATAGGTGCGAATGAGCGGCAGGGTAAAGATGAGCCACCAGGCACCAGTGATGATAAACGACAGACGCGTTGCCAGCATGGTGGGGACGCCAAGAGCGGGGCCACCCATGATGAGCGCCAGGCAGATGACGAACGGCACGGTGGAACCGATATAGCCCCAGGCATAGCCCGAGCTGGACACGGCGTCCATGCGCTCGTCGGTGGTAATGTCGGGCAGCATGGCGTCGTAGAACGTCATAGAAGAGTTAAGGCCGATGGTGCACAGCACGTACACGGTCAAAAATGCCATGGCGGACATTGGGATAGCCTGCGCCAGGCAAAGCACCAGGCCCGTGAGGAAGAAGCCCAAGAAGAACTTGATCTTGTTGCCGGCGTAGTCGGCAAGCGCGCCCAGAATGGGCATGAGCATAGCAATGACCAGCGAGGCGATCGTCTGCGCATTGCCCCAGGCGACCACCAGGTCGGCCGAGGAAGCGCCGGTATTGATGGCGTTAAAGTAAATAGGCACCACCGAGGTATTGAGCAGCACGAGGGCCGAATTGCCCACATCGTACATAACCCAGTTACGCTCGAGCTTGGTGTATTTCATGGACAGGGACCCTTCGTATTCGCCCGGTATGCAGTTAGTTCATCGTACCCCAATTGTCCAGAAGCACCGGTAAGGATTCGGCAAAGGGGCACGCACAGGCCCTATTCCTCGCGGTCGAACTCCTCATCGGCATTGAGCACGCGACCGCTGTAGTTGACGTGACTGGTCACGGCATCCATGTCACCGGTCTCGATAAAACGTGCGACCGTACACTCGTAATCGACCAGCGCGCGATCAAAGACCTCGGGGAAACTCTCGTTCGAGACCTCGTCGGTAAAGGGATTCTTCCATGTCAGATGGCCCAGGTTACCGGTGCGCTCGGGCAGCTCCGTCGTCACGCGATGGGCAAGGCCGTCGAGCAGAGAGTAGTCGTGCACCAAGCCCTCAACCAGCGAGATCGCGCGCGTCTTTGCGGAGCCGGCCGGCTCAATCGCGCGGTAAAGTCGCTGCATATTGGCAACGGCAGCACCGTACTCCCCCGCCGGAATGTCTATGCCGTACACGCGTCCGGCAACATAGCTCATCAGCACGCCGGCCACGCGATTGATGCGATCGGTGGTGACGATCTCGCCCGCCGGCGGGTAATCGTCGACCGTAGCGCCATCGCGTTTAAGCTGCAGCATCAGCACATCCAGGTCGCTCTCGATCACGGCATGGACCTGACTGCTCGAATTCTCAAGCTCTGAATCGGACTCCACGATGCCAAACTGCTGCTCATAGACAAAAGGATGGGCGTTGCGGTCGAGCACGTAATGAGACAGCAGGCCCAGCGCAAAGGCACGACCCAAGCTGGCGTCGCGCGGCAGCAGATGCGACACGCCGTCGCGCAGGCACGCGAACTGGCGAGACATGCGCGACCGATGCATGACCTGCGCCAGCAGCGTGCAGTCGGAAACACGCGGTGTCAGAATGTGAAAGAAGAACGGGTCGGGGCCTTGGTTGCCCAAGATAAAGGCAATGCGCTCTTCATCGGACGTGATGACGCCCTGCGGAAGACGGTCGATGCTTTCTTCGCCAAACAGATGATGGGTGATAAGCGCGGGCATAATGATCCTTTCGATTTCATTCGATGCCACCCATTATGCCCACCGCGCGCCCATGCCAAACCTGCGATGGTAAACGACGACACGCAAGCCTCTTACGCAAGCCCCAGGTGCGACTTGACCTCGGCGGCACGACGACGGGACACCGGTACCGTCGAGTTCACGCGGTCGAGCCTGAGCTCCATCAACCCCGTGGAGCCAATCTCAACATTGTGCACGTCTTCCAAATTGACCAGGTAGCTGCGGTGGACACGGATAAAGCCCTCGGAGGCCAGGCGCCGCTCGAGCGAGGAAATCGACTCATTGATCAGGTATGTTCCCTCGGCGCAGACGGCGTTGCAAAAATCGGCACGCGCCTCAAAGTAGCAGACATCCGCCACGGGAATGAACACCTTTTTGCCCCCGCGATCCACCGTCAGGCGCAAAGGCTGGCGCGGAGCGTGGATAACACGACGGGCACCCAAGGCTGCCTCGATCTTGTCGAGTGCCTTTGACAGGCGTGCGTCCTCGACCGGCTTGACGACATAGTCGACCGCATCGAGGTTATACGCATCGGCGGCAAACTCGGCAAACGCTGTCACAAACACAACCACCGGCGGCGTCTTTAGGTTCTGCAGCGTCTCGGCAAGCTCAATTCCCGAGCGACCGGGCATGGTAATGTCTAAAAACAGCACGTCGGGCTTGTTCGACAGAATCGACTCCACGGCTTCGGTGACATTGCCCGCCTCGGCAATCTGGCCCACACGCGTATCCTTTTCCAACAGATAGCGTAGCTCAGCCCTAATGGGAGGCTCGTCATCAACCACCAAGATATTCCAGCCTTCGGACATATGTGCTTCCCCTCTTTTTCTCACAATCCAACCGCGTGCTACGCCGTCAACGGCGCGGGCTCATGCGGCTCGCCGTTCAGCTCGACGATGACCTGCGTTCCCACGCCCTCCTGGGACTTCACGCGCATGCCGGAATCTTCTCCGTAAAAGAAATGGATGCGCTGAAGCACGTTGAAGAGCGCCAGGCCGCAACCTCGCTTGACGGAGCCGTCGGCGGTAATGCTCTCGGGCTCCTCTCGGCGATGTTGCTCAAACAGATGCGCGCAGACCTCTTCGCTCATACCGATGCCATCGTCCTCGACGATGATCTCCAAACCGTCATCGGTCTCGAAAGCCCTAACGTAAATAGAAAGCGGCTCGGTCTCGCGCTGCGCGTGCTTGATGCAGTTTTCGAGCAACGGCTGCAAGATAAACGGCGGCACCATGCAATCGCGCACCTCAAAGTCGATATCGACCGAGACGCGCAGACGGCCGTCGCCATACCGGGCCTGCATAAGATTGATATAACGAGTACCCTGTTCCACCTCGTGCTCGAGCGTGGTGAGCGTATCGGAATCAGAAAGCGTCTGACGATAGTAGTTGGAGAAGTCGATCAGCAGCGATCGCGCCTTGTCGGGCTCGGTTCGAACGAGCGACACGATCGTGCTAATGGTATTGAATAGAAAATGAGGATCGACTTGCGATTGCAAGGCGCGCAGCTCCACGCGGGCCGTAAGCTCGTCCTGGCGCTCGAGCTCAAAGCTCGCAAGCTGCGTGGAAATGAGGTCGGCAAAGCCCGAGGCAAGCGCCGTCTGGCGCATATCGATGCTGCTCAGACGGGGATAATACAGCTCGAGCGTGCCCACGCAATGCCCGCGCACGGTAAGCGGTGCGACAATACCGGCGCGCAGGCGCGGAAAGTAGCCACCTGTCTCGGTCGAGGCATCGCGCGAGAACACGCTTTGCTCACCGCTGTTGATCACGTTGAGCGTAGTCCGCAGCACCACCGGGGTGCCCGCGGGGCATTTTGCCGAGTCCTCGCCCCAGCTTGCCAACACCTGCTTGCCATCGGTAAAGCAGATGGCAGAGGCGATAGTTTCGGACAGGATGATCTTAGAGGCGCCCAGGGCAGCTTCGGGCGTAAGGCCGCGCGACGTGTAGGCGAATATTTTTGAAGCGATAGCGAGCGTGCGGTCGGTTGCGCTCGATGTGAGGTCGTCGGGAACGACAAAGACGTACGAGAAGAAGAAGCACAGCATGACCAAGCCGGCAATGACGACAACGGCCGGAACGGGATTGGGATTATCGGTTAGATCCCAGATGAGCAGCAGGATAAGCAGCGGAACGACAATACCGAGCAAGATGGCTTGAACCACATGCTGAGCGGTACGAAAGACCTTAGTAGAGTTGTAGCTCTTGCCCAGAATCAGCCTATTGAGATCCACCGTCATCTCCTTCTTACTGACGCATCCCATAGCAATAAAGAGGGCCGCAAGCGACCCTCTCCATTGCATTATGCAATCAAATACTGTGTTTTACATCAAGCCATCGATGAACGGTAGCTTAGGCGCTGTACTTGTTTGCCTCGCCGAAGGTGCCGGCCTCGACAATCCAGCCGTCCTTCATGATGACGTCCATGTTGTCGGTGTTGAGCACGTGGATGTCGGCGGCGACGTCACCGTTGACGACCAGCAGGTCGGCGCACTTGCCGGCCTCGATGGAACCGGTCTCGTCCTCGATGTGGCACATTTTGGCACCGTTGAGGGTGGCACAGGTGATGGTCTCGACCGGGGTGAAGCCGATCTTGTCGACGAACTCGTACATCTCCTCGATGGAGCAGGTGCCGTACGGGGTGACGAAGGAGAAGGAGTCGGAGCCGATCGTCATGACGACGCCGCGCTTCTTGGCCTCGCGCAGGCAATCGTAGTTGCGCTGCAGCTCCTTCTCGACCAGGGTGCCCTCGTACTTGTCGTGCAGCTCGGGGACGTAGACGGGCGGATAGGTGGCGTACCAGGTGGGCAGGAAGGCGATCGTCGGAGTGAAGAAGGTGCCCTGCTCGGCCATGAGGTCCATGGTGCGCTCATCGATATCGAAGCCGTGAATCAACTGCTCGCAGCCAAAGCGGACGGAGTCGTAGGCAGCGGCGTGGTTGTTGTAGCAGTGGCTCCACACGGGGATGCCGACCATCTTTGCCTCTTCGACCACGGCCTGGATCTCCTCGGAGCAATAGTGCTGGTCGCGACCGGAATCCCAGCGCCAGATGCCGCCACCGGTAGCCCAAATCTTGATGGCATCGGGGTTCTCGCGCAGGCGACGACGGACGGCCTTGCGCAGATCCCAAGGACCATCGACCTGGTCGCCCCAGGGGTGGGATTCCTTGTTGAGCTCCTGGGTGCAGTGGTGGGAGTCGCCGTGGCCGGCAACGCGGCAGAAGCCAAGGCCGGTGGCCAGAACGCGCGGGCCCTTGAAGACGCCCTTGTCGATGCAGTCACGGATCTGGATACCAAAGCGGCCGATCTCGCAGACGGTGGTGAGGCCGTGGGTGAGGCAGTCGTAGGCCTGCTTGACGGCGACGGCCTGCTTCTCGAGGAGCGGTTGCATGACCCAGTCGGTGTCATCGTCGGTCAAGTTGCCCGAGAAGTGCAGGTGGGTGTCGATCAGGCCGGGAAGGACGGTCTTGCCGGCGGCGTCGATGACCTCAACGCCCTCGGGAAGGTCCTGCATGGCGCCGGCATACTCGATCTTGCCGTTGTCGTCGACGAGAACGAGGGAGTTCTCGACCGGCTCGGCACCGGTACCGTCGATGAGCTTGCCGCCAAAGATTGCATACTTAGTGGACATGGTTCCTCCTTATGGATCCATATCCATAAGGAGGAACCATGTCCACTAAGTATGCAATCTTTGGCGGCAAGCTCATCGAC
>PPYE01233951.1_pt1 | contig 10351 bp, 4 predicted proteins | sample 1559881 | NCBI WGS metagenome assembly PPYE01 (sample SAMN08240022, study PRJNA423297) | Human gut metagenome, whole genome shotgun sequencing project.
GTGGATAGAAATAAAGCTTCAATTTTACGTTTTTTACGTATTTTCTGTCGCACTCCACAGGAGTGCGTGGATAGAAATACCGAATTTTTTTCGCAAGCGTTTCATGAACTTTTGGTCGCACTCCACAGGAGTGCGTGGATAGAAATATAGAGCCTTTGAACCTGGAAAGCCTGGCGGAGGCGTCGCACTCCACAGGAGTGCGTGGATAGAAATATACTCTCGCCGTTGACATTCATAATAACAATAGTCGCACTCCACAGGAGTGCGTGGATAGAAATCATTGCCCCACATCTTGTACTCTGCACTGTCCGTAGTCGCACTCCACAGGAGTGCGTGGATAGAAATATGTTGAATTATTAAACAAATATTTAGCAGAAAAAGTCGCACTCCACAGGAGTGCGTGGATAGAAATTCGTAATAGGCAAATTATTTTCGCTCCTTTCTGGTCGCACTCCACAGGAGTGCGTGGATAGAAATTATTAAAATTTGTCGCAACCATTTTTATATTTTTGTCGCACTCCACAGGAGTGCGTGGATAGAAATAGCATCACGGGCGAAGTATATCCAGCAGATAAACGTCGCACTCCACAGGAGTGCGTGGATAGAAATCCAAACAGCGAATCTTGGATAAACTCCATTTGTGTCGCACTCCACAGGAGTGCGTGGATAGAAATTTGAGGTGCTATCTCCATTGACTAGGTTTTTAGAGTCGCACTCCACAGGAGTGCGTGGATAGAAATCGTGCTTATAATCTCATTTGGAACGAATGGTTTAGTCGCACTCCACAGGAGTGCGTGGATAGAAATACAAAACTTTCACGGACTGTGTCATACATAACTTGGTCGCACTCCACAGGAGTGCGTGGATAGAAATCAACTGGTTCAGCATAGCCATATAGTTTTTAGCGGTCGCACTCCACAGGAGTGCGTGGATAGAAATCGGTAAAAGTCCATCCAAATCCTTTTTAAAAATGTCGCACTCCCCAGGAGTGCGTGGATAGAAATTACAAATAAAAAAGCACCGAAACGCTTTTGCGTCCAGTCGCACTCCACAGGAGTGCGTGGATAGAAATAGGCAAGCTGCTTGGCAATCCAAAGCCTTTAAACGGTCGCACTCCACAGGAGTGCGTGGATAGAAATATATTATGAATCCGTTGTTGAACCGTTTGCGCTGTCGCACTCCACAGGAGTGCGTGGATAGAAATTAGTATCATCGATATTAAAAGCCATTTCATTATCGTCGCACTCCACAGGAGTGCGTGGATAGAAATGAGTATTTGTTGGCACATGTTGCCCTCTATCGCGTCGCACTCCACAGGAGTGCGTGGATAGAAATCGTAAACAGCTTTTCGTTAAAATCACTGAACCCAGTCGCACTCCACAGGAGTGCGTGGATAGAAATTTTTAGTTGACGAAACAGGCGCGCTGCCGAATCGTCGCACTCCACAGGAGTGCGTGGATAGAAATCTAAAGCAGGATGGGCTTATGCCGACTATATCAGCGGTCGCACTCCACAGGAGTGCGTGGATAGAAATACCATAGCGGCGACAACTCCGGCTGCCGGGTTAGTGTCGCACTCCACAGGAGTGCGTGGATAGAAATATGGGTAGAGCGGGGAATAGACTTGCGAAGAATGGTCGCACTCCACAGGAGTGCGTGGATAGAAATATATCATGACTACCCGTCTACACTAATAGAAGTTGAGTCGCACTCCACAGGAGTGCGTGGATAGAAATATGTCTTCACTCCTTAATCATTACATATAGCTTGGTCGCACTCCACAGGAGTGCGTGGATAGAAATAAGGTGGCTTGACTGCCGTCAGTGTAAATCTGAGTCGCACTCCACAGGAGTGCGTGGATAGAAATTAAAATACAAAAATGATATATACCCTAATGATAAAGTCGCACTCCACAGGAGTGCGTGGATAGAAATATCGACATAGAAAGGCACCAAATAACCAGAATCAAGTCGCACTCCACAGGAGTGCGTGGATAGAAATATTCTAGCTGTTGCGGATTATATACTTGGGACGATGTCGCACTCCACAGGAGTGCGTGGATAGAAATATCGACCAACTGCAGAATAGCCAAAACTTTAGTCCGTCGCACTCCACAGGAGTGCGTGGATAGAAATCTGAATACGAGGATACCATTTCAAAGTTTCAGTCAACAGTCGCACTCCACAGGAGTGCGTGGATAGAAATAAAAACCAGTCCCGCGCGATACCAGGACGCCGGGAGTCGCACTCCACAGGAGTGCGTGGATAGAAATAAGCCTGCAACCTAAACACTGACCGCATGGAACTGTCGCACTCCACAGGAGTGCGTGGATAGAAATGATAATATAATTTTCCATATCAACAATGTCAGAAACGTCGCACTCCACAGGAGTGCGTGGATAGAAATATCGTTATCACCTCCATTCTCGCCCGTGTTGTCTACCGTCGCACTCCACAGGAGTGCGTGGATAGAAATCTTGGTATAGCGGCTACGTCATCACAAGACCAGTCGTCGCACTCCACAGGAGTGCGTGGATAGAAATAGCGAATTGCAGATGATAATAAACAAACAGGAAAAGTCGCACTCCACAGGAGTGCGTGGATAGAAATGGTTTCCCATGATTTAAGCTGTCTGGCCAATGCCGTCGCACTCCACAGGAGTGCGTGGATAGAAATTTCAACTCCTTCCAGCAAAGCAATAGCCATACTGTCGCACTCCACAGGAGTGCGTGGATAGAAATAAAACATCGTTTAAATCAGACGCGTTGCCGTTGTCGTCGCACTCCACAGGAGTGCGTGGATAGAAATAACTTCACCCGCCAAACCTGCACCTTTGATGGTTGTCGCACTCCACAGGAGTGCGTGGATAGAAATCAAAAATAAAGAGGATAAGACTTAAGGGTAAAGGTCGCACTCCACAGGAGTGCGTGGATAGAAATTTTGCTCTGGCCATAATTTATACTCCTCCATACCGTCGCACTCCACAGGAGTGCGTGGATAGAAATTTGTCTCCGGGCAAAGTTACCGGATAGGCAATCGTCGCACTCCACAGGAGTGCGTGGATAGAAATCGCTGTGTTGTGTGCTTCAACCGCATCGGCCGCAGTCGCACTCCACAGGAGTGCGTGGATAGAAATAGCTTACTGTTATATCTATGCCAACTAAGTTTAAGTCGCACTCCACAGGAGTGCGTGGATAGAAATCCAAAAAATTCGCCGCAATGCGAATATGATTCCGGTCGCACTCCACAGGAGTGCGTGGATAGAAATACCTAAATAATAAAGAGCAAAGTCAGCAGGGTACGTCGCACTCCACAGGAGTGCGTGGATAGAAATATATCGCACAGTACCAATGCCGAAAAGGTTACGCGGTCGCACTCCACAGGAGTGCGTGGATAGAAATAAAAACGGTTGATGTCCGCTGTATGGGCAATCAACGTCGCACTCCACAGGAGTGCGTGGATAGAAATCTACTGTCTAAATTATACCAAATTATAATAGCAACGGTCGCACTCCACAGGAGTGCGTGGATAGAAATAAAGTTGGCGGCAACAGCAACCATACCGACTAGCGTCGCACTCCACAGGAGTGCGTGGATAGAAATCGCATTTACTGCTGCCTCAATAGCTGCAGCGTTAGTCGCACTCCACAGGAGTGCGTGGATAGAAATTTTTGGTGTGCCACAACCGCAATCTCCGTTCGAGGTCGCACTCCACAGGAGTGCGTGGATAGAAATCAAATGTTAGCTGGTATACCTAACACCATTTCTAATGTCGCACTCCACAGGAGTGCGTGGATAGAAATGTTCAAAGCTATCCGATAAACCAACAAACGCCATTTTAGTCGCACTCCACAGGAGTGCGTGGATAGAAATTGTAGCTGATCTATTTGCAGCTTGGCTTCGGTCGAGTCGCACTCCACAGGAGTGCGTGGATAGAAATTTACAGGGGCTATTGTAGGTTATCTTATCGGTTTAGTCGCACTCCACAGGAGTGCGTGGATAGAAATCTAACCTTAGTATGCGGCGTGTGCATATGGCTGTTGTCGCACTCCACAGGAGTGCGTGGATAGAAATAACTTGACTGTTTCTTTCTTCTTCTGCTCTGCGTGTCGCACTCCACAGGAGTGCGTGGATAGAAATAGCAGGGGATGATCGCAGCAACGCAGGAACTCACTAGTCGCACTCCACAGGAGTGCGTGGATAGAAATGCCTTTTACCCTGTCAACTACGTTTGGCTTTACTAGTCGCACTCCACAGGAGTGCGTGGATAGAAATGTTATCGAGCAGAATATAATATTTTAATTCTTTTGTCGCACTCCACAGGAGTGCGTGGATAGAAATAATTGTCATTTGCTAGCCCCTCTCTTTGGTATCGTCGCACTCCACAGGAGTGCGTGGATAGAAATTCATTGTGATTAGATAATCTGGTAAGCCCTGACGGTCGCACTCCACAGGAGTGCGTGGATAGAAATCAGATAACAACTTTCGAGTGCAGTATAAATCCGGTCGCACTCCACAGGAGTGCGTGGATAGAAATCATCGGGCTGACTGCTCCCGCACTACTTGCCGCAGTCGCACTCCACAGGAGTGCGTGGATAGAAATTTCAGAGTGTACACGCATATTCATCCATGCTATTCGTCGCACTCCACAGGAGTGCGTGGATAGAAATGCTTATTACTCCGTCCAAAAGCCGTGTAAACTCCTGGTCGCACTCCACAGGAGTGCGTGGATAGAAATTTTCATTGCCTATACCCCCTTTGCACCGTTCTGCGTCGCACTCCACAGGAGTGCGTGGATAGAAATTTTTGGTTTGAGACGGATACCATTGCAGCCTTGCGTCGCACTCCACAGGAGTGCGTGGATAGAAATATCATTATAAAAGCCATAAGCGGTATATTTGCCTGTCGCACTCCACAGGAGTGCGTGGATAGAAATCGTGTTATGTATAGCTTTATATGATTGTCTTGCGGTCGCACTCCACAGGAGTGCGTGGATAGAAATATGTGTTCCGACCATCATCATCGCTGGGCGGTACGGTCGCACTCCACAGGAGTGCGTGGATAGAAATTTTATAGCATCTTTCTGACCAGACTTTCTTTTGTGTCGCACTCCACAGGAGTGCGTGGATAGAAATTAAATTCTCAATCTACTATTTCCAAGTACCCTGCTGGTCGCACTCCACAGGAGTGCGTGGATAGAAATACCTGTGATACTGAAATAAGGTTTTTGGTTGCCTGTCGCACTCCACAGGAGTGCGTGGATAGAAATAAAATAGATTGTATTGAATATTGTGTGTCGGTCGACGTCGCACTCCACAGGAGTGCGTGGATAGAAATTAATGATAAACGGCAGTATAAAAGCACATTTTGAGTCGCACTCCACAGGAGTGCGTGGATAGAAATAGTTAAACCTGCGGGAATTGCTTCCGCTTCTTTAGTCGCACTCCACAGGAGTGCGTGGATAGAAATGTTCATATTCGCCGATGTTTTTCGTTATCGTTTCGTCGCACTCCACAGGAGTGCGTGGATAGAAATAAGATAGTTTGGTTGTTGAAAAAGGAGACGGCCCGTCGCACTCCACAGGAGTGCGTGGATAGAAATCCGACTACCAAGCTGCACTTGAAGTTATTATGACCGTCGCACTCCACAGGAGTGCGTGGATAGAAATCGTCATGAAGCAATGGAATTTATTAAGAGGTTGCCGTCGCACTCCACAGGAGTGCGTGGATAGAAATTACAACCACATTTTCTAGCGGCTCCAGCTTTGGTGTCGCACTCCACAGGAGTGCGTGGATAGAAATTTCTCACAATAAGCCCACCTCTACTTATACTATTTGTCGCACTCCACAGGAGTGCGTGGATAGAAATTTCGCCATCAGCATTTACAAATATGATTTTACACTGTCGCACTCCACAGGAGTGCGTGGATAGAAATATGCAGATTAAACAGCAATTAAATAAGCCGCTGTGTCGCACTCCACAGGAGTGCGTGGATAGAAATTACAGGATATGATGCAAAAGGATCAACATTTTTAGTCGCACTCCACAGGAGTGCGTGGATAGAAATATTTTGACATACTGGGCAAAAGTAGACAGCCCGAGTCGCACTCCACAGGAGTGCGTGGATAGAAATGAGAGCAGTAGAGTAATCTCCAGGTAGAGTTGCGGTCGCACTCCACAGGAGTGCGTGGATAGAAATTCTTATCCTGACGAAGGTGTCTATCCTGCGTTACTAGTCGCACTCCACAGGAGTGCGTGGATAGAAATATATACATTGAGGGAGCATCAGAGAAACGATGGCCGTCGCACTCCACAGGAGTGCGTGGATAGAAATTCGGCGGTACTCCGGTATCGGATGAATATTGGAGTCGCACTCCACAGGAGTGCGTGGATAGAAATTTCATACGTCCGCGTCATTTCGCACCATACCGCGGTCGCACTCCACAGGAGTGCGTGGATAGAAATTTTTCCGCCGACGTACGGAACGTATTTAGCTTCGAGTCGCACTCCACAGGAGTGCGTGGATAGAAATTAAACTGCGGCAATTTATTTTTATAAGTTGTAGTCAGTCGCACTCCACAGGAGTGCGTGGATAGAAATTAAATCCTACTTACGTAGGTTCTCTCTTTTTATCGTCGCACTCCACAGGAGTGCGTGGATAGAAATAAAAGCGATAAATCTACCATTGATACATATTATCGTCGCACTCCACAGGAGTGCGTGGATAGAAATCCGAAATCAAACGTAAATATTGGGTATGTTTACGTCGCACTCCACAGGAGTGCGTGGATAGAAATGGGTAGTTGTTGCAAAGACAGCTTCGCAAGTTGGCGTCGCACTCCACAGGAGTGCGTGGATAGAAATCCTTTTGAGATGCCAGGTTTAGACCAGGTTTAGGTCGCACTCCACAGGAGTGCGTGGATAGAAATGATGGATACGGTCACGGCTTTGCTCTAGTATGTTCGGTCGCACTCCACAGGAGTGCGTGGATAGAAATTTAGGCTTGCCGCATGGAGTCCTGAGTGGTCTTAACGTCGCACTCCGTAAGGAGTGCGTGGATAGAAATCGATAACGGCGTATTAATTATGTGAAATCTACATTTAGTCGCACTCTTTAGGGAGTGCGCAACTTAGCGCTTATTCCTTTAAATTTATCCCTTCACAACCTTGACAGTCTTTAGTATAATAAAAGCAATTAGATTAGCGGCATAAAGTAGTTGTTTAGGTTATTCGTTAAATGCTTCAACAGTGGCGTTTAATTAAGGTTAGGGTTGCATTGTTTTGCAGAAATGAGGGGTATTATGGAACATATTCACCGTGTGCTGTTTGTTTGTCACGGCAATATCTGCCGTTCGCCGCTGGCCGAATTCCTGTTTAAGGATATGGTAAAAAAAGAAGGCTGTGCTGACCGTTTTGTGATCGCTTCGGCAGGTACCAGCCGCGAAGAACTGGGTAACCCGGTGCACCCTGGTACCCGCAAAAAGCTGGCTCAGGATCATATCAGTGCTGCCGGTAAATATGCCGTGCAGCTGAAGCAAAGCGATTACGAAAAATATGACGTGATCTTAGGTATGGACAGGCCCAATATCAGCAATATTTTGCACATCGTTGGCAGCGATCCGCAGGGCAAAGTGCATCGCCTGCTGGATTTTACCGAGCAGCCGCGTGATATTGCCGATCCGTGGTATACGGGTGATTTCGACCAGGCTTATAACGATATTAAAGCAGGCTGCACAGCGCTACTAAAGCATTTGCGCCGTTTCTAAAAAAGTAAAGGCTCCCGAATTTTCGGGAGCCTTTTGCGTTTTAAGATCAAACCTTCTGCGCCATACAGTCGGTGACAAAATCAGTGACGGTTTTATTAAATTTTTCTGCTTCTTCGTAAAACAGCATATGGCCGCTGTCGGTGAAGGGTACAAATTTGCCGTTGGGGATCAGTGAGGTCAGGTAAGTACCCTGTTTGATACCCCAGGCAAAAACAGGGCCGTCGGCGTTGACTACCAGCGTGGGCACGGTAATAGTAGGCAGCTCGGCGGTAAAGTCAGTAGCAATATAGTCGCTGTAAATGGCGGTTGCCAGCCAGGGCGGCAGCTTGCGGAATTCTTCGATGACCCAGTCGGTGCCTGCCGGGCGTTTACCGTCCTTGAAGATGGCGTTGCCGAAGAACTCAAAATATTCTTCACGCTCGTTGATAAGGCGATTGACCTGCGCATTGAAGCCGTCCATATTGTAGTTGCGCAGTCCCTGGCTGTTCCATTCTTCCGGGCTGAAGGGGAAGGTGGTCATATCTATCAGTCCCAGCCCTAGCAGATTACTGTTGCGTTTGTATTGCTGCCAGTAGGCAAGGACGGTAGGCCCGCCCAAAGACCAGCCCATCAGTATAAAATCTTTTAGGTGAAGGAATTCCGATAGTTCGCGGATATCCTGAGCATAGCGGGCCAGGGTTTGGCCGTGCAGTCCTTTTGAGGATTGGCCGTGGCCACGGTTATCCATAACGATGACCTGAAATTTTTGCGCCAGTTCGCTGACGTTGCGCTGCCAAAACTTAGAGGAGCATTGCCAGCCGTGGACAAGAAAAAGTGGTTGGCCGCTGCCGTGTACTTCGTAATAAAGGTGAGCGCTGTCGGAGGTAGTAAAAAAGCCGTTCGTCTGTGTCATAATATTCACACTCCTTTCTTTTATTATAACTCTTTCAGAGACAGGTGACCGGTATTTTTAGTTTCCAAAATAGAAAGACGCAGCTGCGATAGCTGCGCCTTACAATAACTGTTATTTAGTTTTCAGCTGGGGTCATTATTTTCCAGGCCAAGCCCAGCACTGCGCCAAACAGTGAAGGTACTATCCAGCCAAAGCCGTCGGCGTAAAGCGGGATAGTACTGCTGAGTACTGTCTCCAGGCTTGCCAGCTTGATGCCTGCGGCTTTAAGGCCGTCGAGGATAGCAAAGATGGTAGTGAAGAAGAGGCAGCAGCGGTAAACGCGTTTATCGGCGTTAAACAACTTGGACGTGACGCCCAGAAGCACCAGCGCGATGATGATGGGATAAAGCGCGCAGAGCACGGGGATGGAAAAGGAAATGATGTTAGTCAGGCCGACGTTGGAGACGGCGAAGCTGAACACGCAGATGGCGACGAGAAAACGCTGGTATTGCACACGTTCTTTACTGACCTTAGTAAAGTAGGATGCTGCCGAAGCTGTCAGGCCGATGCTGGTAGTCAGGCAGGCGAAAAAGATCATCAGGCACAGAACTACGTTGCCGGCCGAGCCCAGATAATAATTGGCAATATCGGCCAAAGCCACGCCGCCGTTAGGCGAGATGCCCAGGATACTGACGCTGGTTGCACCGGTATAGGACAGAGCCACATAAATAAGTGCCAGAAAGACGGCTGCGATCAGGCCTGCGTAAACGCAGATCTTGGTCAGCAGACGGTCGTCGTTGATGCCCTTGAGCTTGATGGCGTTGATAACGGTAGCGCCGAAAAGCAGGGTCGCCAAAAGGTCCATGGTATTATAACCGTCCTGAAAGCCGCTGAGGAAGGGGATAGTGACGTAGCTGCCGGTAGCGGCCTGCATGGGGCCCATGGGCGCTATCAGTACGTTGACGATCAGGATCGCCAGGCTGAGCAGCAGCATCGGTGTCAGTACCTTGCCTAGCCAGTCTACCAGCTTGGACGGATTGATAGATAAAAAATAAGTAACTATAAAAAAGAATAGGGAATAGACCGCGAGGCCCAGGGTATAGTAATCTTCGGGCACGAAGGGGCGGATACCCACATCGTAGGATACGGCGCCTGTACGGGGGATGGCAAACAGGGGGCCGATGGTAAGTACGGCCAGCATGACGATGATCTTGGCGAAAACAGGATGCACCGGGTCGGCTAAAGCGTTGGGGTTATCGTTTTTAGTGAGGGCCATGGCGATGATGCCTAAAAGTGGCATACCCACGCCGGTAACGCAAAAACCGATAGCTGCCAACCAGAAATGGTCGCCTGCTGCTTGTCCTAAAGCTGGAGGAAAGATAAGATTGCCGGCGCCGAAGAAGGACGAAAAAAGCATCAAACCTACGGGTAAGATTTCCCAAAACGTCAGAGTCTGTTTCATAAAAAGTCTCCCATCGTGAATAGATATAAAATTCTGAAAATTTAAGCATTAAGTAAAGGCTGCCGTCAGGCAGCCTTTATAATCATTGGATGATCAGGCGGAAATATTTCTTTTTACCTTTGCGGATAAGCAGGCTCTTTTCGGTGTCGAACATCGAAGTAGCAAAGCTTGCTTCAGGATCGGTGATGGTTTCTTCGCCGACGTAAAGGCCACCCTGCTGCACCATTTGGCGTGCTTCGCGCTTACTGGTGAATAT
>PPYE01344507.1_pt1 | contig 10351 bp, 8 predicted proteins | sample 1559881 | NCBI WGS metagenome assembly PPYE01 (sample SAMN08240022, study PRJNA423297) | Human gut metagenome, whole genome shotgun sequencing project.
GCGCAGTGAGTATTCAACATCAGGCGCTGCCGAGTTGTCTTGTCGATAAACTCGGTGCGCTCGACTATCTGTTCGTCAGCTCAAAACCGTTTGCCGAAAAATATTTCCCTAACGGCGTAACGCGTTCGGCATTACTGAAAGCGCCAGTGGTCGCGTTTGACCATCTTGACGATATGCACCAGGCCTTTTTGCAGCAAAATTTCGATCTGCCTCCTGGCAGCGTACCCTGCCATATCGTTAATTCTTCGGAAGCGTTCGTGCAACTTGCTCGTCAGGGCACCACCTGCTGTATGATCCCGCACCTGCAAATCGAGAAAGAGCTGGCCAGCGGCGAACTGATTGACTTAACGCCAGGGCTATTTCAACGCCGGATGCTCTACTGGCACCGCTTTGCTCCTGAAAGCCGCATGATGCGTAAAGTCACTGATGCGTTGCTCGATTATGGTCACAAAGTTCTTCGTCAGGATTAATCCATCAAATAACGCCTGATAGCACATATCAGGCGTTATCCTCACTTCTTTTTGTATTCCTTGAATCACATCACAAAATAGACAAATCTCAGGCGGCAAAAAACGACGTCTGAATGCATTTTTTTGCTGGCGACAAACCCACGTAAAAAGCTCACCGTAAGCGCAAATACCCTCATTTTGATTGCGTTTTATGGAGCAAATAATGTCTAACGTGCAGGAGTGGCAACAGCTTGCCAACAAGGAATTGAGCCGTCGGGAGAAAACTGTCGACTCGCTGGTTCAGCAAACCGCGGAAGGGATCGCTATCAAGCCGCTGTATACCGAAGCCGATCTCGATAATCTGGAGGTGACGGGTACTCTTCCTGGTTTGCCACCCTACGTTCGTGGCCCGCGTGCCACTATGTATACCGCCCAACCGTGGACCATCCGTCAGTATGCTGGTTTCTCGACAGCAAAAGAGTCCAACGCTTTTTATCGCCGTAACCTGGCCGCCGGGCAAAAAGGTCTTTCCGTTGCGTTTGACCTTGCCGCCCACCGAGGCTACGACTCCGATAACCCACGCGTGGCGGGCGACGTCGGCCAAGCGGGCGTCGCTATCGACACCGTGGAAGATATGAAAGTCCTGTTCGACCAGATCCCGCTGGATAAAATGTCGGTTTCTATGACCATGAATGGCGCAGTGCTACCAGTACTGGCGTTTTATATCGTCGCCGCAGAAGAGCAAGGTGTTACATCCGATAAACTGACCGGCACCATTCAGAACGCTATCCTCAAAGAGTACCTCTGCCGCAATACCTATATTTACCCGCCAAAACCGTCAATGCGTATTATCGCAGACATCATCGCCTGGTGTTCCGGCAACATGCCGCGATTTAATACCATCAGTATCAGCAGTTACCACATGGGTGAAGCGGGTGCCAACTGCGTGCAGCAGGTAGCATTTACGCTCGCCGATAGGATTGAGTACATCAAAGCAGCAATCTCCGCCGGGCTGAAAATTGATGACTTCGTCCCTCGCCTGTCGTTTTTCTTCGGCATTGGCATAGATCTGTTTATGAACGCCGCCATGTTGCGTGCGGCACGTTATTTATGGAGCGAAGCGGTCAGTGGATTTGGCGCACAGGATCCGTATAACAACGTTATCCGCACCACCATTGATCATTGTGCACATCCTATGTGTCGGGATTATCTGCATCGCTATCTGGAAAATGCGTCCGGCGGACATATTCACCACGATCTTAGCCACGTCTTCGACTTACACCGTAATTTAATTGCAACCGGATCGATGCTGGGTTAATGGTTTGTCCCGTCACGATCTTCAGCAATATGCTGAAGCATCGTGGCGGTATAACGATGATTTCTGATTGAATAAAGATATTCCTGCATATACATCGGCCTGTGCGGCGCATCAAAATATTTCAGCGTTGTCGGATTCACCAGTCGCCAGGCAAAATGCGGGATCACCGTCAGAAAATGTCCCCGCTCCACGGCGCTGATTTTGGCCATAAAACTGTAGGGACGATAAATAATGGTTGGATTGATCCCACAAGGACGCATATTCGCATCAATCATTGTTTCGAAATTGGCCCGATTCTGAAAGCGCATTTGTAGCCAGGGCAGCTCCTGAAGCAGCTCTTGCTCTTGTCGCTCTTCATAACGGCGAGAAACGAGAAAGCCCAATCGCAGCGGCGGTAGTTCACTGATAGTCAGGTTTTCCAGTTCCTGAACTCGTGCAGATACATGCTGTGGGGAGATTATAAAATCTAACTGACGGTCAAAAAGATTATCGATAACGCCATTTTCGCTGAACTCAACTGGCTGGGCGGTCACGCCTTCGTACTTATCTCCGAGACTAATCAACTGATCAAAAATAATGGTCGGATAAGTATTATCTATGCCTATCACAATGTCTCGTGAACGACGTCCTGAGTTATGGATTTCATTATCAATCGCAGAAAGTCGTTGATAAACCGGGAACAGTTTTTGATACAGTTCCTGTCCGGCTTTATTGAGGCTGATATTATTATCTTTGCGGGTAAATAGCGTATAGCCAATTTGTTCTTCCAGCGCGGCAATGCTTTTGCCAAATCGCGAAGCCGTCATATGGATTTTTTCTGCCGCCCGGGCAATATTATTGGTTTGCGCTAATAAAATGAAATTGCGCATCTTTTTCGAAATAAAAATGTCCATCCCCCCTCTCCCGCATCCTTGTCCGCTTAACCGTTTCAGTCAGCCTATCCTTGATGAAACCGCGAGCAAAGATAGGTGATTACGTCATGGTTTTACAGAAAAAGGAGGCAATATCGGGTAAAGGCATTAGCCCGACGAATACGTCAGGCTACAAGTATTAATGTGCAGCAGGTGTTTTAGCGGGGGGTTGATCCACAGGTTCTAACTGGAAGACCACATCGACCTGATCATCAAACTGAATAGCGGCCTGCTCGTAAGTTTCCTGGGCGGACACCGGCGCGGCATCGGCTTTCATCATCCGCACCATTGGGCTGGGCTGATAGTTGGAAACATGGTAGCGCACGCTATATACCGGCCCCAGTTTACGATGAAAGCCGTTCGCCAGTTCCTGCGCCTGATGAATCGCGTTATCAATCGCTGCCTTACGCGCTTTGTCTTTATAGGCATCCGGCTGCGCCACGCCCAGCGACACAGAACGAATTTCGTTAAGTCCCGCCTTCAGCGCGCCATCCAGCAAGGAATTCAGTTTGTCTAACTGACGGAGCGTGACTTCCACCGTTCTCACAGCACGGTAGCCTTTCAGGATACTTTTACCATCCTGATAATCATAATCTGGCTGGGTGCGTAAGTTCGCTGAGCTGATATCTTTTTTCGCGATCTGATTGAGTTCAAGGAAGGAAATGTATTGTGCGACGCGCTCATCCGCCTGTTTCTTGGCAGTAGCGGCATCCTTCGCGGCCACGTTAACTTCAATCGCAAGAGTGGCAATGTCTGGCACCGCATCCACGCTTGCCGTACCGGAGGTGACAATATGCGGTCCATCCGGCAATTCGTTAGCCTGCGCTGCCATCCCGCTAATACCCATTAATGCCGCCAGGGCGATAACTTTGAACTTCACGTTAGTCTCTCCGTGTTAATTGACTTGCCCAAAATTCAGGACCTCTGGAGGCAAGCTTAGCGCCTCTGTTTTATTTTTCCATCAGATAGCGCCTAACTGAACAAGGCTTGTGCATGAGCAATACCGTCTCTCGCCAGCTGCAAGGCAATAAACCACATAACACATCCCACTACCAGATTGATAATGCGCTGTGATTTTGCCGTGCGCAGGCGCGGTGCCAGCCAGGCTGCGAGAATAGCCAGACCAAAGAACCACAGGAAAGAGGCGCTAATTGTTCCGAGCGCAAACCAACGTTTTGGTTCCACATCAAGTTGCCCGCCAAGGCTGCCCAGCACAACAAAAGTATCCAGGTAAACATGCGGATTCAGCCAGGTCACTGCCAACATGGTGGCGATAATTTTCCATCTGCCTTGTTTCAGGACTTCGGCACTGGCTAACTCAATGTTACTGCTCATTGCTGTTTTAAAAGCGCCAAAACCATACCACAGCAAGAAGGCTACGCCGCCCCAGGTGACCAGCGCCAGCAACCACGGCGACTGCATCAATAACGCGCTGCCACCAAAAATCCCCGCACAAATCAGGACCAAATCGCTGATAGCACAAAGTAAGGCAATCATAATGTGGTACTGACGACGAATGCCCTGATTCATCACAAAAGCATTTTGTGGACCGAGCGGTAGGATCATAGCTGCGCCAAGTGCAAGACCTTGAAAGTAATAAGAAAACACGTTGGATATTCCGAATTAAGTATCTGATGCAGAGACTATATCGCGGGATTGTTATTAGCGGAAATTGATAATATTAATTGGCAATCAGAAAAACTAATAAGAGAGAGGCCAGAGAGTATTATCTGGCCTCAGCGTTGATTACGCAGCTTTGTCTTCTTTCACCCGCTTAAAGTTCACATCCATTTGCGGGTACGGGAAGCTGATACCGGCGGCATCAAATTCACGTTTAATACGCTCCAGCACATCCCAGTACACGTTTTGCAGATCGCCGCTGTTGCTCCAGACGCGGACCACGAAATTAATCGACGATGCGCCAAGTTCGTTCAGACGCACAGTCATTTCGCGATCTTTCAAAATGCGATCTTCAGACTGGATAATATCGGTCAGGATCTGCTTAACCTGATCGATATCGGAATCATACGCCACGCCAATAATAAATTCGTTACGGCGAGCTGGCTCGCGGGAGAAGTTAATAATATTCCCGGCAATAATTTTACCGTTCGGAATAACGATAATTTTACCGTCTGCAGTACGCATGGTGGTGGAGAAAATCTGCACACTCAGCACAGTACCGGCTACGCCGCCGAGGTCAACATATTCTCCGGCACGGAACGGGCGGAACATGACAAGTAACACGCCAGCGGCCAGGTTAGACAGTGACCCCTGCAAAGCCAGACCAACAGCTAAGCCTGCGGCACCGAGTACAGCAATGACTGACGCTGTTTGTACGCCCACGCGCCCCAGTGCAGCGATTAGCGTAAAGGCGATAATTCCGTAACGGACTAATGCAGAAAGAAAATCAGCAACAGTGGCATCGATTTTACGGGAGATCATCAGGCGATTCACCGCGTTGGAAATCATCCGCGCGATAATCAAACCAACGATGATGATCGCGAGTGCCGCCACGATGTTTACTGCATAACTTAGCAGCAGCGCCTGGTTAGCCACCAGCCAGCTTCCCGCGCCGTTTATGCTATCGACAACATTCAAATCTTCCATTCAATATTCCTTTTCAACTGACTCAAAATGGAGAAATACACTCCGCCGCCTTATGACGGGCAGTCTGACAAGGGTAAACAATAAAGCATAATTTTGCCAAATAGATCACAGATTTCTCATCTGTATCACCTTGCTTTTGGCGAAAAAAAGACCCGCAGAGCGGGCCTTGAGATAAGCAGAAAGGAATATCTTACAGAACGTCGATCGCGTTCAGTTCCTGGAATGCTTTTTCCAGACGAGCGATCATCGAAGTCTGACCGGCACGCAGCCATACGCGCGGATCGTAGTATTTCTTGTTCGGCTGATCTTCGCCTTTCGGGTTGCCCAGCTGGCCTTGCAGGTAAGCTTCGTTTTCTTTGTAGTAGTTCAGAACACCTTCCCAGGTTGCCCATTGGGTATCGGTATCGATGTTCATTTTCACTACGCCGTAGCTTACGGAGTCTTTGATTTCCTGAGCAGTAGAACCGGAACCACCGTGGAAGACGAAGTTCAGGCTGTTGTGCGGCAGGTTGTGTTTCTTAGAAACATATTCCTGAGAGTCGCGCAGGATGGTCGGAGTCAGAACCACGTTACCCGGCTTGTAAACACCGTGTACGTTACCGAAGGACGCAGCGATGGTGAAACGCGGGCTGATTTTGCTCAGCTCGGTGTATGCGTAATCAACGTCTTCCGGCTGGGTGTACAGTGCAGAAGCGTCCATGTGGCTGTTGTCCACGCCGTCTTCTTCACCACCGGTGCAACCCAGTTCGATTTCCAGAGTCATGCCGATTTTGGACATGCGCTCCAGGTATTTAGAGCAGATTTCAATGTTCTCTTGCAGAGATTCTTCAGACAGGTCAATCATGTGAGAAGAGAACAGCGGCTTACCGGTAGCAGCGAAGTGTTTTTCACCCGCGTCCAGCAGACCGTCGATCCACGGCAGCAGTTTCTTCGCGCAGTGGTCGGTGTGCAGGATAACCGGAACACCATAATGTTCAGCCATCTGGTGAACGTGATGCGCACCAGAGATCGCACCCAGGATAGCAGCGCCCTGCGGAACGTCAGATTTCACGCCTTTACCAGCGATAAAAGAAGCACCACCGTTGGAGAACTGAACGATAACCGGCGCTTTAACTTTAGCTGCGGTTTCCAGTACGGCGTTGATGGAGTCAGTACCGACGCAGTTTACTGCTGGCAGTGCGAAGTTGTTTTCTTTTGCTACCTGGAAAACTTTCTGTACGTCATCACCAGTGATTACGCCAGGTTTTACGAAATCAAAAATCTTAGACATGTCTCTTGTCCTGTATCGTCGGGCCTTATACTCGTCATACTTCAAGTTGCATGTGCTGCGTCTACGTTCGCTCACCCCAATCACTTACTTATGTAAGCTCCTGGGGATTCACTCTCTTGTCGCCTTCCTGCAACTCGAATTATTTAGAGTATGAAAAAGTGCGTGCTCTAAAAGCGCGCTGAAACAAGGGCAGGTTTCCCTGCCCTGTGATTTTTTACTTCTTAGCGCGCTCTTCGAGCATCGCTACTGCAGGCAGTACTTTACCTTCTACGAATTCGAGGAATGCGCCGCCGCCAGTGGAGATGTAGGAGATTTTGTCAGCAATGCCGAACAGGTCGATTGCTGCCAGAGTGTCGCCGCCGCCAGCGATGGAGAACGCTTCGCTGTCTGCGATAGCGTTAGCCACGATTTCAGTACCTTTGCGGAAGTTCGGGAATTCGAACACGCCAACCGGACCGTTCCACAGAATGGTTTTCGCATTCTTCAGGATTTCAGCCAGTTCCTGAGCGGAAGCATCACCGATATCCAGGATCTGCTCGTCAGCTTTCACATCGTTAACAGATTTCAGGGTAGCCGGTGCAGTTTCAGAGAACTCGGTTGCTACGCGAACATCAGACGGAACCGGGATGTTGCAGGTGGTCAGCAGACGTTTAGCTTCGTCAACCAGGTCAGCTTCGTACAGGGATTTACCCACATCGTGGCCTTGTGCCGCGATAAAGGTGTTAGCGATACCACCGCCAACGATCAGCTGGTCAGCGATTTTAGACAGGGAGTCCAGAACGGTCAGTTTGGTAGATACTTTAGAACCACCAACGATAGCCACCATCGGGCGAGCAGGTTCTTTCAGTGCTTTACCCAGCGCGTCCAGTTCAGCTGCCAGCAGCGGGCCTGCGCACGCAACGTCAGCGAATTTACCGATACCGTGAGTAGAAGCCTGCGCGCGGTGAGCAGTACCGAATGCGTCCATTACGAACACGTCACACAGTGCAGCGTATTTTTTGGACAGAGTTTCGTCATCTTTCTTCTCGCCTTTGTTGAAGCGAACGTTTTCCAGAACAACCAGTTCACCTTCAGCAACGTCAACGCCGTCGAGGTAATCTTTAACCAGACGAACCGGGTTAGACAGTTTGTCTTTCAGGTAGTTAACAACCGGCAGCAGAGAGAATTCTTCGTTGTACTCGCCTTCGGTAGGACGACCCAGGTGGGAAGTTACCATCACTTTTGCGCCTTGTTTCAGGGCCAGTTCGATGGTCGGCAGAGAAGCACGGATACGCGCGTCGCTAGTTACTTTCCCGTCTTTTACTGGTACGTTCAGATCCGCACGGATAAATACACGTTTCCCAGCAAGATCCAGATCGGTCATCTTAATTACAGACATGGTGAATCCTCTCGTTGATTCTAAAAGTTTTGCAGACGCTGCTTGCGTCTTACCTGAAAGCAACAGTAGCCATAGCTAACGTCGTGTCGAGCATTCGGTTAGCAAAGCCCCATTCGTTATCGCACCAGACCAACGTTTTGATCAGGTGTGCGCCACTGACCCGGGTTTGAGTGCCATCGACAATGGCACTGTGCGGATCGTGGTTAAAATCTACAGAGACCAACGGCAATTCCGTATAGTCAACTATACCATGAAATGCACCTTGTGCTGCTTTTTGCAGCAACAGGTTGACTTCATTGGCTTTTACAGGTTTCTTCACCGTCACGCTTAAATCGATTGCCGTCACATTTATGGTTGGCACACGTACCGCAATCGCCTCAAAGCGATCGTTAAATTGCGGAAAAAATCGTGTGATACCGGCGGCCAGTTTAGTATCGACCGGAATGATCGACTGACTGGCTGCCCGAGTGCGACGCAGGTCTGGATGGTATGCATCAATAACCTGTTGATCGTGCATGGCGGAGTGAATTGTGGTCACAGTGCCGGACTCAATACCGTACGCATCATCTAACAATTTGATGACGGGAATTATGCAATTCGTGGTACAGGAAGCGTTAGAAACGATGCGGTGTTCCGCACGAAGTTGATCCTGATTGACGCCATAAACAACGGTCGCGTCGAGATCGTTACTGCCAGGATGTGAAAAGAGCACTTTTTTAGCCCCGGCGGCAATGTGTGCTTCACCATGCTCGCGGGAGCCATATACGCCGGTGCAGTCGAGGACTACATCAACGCCAAGTTCACGCCAGGGGAGCGATTGCAGTGAACGTTCATGCAATACACGGATGGCGTCATCACCAACAAAAAGTTGATCGCGTTCCTGTCGTACTTCCCATGCAAAACGGCCATGGCTGGTGTCATATTTCAACAAATGCGCCATACCCGCAGCATCCGCCAGTTCGTTGATTGCCACCACGGTAATTTCCGCACGGCGTCCGGATTCATACAAAGCACGAACCACATTACGCCCGATGCGACCGAAGCCATTTATCGCTACGCGTACGGTCATAGATCTCCTGCAAGGTTTTCCCTGAGCAAATTTGCCAGACAGAGTAATCCAGCAAATCGTTCGGGGAAACCTTACCTGTCGCAAACTGCGACTGATTGGTTAATTGTCGAACATTTAATCGACTGAAACGCTTCAGCTAGGATAAGCGAAACGTGGAATAAAAGGAATGATTGTCCAGTCAAAGAAGACAATTATCTGACTTACGTCACGTTTTCAGCCCCGCCCCTGCGGAATTTATTCCACTTTGCAGAATCACGAATAAGCGTAGCAAAATCTTTTCGTTGTGCCGTCACAAACCCTGACTTATATCAGAATATGACTGATGCAGCGTCGATATTATCCGCAATACGTCCGAGTTTCGGAGTACTCCAATGATGACATTGCCCTACCCATATTCTTCCTCCGCACGTTTTTACGCGCTGCGCCTGCTCCCCGGGCAGGAAGTTCTCTCCCAATTACGCGCCTTCGCGCAACAACAACAACAACTCCACGCCGCGTGGATTGCAGGTTGTACCGGCAGTCTGACTGACGTCGCCTTACGCTATGCCGGGCAAGAAAACACTGCCCTGCTAAGCGGTAAGTTCGAAGTCATCGCATTGAACGGCACGCTGGAACAGAGTGGTGAACATCTTCATCTCTGCGTTTCCGATCCACACGGCACGATGCTTGGCGGTCATATGATGCCCGGCTGTACCGTGCGGACCACGCTTGAACTGGTGATCGGCTGCCTTGAGGAACTGGCGTTTAGCCGCCAGTCTTGCGCGCTTTCTGGTTACGACGAGTTGCATATTTCCCCCCGTTAAATAACTACTTTCAGTGAGGTTTTCTTATGGCGCGTCGCCACTTTTCCAGTCAGGCATTGGTGTTGATCGTTATCTCTATCGCCATCAATATGATCGGCGGGCAACTGGCCAGCATGGTCAAATTACCTATTTTTCTCGACTCCATCGGCACACTTATTAGCGCGGTACTGCTTGGTCCGGTGATCGGGATGCTGACCGGTTTACTGACCAATTTACTCTGGGGATTGCTGACCGACCCGATCGCCGCCGCATTTGCGCCCGTCGCGATGGTCATCGGCCTGGTCGCCGGTTGGCTGGCGCGAGCGGGTTGGTTTCGCACCCTGCCAAAAGTCGTTGTTAGCGGCGTGATTATTACGCTTGCGGTAACGGTCGTCGCTGTACCGCTGCGTACTGCGCTGTTCGGCGGCGTGACAGGAAGCGGAGCCGATTTGTTCGTTGCCTGGATGCACTCGATGGGGCAAAACCTGGTGGAGTCGGTGGCGATTACGGTGATAGGCGCGAACCTGGTCGATAAAATTCTCACAGCGGTGATTGTCTGGCTTTTAC
>PPYE01433975.1_pt1 | contig 10349 bp, 9 predicted proteins | sample 1559881 | NCBI WGS metagenome assembly PPYE01 (sample SAMN08240022, study PRJNA423297) | Human gut metagenome, whole genome shotgun sequencing project.
AGAATACCTCCTGAGTTTTAAGGAGATTGTAGCAGAATAAAAAATGAAAAAAAAGATACGGATGATTACTTACTTACGTTCAAATACATTGATGCCACGGGAAAACAGCAGTTTGTTTATAGTTGGAAACTGGAAAAAACGGACAAGACACCGCAAGGAAAACGAGATGACATTTCATTAAGAGAGAAAGAAAAACTGATACTGAAAGACCTTGATGATGAGATTGTTCCACGAGGCGGGGAAATGACCGTTCTGGAACTGGTAAAAAAATATCTCTTGCAGAAAACAGGAGTACGCCACAATACCGAAGCCAATTATAAATTTGTGGTCAACATTATCAAAAAAGAGGATTTCGGGAAGAAACGAATTGATAAAGTGAAATTGTCGGACGCTAAATGCTGGCTTATTAAATTACAGAAGGACGGAAGAGGTTACAGCTCTATTCATTCTGTAAGGGGTGTTGTCAGACCGGCTTTTCAGATGGCGGTTGATGACGATTTGATACGCAAGAATCCATTTGAGTTTCAACTTGCCACTGTTGTTGTAAACGACAGCGTGACAAGGGAAGCTATCACAAGAAAGCAGGAACGGGCTTTTCTGGAATTTGTGGCACAAGACAAACATTTTTGCCGATACTATGACGGAATTTATATTCTATTTAAAACAGGGCTTCGCATTTCCGAATTTGTAGGATTAACGCTGAATGATATTGATATGCAGGATAGAAAAATCAAGGTCAATCATCAATTACAGCGGAAAAGGAACATGGAGTATGTGATTGAAGATACTAAAACCACAAGCGGCACAAGGGAAATTCCAATGTCCGATGAAGTGTATGCGTGTTTTCAGCGAATTATTGCGAATAGAAAGAAAGTTAAAAAAGAGCCTATGATCAATGGCAAATGTGGTTTCTTGTATCTGGATAAAAATGATATGCCAATGGTAGCCCTGCATTGGGAGAAATACTTTCAGCACATTTGCGAGAAGTATAACAGTATTTATAAAGTGCAGATGCCAAAAGTTACGCCCCATGTATGCAGGCACACTTTTTGTTCTAATATGGCGAAAAGCGGCATGAACCCTAAAACACTTCAGTATCTTATGGGTCATTCTGATATTGGAGTAACGTTGAATACCTATACGCATATCGGTTATGATGATGCGAAAGAGGAGTTGAAACGAGTGGCAAATGCCGAGTAGTAAAATGGCATGATTACTCTTAATTTACTACTTTTGAGGTCAAAGATATGCCAATTTAGACTACAATATGCCACTGACAAGAAGATATAGAGATATACAGAAAAAGCCGATAAATCAAGGAAATACAGCAAATACAAGGAGTTTTAGAGATATGATTAAAATACTTTTCATCTGCCACGGCAGGAATCTGGTGTGTGAAAATAGTTGGAAAGAAACGCCGTAAAATGGCCGCTGTTCTAGTTATTATAGAATAAGAGACTACGATAAGACTACCAGTGATGAAGGGAAAACTACTCGTGTAGCTTTATCGTTAAACAGTAAGGAAATAACCGTTAAACGGTAGTTGGAATCGTTAATTGATATAGAAGAAACGTTAAATTGTATGTAAGGTCCGAGGACACCATCAAATAGAGAGGTGCTCCTGGCTTTTTTATTTATTGGAATCTAGAGAGCTCTTTAAAAATTGTTTTCTCATGAAGATTAACATGTCATATATCAAGTTTTGGATATCAGTTGATAAATATATAGAAATGAAATATCATATTTATATGAGAGTTGATTTTTGGAGGTGGAGGTATGTTTAATCCTGGATTGCAAATAGGACAAATATTGAAAAATCAAGATATTGTTGATTTATTCAAATGTGGGAACATGGGTGGAATGCGTCGCTCAAAAACAACAAATACGCTTGTATTAGTATCTGATTATACAAAGGGGCTTTATCATGATAAATGGATCGGTGGAGTTTTGCATTATACGGGTATGGGGAAGAATGGAGACCAAGATTTACATTGGTCACAGAATGGTACTTTAGCAGATTCTGATTTTAATGGCGTTGATGTACATCTTTTTGAAGTTATGGATGCTGGAGAGTATATATATTGTGGGAGAATAGAATTAGTTGATAAACCATATCCGGATTTTCAACCTGGAGAGGATGGAAATAATAGACGAGTATGGATGTTTCCAATCCGTCCGGTACCAGACAATGATGTAAAGAAGCCACAGATGTTTGTGTTTAAAGATATGGAAGATTATAAATCTCGTGGTAAAAATGTTGATGCAGAATACGTTCGTATATTGGCAACCAGAAAGAGTGGCAAAAAATCTACAGTACCTGTAGCCCCGATTATACCGAAGATGGAAATGAAAGCACCAGTTGTTATACATGCGGATATAGTCGGGAAATATGTAAAGCATAAAACATTTGGCGAAGGTAAAATCACAGCAATAAGTGGAACAGCAATAGAAATTCAGTTTAATAAAGTAGGATTAAAAAAGTTGGGGTATGAATTCTGTATAGAAAAGAAAATGTTAGAATTCATTTGATGGAGGATGATGAAGACGGTAAGAGTAGTGGCAGCAGTAATCTGTGATTCTTTTAAAGAAAAGAATAAGATTTTTGCAACTGCCAGAGGATATGGAGAATTTAAAGGTCAATGGGAATTTCCGGGTGGTAAGATTGAATCTGGAGAAACTCCACAACAGGCATTGATCAGAGAAATTCAGGAAGAACTGGATACCAGGGTCAGTGTTGGGGAATTAATAGATACGATTGAATATGATTATCCGACATTCCATTTGTCTATGGATTGTTTTTGGTGTGAAGTGGTAAAAGGTGAGCTTAATTTGTTAGAAGCTGCTGCGGGGAAATGGCTTACAGCTGATACACTTTATTCTGTTAGATGGTTGTCGGCGGATGTAAATCTAATCGAGAAGATTCTTGATGAGATGAAGCGCGAACGGGAGGGATCAATATAAATGGAAAATTTAAAATCTATAATTGTCCAATTGCTTGAATTAAAGCAAGAGGGTAGCTTTTGGGATTTTAAACGAGATTGGTATACAGAATCTAAAATTGCTGATTTATTGCACGATATTATTTGTATGGCAAATAATTTAGAAAATTGTGATGCATATATCATTATTGGAGTTGATGAAGAAAATGATAAATTAGTTGATGTAACTGCAGATTCCAATAGAAAGAATACTCAAAATGTAGTTGATTTTTTAAAGGATAAAAAGTTCGCAGGAGATATTAGACCTACTGTTTTGGTAACACAAGTAATAATTACTGATGTGGTACTTGATGTTATTGTAATCAAAAACAGTAATAAAACACCATTTTATTTGAAAGAAAAATATCGAGATGTAAATCCAAATAACATTTACACAAGGATTCAAGATACTAATACTCCGAAGAATATGAATGCAGATATTGATAAAGTAGAGTATCTTTGGAAAAAAAGATTTGGTTTAATTCAAACTCCAATGGAAAAATTAGAAATCTATTTAAGAGATCCTGATAATTGGGTAGATAGTCCTTATGGGGAAATGGACAAGTATTATAGATTTTTTCCTGAATATACGTTACATTACGAATTTGATGATGACAGAGATGGGTACGAATATTATTTCTTTTTTCAAACTGATTCAACACCAAGATTTTTTTCTATGAAGTTTTTATATCATCAAACATTACTCATAGAATTTGTTGGATTATCTTTAGATGGTGGACGATATGCAACCCCATGTCCGTATACAGATGGAATTACCTTTGGCCATAAAACACACTGGGATATTATGTATAAATATTTTGAAAAAGATTCTTTTGCTTATGTGTTTAATGAATTTTTATATAAAAATGAATTTTCTTATGATGCCAAAATTGCAAGGGAAAAATTTTTGGAAAGTGTTTTGATTTTTGAAAATAAATCAGAACGACTTGATTTTGAACTATATGTAAAAGAACATTGGGAAATTGATAAAGTAAAATATAAGAATGAAATTTATATGCCTTATGTACCGCAACTGGGTGGTAGATATAAGAAAGATGCATTTAAAGAAGAATGTGCAAATATTCTTATCCTTCAAAAAATGTTGATAGATTATCGAGATTTGCATAGCAAAATATGATAAGATAAAGGAAAGTATGTCAAAGGAAGTGATTATTAATGTCTTATTCAAAATCAATTAACATCTTCCTTCCAACTGGATCCGCAGATGGCCCGATAGAGTTGGAAATGTTCAATTGGAATGGAATGGTTATAAAAATTCCTCGTAAAGAGGTTAGTATATATAATGGTGTGAGTCTTGATACTCCCGGAGTATATTTTCTTTTCTGCAAAGATGAGGAGTCGAGAGAATCAGTATATGTAGGTGAAGCTGAAAATCTGCTCCTACGATTGAAACAACATATACAGTCATATAATAACGGTGGAGAAAAGTTCTATTGGCAAACTGCTGTGTGCGTATCCGGGAAAGATTTAAATAAGGCATTGATAAAATATCTGGAGAATTTCTACTGCTTACAGGCCAAGATGTCGAGCAAATACGCTTTATTGACGCAGAAGTCATCACCACAGACGATCTTAAAGCGATCAGAGCTTGCTGCAATGGAGGAGTTTGCAGATAATGTTAACATGCTTATGGGAACTATAGGATATAGCTTCTTAGATAGTTCTCCGGGAACTTCATCCGAGGACAAGACATATTTCTATTGCAAAACAAAAAAAGGTGCAGATGCTAAAGGTTTTAATTCGGAGAATGGATTTACTGTCTGTGCCGGAAGTAAAATTGTAGAACAGTGTAATTCGAAGACTTTCCGTGACAGCGGTTATTATGGAGTATTACAGAAATTGCTAAGTGCAGGAATAATTGAAGATTATGTGTTTGTAAAAGAATATACTTTTGCATCACCGACGGCAGCAGCTGATGTGGTGACGCAAGGATACGTGTCTGGAAACGAATACTGGGTGGATGGACAAGGCAAAAAGCTGAAAGACTATAATATTTAAGGTGTAACGGGAGTGGATGATAGCGTCTGCTCCCGATTTTTATATTATTTGCAGCATGCGCTGTCCGTATTATAGGACAGGTAGAATGCTATAATATGATCATCAAAATAGAAGGAGGGCCAAAATCGTGAAGGGCTTCTTTGGTGATAGGTTTGATTTGAATTATGGTGGAAAGTTGGAGGGCTTAGAGAAAGCTGCTGACTTTGCTGTATTTGCAAATATGATAGACAATACAGAAATGGAAGATGTTGTGCTTGTTGCCGGTATTGATCTGGAAGATCTGGAGTTTATGGATAACAATGAGCGAAGAACAATTCTGGAGAATGCAGGACTCGATCCTGACAACTATGACTTTTAAGGAGGACGTACGAAATATGAAAAAGAATACTGATGAGGATTATGAATTAGAACCTGGATTATATGAGGTGCGTCGTAAGAAAGGAACCCATGTAACAACTAAAGAAAGTGACGATGGGTATAAAACCGGGCTTTCGTTTGACGATGATGGGAACGATCTTACTGGTCCAGTACAAGTCCGAAGAGTCGATGAGAGTGAATATGTAAAAACAGAATACGTCGAAGTAGAACCAGAAAAACAGTCAATTGGTGATATGTTTATTCAGGGCGTTCTTGTTCCAATAGTATCTGATGCAATGACCAGAGCCTTCGAGTATGGATTTGACAAACTTACAACATGTCTAGAGGAAAAAGCGGTTCCTGCTGTAAAGAAACAAGCGAAGAAGGGGTGGGAAAATGTAAAGCTATATGCATCTGCGGTTAAGGATGTGATAGCAGACAAACCTACAAAAGTAGAACAGATTCTTGCAGAAAGAGAAAAAGCTGTTGCGACAACAAAAGCCTCAAAGCTTGCAGTTAAAGTGGCGGAGCAGAAACAAAAGGAGCCGATGCAATTTGAGCTATCGCCAGAAGAGGTTGAGGCTTTAATAAATCAGATGCGTTCAAATGCACTAATGTTAGCAGCGAGTGTGAATATACTCAATAATTCCGTTGTTATGGATGATGGTAGTGATCCGATGAAAATAGAAGCTATTCGTAGAGGTATAGATCAGTTATCTTCTAAAGAAATCACTGCACAGATGGATATGCTGCTTGAAGACAAAAACAGAGGATTGCTGAATGCTGCATCACTTGAAATGTTACGTTCGTTCAGAGAAGGAATGTTTGTAGGGGATGGGGAGCCTATTCCGGTGAGTCGATATATAGAAAAAGAACAATGAAAATGAAGAGCTTTTGCTGCTTGGAAATGTAATCGTTTTTTACTAAGTAATTAAAAGTGTTAAGAAATAAGAGGTGATTGTATGATAATTGATAATGGTGGAATCACTCTTCAATTGAAAACAGATGTAGAATTGCGTGCCAATGTAGATTGGAATGAGCTGTATAATATGATCAAAGAAAGCTCTTGCATAGACATTGCGACATACAGTCAATATGAAGCAGAGGACTTTTGGGAACGATTAAAACATCATCCTAATGTTCACATCATAATAAATGGGAAATCGCTTTATAATGAGTGTCGAGCTAGAGGATTTATTGAAAATAATAAAACACATACAGTTGATAAGGTGGAAACTAGTCACGCAAAGATGATACTTGCAGCACCAGATGTGGTTTGTTTATCTTCACAGAATGTTGGTAGCGCTGATTGGTTGCAAAATACTGTGATCTTTCATGACGAAATTGCATATGAGTTTTATAAAAAAGAATTCGATCAATATGCAATAGATGGTTGGATAAATAATTTTAAATATACCGATACTTCTTTTGACAAAATGCCAAAGATGATAGCTGAAGAAGGTAGTGACACTTCGTGGGGAAAATCTATTATATTGCACAAACCAAAGGTTAAATTGGAGAAAATGCTAAATTGGAAGACAAAAGTAATGGGGATTTGGTATAAAGATGTATTGATTTCCTCGTACACGTTGCCAAATGAAAAATATGTTAAAGATACGCTTCGACATTTATTGAAACGTGGTAATCATATAACTTTTGTTATTAATGCGGCCTCGGCTCGAAAACTTCAAAAAATCAGAAAAGAGCTTGCAGAGGAGCTGGAAGAAACATTTCTTGATGAGGTTCAACAGGGAAAATTTTTTCTTGCAGCTATGCGCCTAGAACAAATTATAAAAAACGGAGAGTTGTTTGATATTGAAGTTAGAACAAATGTGCATGCTAAAGTTTTGCTTGCCAGTAAAGACCAGGTTAATGGAGGCGGAGAGGAAGTAGTATGGTTATCTTCACAAAACTTTGGTTCGAGTGGATGGTTTGAAAACATGGTCGGAATCTACGGAGCCGAAGCCTATAATTTTTATAAAGAGATATTTGAAGATTTTTTGCAAACTACTATATAAAAACACCAGAGGCATTGCCGCTGGTGTTTTGAATAAAAATACTCGAATTATTTGTAGGATTTAAGTTTTTTGTACAACTTTTTGAAGAGCGCGATTTTGCGACTACTAAGTGTAGTCTGAGCGATGTCAAGCTCTGCTGCTTTAGCGCGTTCTGTCTTATCTTCAAGAATCATATTAACAATAACACGCTCATCAGAGTTTAAACCATCAACGAGTGAGGCCAGTTTCTCAAAAAGGATCTTTTTCTGGAGAATGTAGCAAGGATTGTGCTCGTCTTCATAAGGGGCATATGCACCGCGAGAAGCTGTTGTTGGTTTATAATACCCCTCCGTGCTATCAGATGTGTTTTCTGTAATTGTAATGGTAGCATCAAGAGTGATTTTGGTTGTTGGCCCCGGATCAATGCCGTTATAAACCTCGTTTGCTTCCAGGTCAGAATCATTGATGTTGATTGGAATATCAATAATATCTAATGAAGGATCATATCCTGCATCAATAAGTCCATCGAGTGAGAATTCACGAAGTGCCTGCTGGATTGCGTGACGTTCTTCTTTTTTCATCATAGCACCCAGAATGCGGTTCATGTTCTTGGCCTCGGCTTCATCCTTTGCGGGGATGATTGCAAACACTCTTTTTTTGCCACCGAGCTTAATAGTTTTGATGGTTGTACCGAGTGATTCGTAATATTTACGTGTACCTTCATCTTCAATAGGGTAGAAGATGACAGGCTGCTTCTCAGTTGAAGCTGTTAAAGTTGCTTTGGCAGCTACTACTGCCTGATTTATAGTTGCTGAATTGCTGACGTTCTTTGTCATGATAATTTCCTCCGTAGATTTTCTTGGTGAGGAGGAAACCTCTACAATTCAGCGTGGTTTTTGTGTATAGTTGACCAGCCAAAATTCGGATTCCTCCTAGTGTTTGGTTACTGGTCAGTCGCTTTACTGTCTGACGAATTATTCAGTTACCTGTGATCGGAAACATAAAGCGGTGCCGGGCCAGGGCGAATCCGATCAAAGGCTTGGCTGTTTTTATTTACCGGTCATCCCAGGACCGGTGCCGAATGAGGCAAATAAAAAAGACGGACGATTAGAACCCACTTCCAAAGATGGAAGTTAAGGTTCCGCACGGCCGTCTAGCGTTCTGGCGGATATACCAGAGGTATTAAGTTGTTATGCTGCGATCAACTCGTAGCTAACATTAAGTGTGCCATCATTGTTTGCTGTGATGATAGTCATGCAACCATCTCGAACGATAGTAATCACTTTCTTGTCTGCACTTCGATCGCATGTGCGATGTTTCTTCAGATCTCTCATGGGGATAAATTTCATAGGCAAGTCCTTTCGTAAGTAGGTAATCATTCGTATATTGACATTTTATAAAAGCCATCTGATACTGCTCCTGGCTGTCTGCCAGATTCTCTATAGGAAAAGCCCCCATTTTTCTGAGTTCATCCAATATATAAGTCAGATATGCGTATGGTTTCAGATGGTTCAGAAGTGCCGTTTCTGTAATGCTGTAAACAAGGGCACTGGCATCTGCTCCCCGTACACTTTTGGCAAACAGCCAGTTGCGGCGTCCTACTGCAAAGTTTTTCAATGCACGTTCTGCACTGTTGTTGTCTATGCTGAGATGTCCATCTTCCAGATACCGTCTCAGATATACTTCCTGATTAAGCGTATACAAAATGGCATCACCAATAAGGGAAGACCTGTCTACAGAACCTTCCATCGTATGCAGCCATTCAAACATGGCATCCATAACCGGACGGGACTGTTTCTGGCGCTCCTCATATTTTTCTTCCGGTGTTTTGTCATGGAGCATCTCCTCAATCTTATAGAGAATCCCGATCCTTGACATTGCCTGATATGCAACTGTCTCTTTCAGCTGTTCTTTTGTGAAGTCTTTTTTCAATGCTGTGAGGGCTGCATCAAAGCGCCGTCTTGCATGGGTAAGGCATCCGCTTATTATGATACCTTCTCCTAAACTGTGATAAGCCTGATATCCATCACAGGTCAGATACCCATGAAACCTGTTCCCTAAAAAGTTTACAGGATGATATCCCGCACGGGTCCTTTCATAATCGAAGAGTACCATCTGCGGGGAGCCACTGAACTCATCCGTGAGGTATACCCACATCCAGTTCTGGGTCGTACCTTTCTGCTCTGGTTCTCCAAGTACCTGGATACGGCTTTCATCACAATGGATATATCTGCTTTCCAGAAGTTCTTCTTTCATCAGCTGATACAGTGGTTTCAGGTATCTGTCTGCACAGTTTATGATCCAGTTTGCCATAGTCTTTGTGGAAAGATCAAGATCATATCTGGCAAACTCTCTTTCCTGGCGTGCCAGAGGCATCCCATTTACATATTTAGCGTTCATGATACCGGCGACAAGGGAAGGCGTAGCGATACTTCCACGGATCAGGGAAGGTTCTTTTTCCGGACGTTTCATGGCCCCGCATTTCGGACAGCTGTATACATAAGTGATCTCTTCTTCAACCTCAAACTTTGCAGGTACAAAACGCAGGCGTTTTACGGTTTCCTTTGTTACTACGCTGTATTTTTTTCCGCATTCCGGGCAGTAACGGGCTTCCCCTTCCAGTTTATAGGTCCTGGTCTCAACAGTCTCAAAATTGGAAAGATCTTCTTCCTTCTTTCCTTTTCTCTTTTTACGTTTATAAGAGGATGGCCGGATCTCTTCAAACAGCTCTTCTGTTTCCGCATCCGCACTGGCTTCTGCCTCATTGAACAGGTTCATCTGTTCATAGCCTTCGGCATACTTTTCGCTGGATGCACCAAACTGTTTCCTCTGTGCAAGGGTAAGACGGTCAGAGAGCATGGCATTTAAGAATTCGAGTTCCTTCTGTTTATCCTTCAGCAGCTGGATCTCCGTATCCTTCTTCTTTGTCTGTTCCTGTACGATCTTCATCAATGAGATCAGATCTTCACGGCTCATGTTATTCAGCTGTTTATCTGTA
>PPYE01108211.1_pt1 | contig 10347 bp, 7 predicted proteins | sample 1559881 | NCBI WGS metagenome assembly PPYE01 (sample SAMN08240022, study PRJNA423297) | Human gut metagenome, whole genome shotgun sequencing project.
CACGCAATCTGCGTGCAGATTTTCCGTCATATTGCCCAGAAATCCCTTGCCATACATCAAGTATGCCTGCGGAATTTCTATGCAATCTGCCGAAAAATCTGACAACGTACCTTACGCACAAGCTTTGTGCGGTGTTGCCTTATTAAGAAAGCGATGTGCAGATTTTTGAGGAGGTATTTCCATGCTGAAACCGATTTCCCCTGACAGTTCGATTTTTTACATCGGCGTAGATGACACCACGATTGATTTGTTTGAAAACCAGTACCCCGTTCCCCACGGCATTTCCTACAATGCCTACGCGATTCGGGACGAAAAGACGGCTCTGCTGGACACCGTAGACCCCCGTGCCACGGAGCGGTGGCTGGAACAGGCGGCGGAAGTGCTGGACGGCACGGCTCCGGATTATCTGGTGATCTCCCACATGGAACCGGATCACGCCGGCAGCATTCAGGCTCTGGCGGAACGCTATCCGGAAATGACACTGGTAGGCTCTGCAAAGGCTCTCGCTATGCTGCCCCAGTTCTTCCGGAATCTCCCCCGGAACCCCACCCTTGCCGTCAAAGAAGGGGACGTGCTGGAACTGGGCACCCACACCCTGCACTTTGTCATGGCACCGATGGTGCACTGGCCGGAAGTCATGGTTTCCTACGAGTCTGCCGAAAAGGTGCTGTTCTCCGCGGACGCATTCGGCAAGTTCGGGGCACTGTGCACGGACGAGCCGTGGACAGACGAAGCACGGCGATATTTCCTCAACATTGTGGGCAAGTACGGCACACCGGTACAGACCTTGCTGAAAAAGGCGGCAAAACTGGACATACAGACCATTTGCCCGCTGCACGGTCCGGTGCTGACCGGCGACCTCGCACCCTATCTGCACCTGTACCAGACATGGAGCAGCTACACGCCGGAGGACAAGGGCGTACTGGTAGCACACGCTTCCATTCACGGCAACACTGCCAAAGCGGCGGCGTATCTGGCAGAACAGCTGAAGGCTCTGGGCGAAAAGGTCACAGTCATCGACCTGTGCCGGTGCGACATGGCGGAAGCGGTGGCACAGGCGTTCCGGTATGACCGCATGGTGCTGGCTGCGTCCAGCTATGACGGCGGCGTGTTCCTGCCGATGGAAGAATTCCTGCTCCACCTGCAATATAAGGCATTCCAGAACCGCACCGTCGCACTGGTGGAAAACGGTTCATGGGCACCCTGTGCCGCAAAGAAAATGCGGGCTGTGCTGGAAACCATGAAGCAGATCACTGTACTGGAGCCGACCGTCACCATTCGCTCCGCCGTCAAGCCGGAGGACGAGGAACACCTGCGGGCACTGGCAGAAGCGGTGCGGCAGGAAGCGTGATGTGCTTCTTTGGGTGAAAGCAGGTCAAGTTTGCTCGTACCTCGCCGCCTAAGGCAATGCACCGCACAAATAGCAGTCACACCGCAAAACACAAAAACTGCACAGAGATCCCAACAAAAACGGATCTCTGTGCAGTTTTTTCCTATTGTACCAAAATCATTTTCGCATCGCACTTTCGCAGGGCGACCACGCCGCCGCGAACCGCGTATGCGGTAGGATCTCCGCCACCGGCGGTATGCAGACAGCGGACGGCTGTGCCGGTGATCCAGCCCAGATCCTGTAACCGCTGCCGGATCGCCCCGTGCAGATACATACTGGTAATCACCGCCGTTTCGCCGTATGCCAGCGTGTGCAGCGGTCGGACAGGTTTTTCTGAAGGCATTGCTTTCTCCTCCTGTTCCTATCCTATGCAGACACACCGCGGAATGTTACGGCAATACTTCCTGATAATACGCCCGCAGCTGCATCATTCTGTCCTTGTCGGAAAATGCCGTTGCTGCGGCACGGTTGTGGGCTCCCATTTGCCGGCGGAGCAGCTTATTCTCTGCCAGCTGTGCAATGGCATCTGCACAGCCTGTGACCAGATCGCCTTTCAGGCAAAAGGCACTCTCACCCTTTTCGGCGTAGACCTTTGTACCGTGGTTCCGGACGGTGATCAGCGGCAGACCGGCTGCCATGGCTTCCAGTGCCGCCATGCCGCAGCCCTCCCGACGGGACGGCATACAGAAAATATCCGCCGCCCCCAGCAGGTCGGGAATATCCGTGCGGTAGCCCAGCAGGTGCACCCGTTCTTCCAGATGCAGTTTTTCCGTCAGCTTCTGCAAAAACACCATATCCGGCCCCTCGCCGCAGATGACGTAGTGCAGCTGTTCCTGTGTCCGCAGCCGTGTCATTGCCTGCATCACCACCCGCAGCCGCTTCTGCATGCGAAGTGTTCCCACAGACAGCAGCACGGTGGCTTCCTGCGGAATGTGCAGTTCCCGCAGTATGTCCTCTCTGGTGCGGGCAGGGGTGGCGTACTTGTCGCAGTCCATCCCCACGTCCGGCAGTTCGGTCACCTGCTCCAGATTCAGGTGCTTTCTGGCATAGGCGGCATCTTCCGGACAGACGGCGAAAAAGCGGCTGGTCTGTTTCCGGTATTTTCGCTCCACCGCCGAGAACCACAGCCGTTCTGCCAGCAGGCAGCCGTGGAAAATGCGGAAATCGTGGGCAGTATAGAACACCGGTATTTGCAGTTCCTGTGCGGCGCGGCGGCCATACCAGCCGGCAATGGTGCCGCGGCAGTGCAGCAGATCGGGCTGGAGTTCTTTCAGAAGCGGCACCAGCTTTTCATAGGCGGCATGGTTCCGGCGAACGGCTCCCGCACTGTCTGAAAAGGGCAGGTCATGCCAGTGCAGCTGGGGGAACATCTGGTTGTACTCCTGCAGGGCTGCCTGCGAGATGTTGCCTTCCTGCATGTTGCAGACCATGTGGATCTCACAGCCCAGCGTCTGAAGGGCAGTGAGGTCATATTTTGTAAACTGCACCAGCGTTGCCGCCGCCGCAGCGAGAAAAACCACACGTTTCATGAAGTAAAGTCCTTTCGTTTCCTTTTGAGAATATTCCTATTATAACACAATTTTATAGAAAAGGCAATACCGCCGCCAAAAACAAAAAACGCCCCGGGGTGAGGGACGTTTTTTGCTATGATATAGGGATTATTGGGGATTTGTCCACTTCGCATCGGGGTGTACGCGAAGTGGTTCAGAGGATGTTACATGCTCTCTTTGAGCATGGTTTTAGTATACACGCCCAATGTGTTCGTTTCGTGAAACCATGCTGAAAAACCGCTGAAAACCACAAGGACGTTTTTTCACACAAAATAGACTTCGTGTCGGTTTCCAGAACTTTCCTCAATTTTTGTGGATATTAGACAGATTCCGCCTGCCCGTTCACAGCAAACCGCCAAAAATTTCGCCTGCACCGGCGTTCTGCCCCCCAAATTGCAATTTCCCTCTTGCTATTTGTTTCGAAATGTGTTACAATAAAAGTGTCAAAAATCAAGCGGATTCGAACACGCTTTTTGTGTATTCAGACGAAAAAGCATGGGAAAGTGCCCTTGCTTTCATGGAGCAATAGGAGGGAATACGACATATGAACATTCCGGAACTGTTACAGCAATTGACATTGGAGGAAAAGGCAAGCCTTTGTTCCGGCGGTGACTTCTGGCACACCAAGGCCATCGAACGGCTGGGGATCCCCGCCATGATGATGAGCGACGGCCCGCACGGTCTGCGAAAGCAGGACGAAACCGGCGACCACATGGGCATCAACGACAGCATCAAGGCGGTCTGCTTCCCTGCGGGCTGTGCCACTGCGTCCTCTTTTGACCGCGGTCTGGTGGAACGCATGGGCAAGGCTCTGGGAAACGAGTGTCAGGCGGAAAATGTCGGCGTTCTGCTGGGGCCGGCAGTCAACATCAAGCGTTCGCCTCTGTGCGGCAGAAACTTCGAATATTACTCAGAAGATCCCTACGTTGCCGGCGAAATGGCAGCATCGTTCATTCAGGGCGTACAGAGCCAGCAGGTGGGCACCAGCATCAAGCACTTTTATGCCAACAATCAGGAACACCGCCGCATGAGCAGCTCCTCCGAGATGAACGCACGCACGGCACGGGAAATTTACCTCGCCGCATTTGAACGTCCCATTCGCAAGGCGAAGCCTTGGACGGTGATGTGTGCCTATAACCGCATCAACGGGGTCTATGCCGCCGAAAACAAAGAAGCTCTCACGGACATTCTGCGGGGCGAATGGAATTTCCACGGCTTTGTGGTCAGCGACTGGGGTGCCGTCAACGACCGCGTGGCTGACCTGGAATCCGGCATGGATCTGGAAATGCCCTCCTCTTTCGGCATGCGGGACGCAGAAATCGTCAAGGCGGTTCGCCGCGGCAGACTGCCGGAAGCCGTACTGAACAGAGCCGTCACCCGTATCCTGCGAATTGTCCAGCGGTATCTGGACGGACGGAATCCTGATGCAGTATTCGACCGCGATGCAGACCACGAACTGGCACGGGAAATCGCGTCCCAGTGCATGGTGCTGCTGAAAAACGAAGACCATATCCTGCCGCTTTCGAAAACCGAAACCGCTGCCTTTATCGGCAAGTTTGCGGAAAGCCCCCGTTTTCAGGGCGGCGGCAGTTCTCATATCAACTGTCACAAGGTGGAGTCTGCACTGGAAATGGCGGCAGACTACCCCGTCCTCTACGCCAAGGGCTATGAAACCTCGGACGATGTGGTACGGGAAGACCTGATGGCAGAGGCAGTGGCTGCGGCAAAGGCGGCAAAAGTCGCCGTGGTATTTGCCGGCCTGCCGGACACCTTTGAGTCCGAGGGCTACGATCGGGAGCACATGCGGCTGCCGGACTGCCAGAATGCCCTGATCGAAGCCGTGGCAAAGGCAAACCCCAACACAGTCGTCGTCCTGCACGGCGGCTCGCCGGTGGAAATGCCGTGGCTGCATCAGGTCAGGGGTGTACTGGAAGCATACCTCTGCGGGCAGGCAGTTGGCGGTGCCACGGTGCAGATCCTGTACGGCGATGTCAACCCCAGCGGACATCTGGCGGAAACGTTCCCCATAAAGCTGGAGGACAACCCGTCCTATGTGGCATATCAGGGCGAGGGTGACGTGACCGAATATCGGGAAGGCGTTTTCGTGGGATACCGGTACTACACCACCAAGAAAATGCCGGTGCTGTTCCCCTTTGGATTCGGACTGAGCTATACCACCTTTGCCGTTTCCAATCTGCGGACGGCACAGGACGAGTATCAGTCCCATGATGTCATCACCGTTTCTGTGGACGTGACCAACACCGGCGACCGTGCCGGAAAAGAAGTGGTACAGCTGTATGTACTGCCCCAGACCAAGACCGACTCGGTACAGCGTCCGGTGCAGGAACTGCGGGACTTCGAAAAGGTGAAACTGGCTCCCCACGAAACCAAAACGGTGACATTCACCCTCCACGCCAACAGTGCGTTTGCCTACTACTGTACTCAGAAAAAACGCTGGGTAGTAGAAACCGGCGAGTATCTGCTGGCAGCGGGCAACTCCTCCGACCACCTGACCACAGAGAAAATGCTTACCATTCACGGGGAAAAAGCACTCCCCGCGGAGATCACACTGAACACGACCATAGGCGACGTGCTGCGGATTCCCCATGCGGACAAGGAACTGGAAAAATACGCCGGTGCATTCGGCATTTCCAGCGGTTCTTCCGATGAAAACGCCATGGGCGAAAGCACCGCAGACATGATGGAAGCCATGATGAAATATATGCCGATCCGCGGTCTGCTCTCTTTTGGCGGCGGTGAGGTTTCTATTGCCGAGTGCAAGGCACTTGTGGAAAAGCTGAACGTCCTATTGGAAAACGCAAATTTGAACAATAGGAGCGAATGACATCTTCTCCACCTTTCATTTGTCAGACGGCACATATCGGGGCAACGACCGGTATGTGCCGTTTGCTATGGCATCGCACCACAGACGGCACCGCAGATTGCAGAACACCGTCACCGACAGCACCGCTTTCGGCAGCACCCACGGGATCGTCACCAGCGGCAGCATTTGCAGGGCATACCACCCCAGCAGTGCCAGCAGTTCCCGCCGACCGCCGTGCATGATCTGCATGGCGGCAACGGGCACTTTCCAAGGCGGCAGTTCCGGACAGGCAAAGCAGACAAAGGGCACACACCACAGCCCCAGACAGACATAGACCCAGCCCAGCAGACACAGCACCCCCAGCACCAACAGCTGTACCGCCCAGAACAGATACGGAGCACCCTCTGTGCGGTGGGCGGCGGTTTGCCCCAGCTGGTATGCCCCGAACAGGCAGAGCGTCACGGCTTGCAGCAGCAGCGTCCGCAGCAGGGTGTTCTGCAACGCCAGCATCAGCCGTTTTCCGGTTCCTGCCGGACGGCAGCGGGGCAGCAGGGATACGGCTCCAGTACAGTGATACCACAGCCGCCAGCGGCAGACCGTCCACGCCAGCCACGCCGGCACCAGCCAGCACACCTGCACTATCCGCCACAGCACTGCCTGCTCCGTGAGCAGAGATGACGGCGGAGTGTCCTGTATCCGGAGCAGCAGTGCCGCTGCGAAAAGTTCCAGCAGCCACAGGAGCACGCCCAGCAGCACCACGCCCCAGCACTCCCAGAACAAATGCCGGTGGGTGCGGAGCGTCTGGGCGGAAAAGCTTTGGTTCTGACGAATCTGCATGACGGTTCCTCTCTATGGAAACACTGCATCAGTGCGGTGTTACCTTACGAATTCTACTACGCCTATTTTTCCCCCGATTTTCATTTTTATGCGAAAGGACGTGGTTTTTTTGGCTGAACTCCGGTTCACCATGCATCTCCCCCAGCCCATGACCGCGGAGCAGTTTCTCCGGCGGCACAAGGGTGTTTCCCACCGCATGCTGGTACGGCTGAAGCGGCTCCCCAACGGCATCTGCTGCAACGGCAGACAGATCCGCACCATTGACATGGTACAGTTCGGGGACGAGATCGTGCTCACCGACTGCGAAGTTCCCTCCGCCCTCGCCCCCTCTGCGACAGCCGTCCCTGTGCTGGGAGAAACAGATTCCTACATTGTCTACAACAAGCCTGCCGGCATGCCGGTGCACCCCTCACAGGGACACCACGGGGACACGCTGGGGAACGTCTTTGCGGCACAGTTTCCGCAGCTGCCCTTTCGTCCGGTATACCGGCTGGACAGCGACACCAGCGGCATCTGTCTGGTTGCCAAGTCCGCCTACGCCGCGGGACAGCTACAGGGCAGCACCCGAAAGACCTATCTGGCACTGGTCTGCGGGAAACTTTCCACCGGCGGCACGATAGATGCTCCCATTGGCAGAGCAGAGGGTTCCGTGCTGTGCCGGTGTGTCCGTCCGGAGGGCAAGCCCGCAGTGACGCATTACACGCCGCTGCGGGGCGACGGCACCTACACGCTGCTTTCCCTGCGGCTGGAAACGGGACGTACCCACCAGATACGGGTACACATGGCATATCTGGGGTATCCTCTCGCCGGCGACCGGCTGTACGGCAGCAGTTCCGAACAGTTCCCTCACCACATGCTGCACTGCGATTCGCTGGAATTCTCCGATCCCGAAACGGGAGAACACCGGCAGTTTTCGGCGGCGTGTCCGTGGAATTCATGCGTGTGAATAAAACAAAGAGGGACTGCCACGAAAAATGGCAGTCCCTCTTTTTGAAAAGGAAATAGGGATATATTATCTCAGGGAAACTCAGCTTAGCCCATAACCACTTCTACTGCGTGGTTCTTGCCGTCGCTGAATACCGGCAGTACGTTGCCCTCGATTGCCTTGCCGTCTACAGTTACCGATACAACGCCCTTGCAAACGTGGTTCGGGTTCTTGACGGTGACATCATAGGTTGCACCACGGAACTGTCTGGAAATGGTGAAGCCGTCCCATTCGTGGGGGATCGACGGATCGATCTTCAGACCGTCCCAATCCGGAATTACACCCAGAATGTACTGGGAAACTGCTACGAAGTTCCATGCAGCAGTACCGGTCAGCCAGCTGTTCTTTGCTTCGCCGTGACGCTTTGCGTCCTTACCTGCGATCATCTGAGCGTATACATACGGCTCGGTGCGGTGCAGGTCGGAGTACTTTTCTTCACGATATGCCGGAGCGATCTTGCTGTAGTATTCGAATGCCTTATCGCCGTGGCCAACAAATGCTTCTGCACAGATGATCCATGCGTTGTTGTGGCAGAAGATACCAGCATTTTCTTTGTAGCCGCCCGGATAAGTAGAGATCTCACCGTATTCGATGTAGTACTTGGTGAACGCCGGCTGGTTCAGAACCAGACCATGTGTAGAGTTCAGGTACTTGTCTACGCTCTCCAGAGCCTTCAGGTCTGCACCGGTTTCCTTACCGCAGCCACCCATAACCGCGAAGCCCTGCGGTTCAATGAAGATCTTGCCTTCTTCGCATTCGTGAGAGCCCATCTTCTTGCCGAAGTCATCATAGGCACGCAGGAACCATTCGCCGTCCCAGCCGTATTCCATGATATTCTTCTTCATCTGGTCGATGGCAGCCTGTGCCTTGGCAACACCAGCCTCGTCGCCCTTCTTCTTGCACATTGCCACATATTCCGGACCTGCATAGGTGAACAGAGCAGCAACCATGACAGATTCTGCAACCTTGGAATACTTATCCTCGCCGTACTTCGGAGAAGTGGAGGTCTGGAAGGATTCGCCCGGCTCGTCAGAGAAGCAGGACAGGTTGATGCAGTCGTTCCAGTCTGCACGCATTGCCAGCGGCAGTCCGTGAGGACCAACATTTTCTACCACATGGAAGAAGCTCTTTTCCAGATGATCCATCATGGTCTTTGCCTTGGATTCGTCGTTGTCATACGGCACCATAGCGTCCAGAATGGAGTAGTCACCGGATTCCTTGATGTATGCAGCTACAGACAGGATCATCCACAGCGGGTCGTCAGAGAAGTCGCCGCCGATCTCATTGTTGCCCTTCTTGGTCAGAGGCTGATACTGGTGATAGCAGCCGCCGTCTTCCAGCTGTGTGGAAGCCAGATCGATCAGACGCTCTCTTGCTCTGTCCGGAATCTGGTGTACGAAGCCCAGCAGATCCTGATTGGAGTCACGGAAGCCCATACCACGGCCGATACCGCTTTCGAAGTAAGAAGCGGAACGGGACATGTTAAAGGTAACCATACACTGATACTGGTTCCAGATGTTGACCATGCGGTTCATCTTGTCGTCCGGTGTCTTGACGCTGTACTTGGACAGCAGAGCGTCCCACATTGCCTTCAGTTCAGCCAGTGCAGCAGCAACCTTTTCCGGTGTGTTGTACTGTTCGATCATCTCGTATGCACGGGACTTGTTCATGCTGCCGTCAGCGTTCCACTTCTGATCCTTCGGGTTTTCCACATAGCCCAGAATGAAGATCAGCTGCTTGGATTCGCCCGGAGCCAGTGTGATTTCCTTATAGTGGGAAGCCACCGGCGACCAGCCGTCTGCTACGGAGTTGGAAGCCTTGCCTGCTGCAACGACCTGCGGATTCTCGAAGCCGTTGTACAGACCGAGGAAGCTTTCCCGATCGGTGTCGTAACCGTCGATCGCATCGTTTACAGTGTAGAATGCGAAGTGGTTGCGGCGTTCCTTATATTCGGTCTTGTGGAAAATGGTAGAGCCTTCGATTTCCACTTCACCGGTGTTGAAGTTTCTCTGGAAGTTGGTGGAGTCGTCCTGTGCGTTCCACAGACACCATTCAATGAAGGAGAACAGCTTGATCGTCTTTGCCTCGCTGCCCTCGTTCTTCAGAACCAGACTCTGGATCTCGCCGTTGTAGTTCTGGGGTACGAAGAAAGTCACTTCTGCGGAGATGTCGTTCTTCTTACCGGAGATCACGGTGTAGCCCATGCCGTGACGGCAGGTGTAAGCGTCCAGATCTGTCTTTACCGGCGACCAGCCCGGCGACCATACGGTTTCGCCGTCCTTGATATAGAAGTAGCGACCGCCCATATCTACCGGTACGTTGTTGTAACGGTAACGGGTGATTCTGCGAAGACGGGCATCTTTATAGAAGTGATAGCCGCCTGCGGTGTTAGAGATCAGAGAGAAGAACTCCTGTGTACCGAGGTAGTTGATCCACGGGTACGGAGTCTTCGGATTCTGAATGACGTATTCTTTGTTTGCGTCATCAAAATAGCCAAATTTCATGAGGGAACTCCTTTTCGTAAAATAGTAAGGACAACAACGTACAAAGCCGTCAGGCGGGCTTTGTGCGGTATTGTCTAAGATTACCGAAACGTCAGGTATACCCACACGTCCGGTTAGTACTTTTATTATAGCATAGGAACAAGCAAAATACAAGTACTTTTTTACAATTTTACACAGATTTTTTGATAGTGCCACGGAATTCATCAGAAAGCTCTTGACATTTCGGCGGAAATCGTGTATACTAATGATAAAGAGAG
>PPYE01483826.1_pt1 | contig 10346 bp, 5 predicted proteins | sample 1559881 | NCBI WGS metagenome assembly PPYE01 (sample SAMN08240022, study PRJNA423297) | Human gut metagenome, whole genome shotgun sequencing project.
CTACTATTGATGGCACTTTCAAAATTCAAACGAAAGGTAAAAATCCAATTCTTGAATTTTCGTTCATCGGATTTCAAAAACAAGAGATCACAATCAAAGATCCAAAGAAACTTATTAAGGTAGTCATGATTGAAGACGGCTATATGTTGGATGAAACCGTAGTCATTGGCTATGGAACCCAGACCAAAAGAACAATAACGTCTGCCATGACCTCCATCAAATCCGAAGAATTATCTGGATATGTAGGTTCTTCCATCGAACAGACCATCTCGGGTTTAGTGCCAGGAGTTCGTATACAGACTTCCGATGCAACTCCCGGTGGTGATATTAATGTAGAAGTTCGTGGTATCGGTACCGTTACTGCTGGCTCGGAACCTTTATACATTGTCGACGGAATACCGATGGAAGGCGGCCTGTCAGCAGTCAATCCTGATGATGTATCCAACATTCAGATTCTGAAAGATGCCGCTTCAACCGCTGTATATGGCTCGCGCGGTGCCAATGGTGTAATACTTATTACCACAAAGCGCGGTGAAAGTGCAAAACCAACAATAACCATTAATGCCGCAACCACCATAGCCCAAATACAACATAAGTTTGAATTGATGAACACAGCCCAATTGCTGGAATATTATAAAGATAAGAATCTGAATGAAAGATTCCGTTACACAACAAATCAAAATCAAGACTATTTTCCTTTCGACGAGAATCTCAATACAGACTGGCAAGATGCCATCTTCCAAAATGCCATTCAACAGAAATACAACTTATCTATTGCAGGAGGAAGTAAAAATATGCGTTACCGAATTTCCGGCGAATACTTCGACCAGGAAGGTATTCTGATATGTACTGGAATGAAAAGATTCGCTTTCCGTTCCAACTTCGACATCGAATTAAATAAATGGGCCAAAGTAACTGTGAACTTTGCTCCTACGTTTATCAATCAGAGAAGGACCAGAGAAGGCGGAGAAGGCTCGAACAGTGTAATCCGAACCGCAATTTCCATGTATCCCTTTTTCCCGGTCAAACTCCCGAATGGAGAATATTTTTCCACATTAGAGTACAACCTGGCACCGACTAAGGCAACCGATTCAAGAGATCCCGAAACCGGTGCATTCCCCACTCTTACCGATTCGCCATTAGCTGACAACCAAGACAACCCAGTCAGAATCGCTCATGAGTACAAAAACGAAACGAGTCAGAATCGCATTGTTGGCGGTCTTAACTTCGAATTAAAGTTGGCCAAGGGATTAACGTTCAAACCATCATTGGCTATCGATATCATGTCATCCGAAAACTCAATATGGTATCCGGCTTCCATTGGCAAAAACCGTACTGACTCTGAGGCTTCCACCACAATGACCCGCAAGCTCATGTGGATTAACGAAAACATACTGACCTATCAGAAAGAGTTCGGAGACCATAACATCAGTGCCGTAGGAGGTATGACTATACAAAGCAACCAACTCAACAAGCTCTACACATCCGCCTATCATTTTGCGACAGAATCTCTACCTTCCATCAACGGAGGTGTAGTCAACGGAGGATATTATAATAAAACCGAAGACCGTATGCTATCCTACATAGCCCGACTGACCTACGACTACAAAAGAAAATATATGGTTCAAGGAGTATTCCGTGCAGATGGCTCAAGCCGCTTCGGAAAGAACAACAAATATGGTTATTTCCCCTCCATTTCTGCAGGATGGGCTATGACAGAAGAAAAGTTCATGAAACCACTCAGGAAAGTACTTAGTGAACTCAAATTGCGAGGTAGCTTCGGCTTGTCCGGCAACAATGCTATCGGAGACTACAACTATGAGACCAAAATGTCACAGCAATCGTATATAGTAGATGGTTCTGTTGTAAATGGCTGGGCTCCATCGAACATTGCTAATCCAGATTTGAAATGGGAAGTGTCCAAACAGACAAACTTAGGTATAGATATAGGTCTTTTCCACAACCGAATATTCATGCAACTTGATTTGTACAAGTCTATCACCTCCGATATGCTTCTCAATACAATCGTTCCAAGCACTTTAGGAGTTTCACGCATGCTACAAAACGTCGGTTCCGTTGAAAACAAGGGTATCGAGTTCAATATCGTATCACGTAACTTGACCGGCAAATTCAAATGGACAACTACGTTCAACATCTCCGCCAACCGAAACAAGGTATTGGCACTAGGACTCGATTCTGAAGCCATCACTGATGGAGTAGCAGAATCAAACATCACGAAAGTAGGCTATCCGATAGGTATGTTCTACGGAAATGTATTCGGCGGTATCTATCAGTCAATGGAGGAGATTCAAGCACTGCGGAACGACCCCTATTCAGGACTAGCTTTCGACCCGAACGTTCGTCCAGGAGACTGTAAATGGTATGATCTCAACGGTGACGGACTTTATGATGATAATGACCGTACTATTATAGGAAATCCTTATCCACGTTTCAATGCCGGTATGGTCAACACATTCTCATACAAAAACTTCTCATTTAGTTTTCAGTTGAACGGACAATACGGAAATCAGATTTACAACTATACATTACGTGAAACACTCCGCGGAAACAACAATAACAACCTTTCCATCAAAGTAGTAGACAGATGGCGTTCGCCCGAATCGCCGGGTAATGGTTTAGCGGACCGTACTTACACCTCCAATGATGTACGTCCAACTACGGAAATGAGTAAATTTACCAACCGATATCTCGAAGATGGTTCTTATCTGTCCATCCGTAATATCCAACTTTCGTACACATTCGACAAAAAGATGCTTCGGAAAACCTTTTTAAACGGATTAGTACTAAGTTTCAATATCGACAACTTGCATACTTTCACCAAATATACCGGTATGAACCCCGAAGCCAACACATTCCGTTCGGCCACCGCACCGGGCATCGACCGTACCGGATATCCTTTATCCAGAAATTTCACCATGGGACTGAAAGTTACATTATAAATCTAAAGCATGAAAAAGAATATGAAAAATTTGAAGAATATATTTACAATGGCATTGGTTACTACCTGTATGTCCGCTTGTACTGGTTTTCTAGACATTGAGCCGGAAACCACTTTAACGGGTAAAAATTTCTACAAGTCACCCGATGATATACGTTCGGCATTGTATTCAACTTACTCTTCATTGAGAGACAACGGACTGTATTCGGCCAGCATCTATCTCTTCGGTGATGTGCGTTCGGATGTCGCATTCCCGAATCAGACCAATTATTATGCCAATACTTTCCGACATGAAATTGAAAAATTTACCATATCTGCCAACAACAGCGGAAACCAAAACTACTGGGCTCATCACTACAAAGGAATCATAAGAGCCAACACGGTCATTGAGAAAGGAAAAGAACTTTTCGGAAATGATGAAGCCGTTCAGAAATACATTGCAGAGGCCGAAGTACTACGTGCCCTTTTCTATTTCAACTTAGTTCGCGCTTACGGCGGAGTACCCATCATTATGGATATCCCGCAAGAATACACAGATTCCAGAGGTCATCTGCGTGCATCCACAGAAGAGGTGTATATACGAATTCTCACCGATTTGACCACCGCCATCGAATCTAACAATCTTTATCGCTCAACAAATAACGGAGAGAAAACTCCAACAGGAAGAGTCAACAAATATGCGGCAGAGGCTTTACTGGGAAAAGTACTTCTATCCATGCCGAACGACATCACAGAAGCTGCTTATCCCAACGTAGAAGCATGGAAAGATATATCTGCCAATCCAAACATTACCGTATTTTATCCGGAAACGACCACTACGCAATACGAAGCCGCCAAGTATTATCTAGAAGATGTGATAAACAATGGAGGATACGAATTGTACCCGAATTTCAGTGAATTATTCAAGCCCACAAACAAACATTCAAGTGAGTCTATATGGGAAGTGGAATATAAAACAGGTCAGGCAGAAGGATTGGGCAGCCCGTTCTACACTCTTTTCTCACCCGCATCCTATGCACCCCGCAATAAAGCCAACTCAAACGGATATATCCCATCTCCCATTTCAAATCAAGGAAATGGCGCATGCGCACCGACCGGATATTTTATGGACATGGCAAAGAAATGGGATTCCATGTATCCCGATTATCAATATGAAGTACGCAAATTCGATGATGTTATCTACACCGATACACGCATCAGCGACGGTAATATCAAATTAGACACAGATGGTATTTCTTATCTTCCGGTTAATGAAAATAAAGATTATACACAAAACGTCGCATATCCTTACGACCCTTATACTGGTACCTCTTTCCGGACTTCTGTCAAAGGCTTTAGCGCAGACGACCAGTGGATGTGCGGCAAATACATGGGTTCATCAGAATATAAAGTAAATGATTCTGATGACAATTGGTATATCCTCCGTTTTGCGGACGTACTGCTGTTATTGGCAGAAGCGGAAGCACATATAAGTGACGGAGTTCTGTCACAAAGCGTTTTGAATAATACAATCAACCTTGTACGGGAAAGGGCCGGTATTGTTCCGTACCTTGCATCTGGAGACTCTAATAAAGAATGGGTTCTAGATACTCCAGAAAAGGTTTACCAAGCAATCTATGACGAACGAACATTGGAATTGGCGTTCGAAGGACATCGCTGGTTCGATCTCGTACGCTCAGGGAAAGCAGTAGAAGTAATGAACCAACACTTCACCAATTTCTATAATGCTTATACTTCCAACAGCTCTCCTAATGTGAACAACTACTATATGAAGAGCGAAAAATTTGAGATTGACCAATACTGTACCTTATTTCCTATTCCGTCACAAGAGATACGTTCCAATCCTAAGCTGACACAAAATTATGGTGCAAGATAACAAATGTTATATAAACGAAAGGAAACATGATTATGAATAAGATTACCGCATTACTATCCATATTGTTTATTTCAAGTCTGTTCTGTTCTTGCGAACACCCCGGAATAGAATATATTGTACAAGAAAAGGGGTTAAACGTACAAGAATCAACCATTTATGTAGACGGATTCCTAGCTAAAGGTACCCCCGCTTTTGCTGGTGATGAAAACGAACCGGGTGACCGCTTGGGTATTCCGTTCGTCAACGGGTTTGGTCGGAAACTACTCGTCAAGTTTGTCGATCGGTCATCCGAAACAGGATTGAAAATAGAAGACGGAGAGGTACAACTCTCCTTTCAGGGAGATAAACAATATGCTTATTTCCCAATAAGCGGAACCCCAACGCAAGACGGGTCGGTACCCATCTCATTTGATATTTTTGAAGATGGAGAAAAAATTGGCACTACTGTCACTAAAACAATTCCAATTTGAGCTGAGGGCACTCAACGTCCTGCACGTGAACTCATTCCTACCAGTGAGAAACCTTTTGTTCTTCTCGGTGGAGAAATTAACTGGGTAAATCAATCTGCTCCAGTGACCGGAGCACAAAACGAACAAATATTTTGGTATGCGCGAATGTCCAGTCCCTCCACAGAAATCAAAACTGCAGGACTTACATACAACTGTGTTGCTAACCTACGTTACAATTCCATTATGATTGCCAATAATGCCATTCGCCCCAGTTTTACCGAAGAAAATGGCGTAAAAGCACTTACCTTGTTTATTCCCACCCAAGAAAACATCGAACAATACCCCGAAGCTTTTACATTAAAAGACGGCGCTCTAAGCCACGTTTGGGGAGAAAATGACATATTCTTTCATGGGACAAACTCAAAACCAATTTCTGTAGGCATGTGGGACGAAAACACATCTGATATACTCTATGGCGGAAACCGCACACGCCCCATGTCATCTGCATCTTGGACTATCAGTGCTTCAACGCCCAAGTCTTATATCGAAAAGCCTGGTAACTATAAGATATATATCAAATATGCAAATACAGATGCCGGTAATGACATCGTGCAGTATTTTCCCAAACATCCTGTCACAGGAGAAACAGGATGGGTGCCTTTTGAATTTACAATTACTGAAAATCCGGTATCCGGATTTGTTGTCAATCCAAACCTTACTACTGATACTAACATACCGACCTTCAATGAAGATTGGGAACCTACAGAAAGTAATCCCGTAAAAGCAGTACGAGGAGAATTGGTATACAAAAGTAACCAGCAAACAAAAATTCTAACCAAAGGAGAGGCACTTGGAGGTAATATTGCTTTGCGCATTTGGTTTGCAACATACAAGTCAGAAGGAGCTACAGCACCAATAGGCTATAACTTCAAAGCGCATGATGACGGTAAGAACAATTGGTTTAGAGGATTCTACACACCAGATGTTGTAAAAGTAGCCGGTAACAAATCCAAAATTGGAGCTGGAACAGCCAACAAGAAAAGTAATGAGACCGTTCATTTCTTTGATGATCCAAAATTAAATGAAAAGTACTTCATATCGTATGTCGATTTTAATGCGGATGCAAGTACCTTATTAAATAAAGCGGGAACATTCACTTTCATATTCGATTCACTGCCTAACTCAGGCACGGCAACCCCCAAATTTGAGAATGGATTCACCTGTCCTATAAATGTTATAGTACAAGAATAAACAACAAATGTGAGTTCAATGATTTTTCACGTTATATTACTCTGAAAATTCATTGGACTCACATAGACTAATTGATAAAGATATAGAATTCACAAAAAGATTTAATCAAAAGTGATGAACAAACTAATAACAATCTCATCCGCACTCCTTGCGGCAACTGCCATAAAGGCGCAATCGCCCAATGTGATATTTATATTAGCAGATGATTTAGGCTATGGGGACATTTCGGCATTCAATCCGGAATCCAAAATCCATACTCCGAACATCGATAACTTGACACACTCCGGAATTTCCTTTACGGATGCCCATTCATCTTCCGCACTCTCCACTCCCTCGCGCTACTCCATTATCACCGGAAGGTATCCTTGGCGGACAACCATGAAAAGTGGAGTGCTGAATGGGTTCTCTCCAGCCATGATTACTCCCGACCGCCGGACAATTGCCCAAATGTTTTCTGAAAACGGCTACAGCACTGCCTGCATCGGGAAATGGCATCTTGGTTGGGACTGGGCATACATACAAAATAGTCAGAGAAAGCAGAAAGATGTAGACTTCTCACAACCCATCAAAAACGGACCTACAGAGAGAGGATTTGACTATTTCTACGGCATACCAGCATCGCTGGGCACAGCTCCACACGTTTATATAGAAAACAACAAAGTGACCGCTCTTCCCAACCGTACCATCGGTCCACAGAAAGGAATCAAACTGATACGCAACGGAGTGGCAGGCGCCGATTTTGAGCCGCAAGACTGCCTGCCTAATATCATACGCCACAGCGTGGATTATATCAACAAACAACGCAACAGTCAGAAACCGTTCTTCCTCTATCTCCCCATCACCGCACCACATACGCCCGTATTACCGGCAGAGAAATATAAAGGTCAAACAATTATAGGAGATTATGGCGATTTCGTAGTCATGATAGATGACATGGTGCAACAAATTGTGGAAACATTAAAGAAAAATAACCAACTGGAAAATACCATCATCATCTTTACATCGGATAACGGATGCGCTCCTTATATAGGTGTAAAAGAAATGGAAGAGAAAGGACATCACCCAAGTTACATCTACAGAGGTTATAAAAATGATATTTACGAAGGTGGACACCGTATACCGCTCATCGTATCCTGGAAGGGAAAATACGCAAACGAAATCAATGGATCACTGGTCTCACTTGCCGACTTCTACGCTACCTTTGCCCAAATGATGAACTATCGGCTAAAGGATAAAGAAGCAGAGGATAGTTATAGTATATGGCCAATACTAAACAAAAAAGGGACGTCTGCGCGTAAGAACCTTATTTATGCATCGGGCAAAGGATACCTTTCTCTGCGCACTCCCAAATTGAAGCTAGTATTCCACGGTGGTTCAGGCGGATGGGGTTATCCGAACAAGCCTACCGAACTTGCCCAGTTGCCTAGTATGCAACTTTTCGATCTGGAGAAAGATCCGTCGGAAACAATGAATCTCATCGGTGACAAACGTTATAAGAAAAATGTAGAAGAAATGACACAACTAATCAGGAAGTATGTAGAAGAAGGACGTTCCACACCCGGAAAGAAGAGCGCGAATGATACAGGCAATAGCTGGGAGCAAATCGAAATTTTCATGCAATAGCAGATTTCTAAAGTTAAAATATTAATATCTCAAAATATCGACAAATGAAAGCAATTAATTGTCTCTTATGGGAATGTCTCGCAATAGTTCCTTCGGCACTGATGGCTCAAACAACCAACAGTCAGCCTAATATCGTGTTAATCTTAGCCGATGATATGGGGCGCGAATGTTTAGGATGTTACGGTAGTACCTATCATACCCCAAACCTTGACAGACTTTCGGAAATAGGAGTGAGATTCGACAATTGTTTCTCCCAACCCCTAAGCACACCATCACGTGTACAACTAATGACAGGTAAATACAACAATAAGAATTACTCACGCTTTGGACACTTGAATCAAACGGAAAAAACATTTGCCCATTTGGCAAAAGATGCCGGATATACTACTATGATAGCCGGCAAATGGCAATTAGGCAGAAACAAAAACTTACCTCATCATTTTGGTTTTGATCGCTATTGCCTTTGGCAGTTAAGCTATGACAGGATGATAAAAGAAAGATATGCTGCTCCATTAATAGAACAAGATGGAGGTATAAAACTTTATTCAAACGATGAATATGGACCGGATATATTCGCTCAATATGTGACCGACTTTATTGAAGAAAACAAAGCTAAACCTTTCTTCGTGTATTATCCTATGGTACTGGTGCACGACCCATTTTACCCCACTCCACAAAGTGACGTATGGGAAGACCCCTCTATGCGCGAGGTACGCAATAACGCCAATTTTCCAAAGATGGTAGAACATGTAGACAAAAACGTGGGCATGATATTCAACAAGTTGGAAAATTTGAACTTATTGAGTAATACCATTATCATTTTTATAGGAGATAACGGAACAAATCGTAAAATTAGAACAACCATGAAAGATGGATCGGTAGTGAGGGGTGGAAAGGGACTGACAAGCGACACCGGAGTACGTGTACCCATGATAGTTTACTGGGGAAAGAGTGTCTATACAGAACATGAATGTACAGATATGATAGATTTTACCGATTTTATGCCTACTTTTGCCGAAGCCATGAATACTAAAGTGCCTAAAGAATGGGATATAGACGGACAAAGCTTTTTACCTCAAATAAAGGGGAAGAAAGGTAAGGCTCGCGAATGGGTGTTCTGCCATTACGATTCGAGATTCGGCACATCAGGAAGTAAAAATGCAAAACAATTTTTCAGAGATGTACGATATAAGCTCTATTCTGATGGCAATTTTTATGACACGATAAACGATCCCGAGGAAACAAATCCGATCAAAAAGGGTAGAGGAAGTGCAGAAGCGGAAAAGTCAAGAAAAAAGCTAGAAAAGCTCTTCTTAACTATACCAGCTTGGAAAGTGGGAGATCCTGCAGTGCCTATGTGCATATTACCAGAATTTCCTTTATTAGAAACTCCTAAAGACATGGGATTAGACCAGATATTACACTCATACTAAAAAATTATATGAATAAACTAATAACATTCTCATCGGCACTATTTACAACAACAGCCATAAACGCCCAATCTCCCAATATAATATTTATATTAGCGGATGATTTAGGTTATGGAGATATCTCAGCATTCAACCCAGAATCTAAGATTTCCACTCCCAACATTGATAATCTGACTCAAGATGGGATTACTTTTACGGATGCCCATTCGTCCTCCGCTTTGTCAACACCTTCACGATATTCCATTCTCACTGGAAGATATCCATGGCGCACTAAATTAAAAGAAGGAGTACTTGATGGATACTCTCCTGCCATGATTACTCCTGATCGTCGAACAATAGCCCAAATGTTATCTGAAAATGGCTATAACACTGCTTGTATTGGCAAATGGCATCTAGGCTGGGACTGGGGATATCCTCAAAATGCCCAGAATAAAAAAGATGTAGATTTTTCACTTCCTATCAAAAATGGTCCTACAGAAAGAGGGTTCGACTATTTTTACGGCATACCTTCTTCTCTTGACATAGCACCTTATGTCTATGTAGAAAATAACAAAGTGACTGCCCTTCCTAATCATATAATCGAACCTCAAAAAGGACTTAAACTGATGCATGGGGGAGTAGCAGGAGCTGACTTTGATCCACAAGATTGCCTTCCTAATATCATTCGTCACAGCATAAGCTATATCAGCAAACAAAAAAACAGCAAGAAACCCTTTTTCTTGTATTTGCCCATCACAGCTCCTCATACACCGGTATTA
>PPYE01722123.1_pt1 | contig 10346 bp, 7 predicted proteins | sample 1559881 | NCBI WGS metagenome assembly PPYE01 (sample SAMN08240022, study PRJNA423297) | Human gut metagenome, whole genome shotgun sequencing project.
CCTCAAAGCTTTCCACCTGCCGCACATGCAACCACTCATATACCTGCTTTGCACGAAACGCTTTCTCCCCCATATCGGAAAAAAAGGTTTTTAATTCTTCCAGATCCATGGACTTAATATCTGTCTTTTCACTCATCCTCTTATTTACTCCTTACCAGCTTTGCAAGAAAAAATCCGTCACTTCCGGCTTCTCCCGGGAAAATCTGTCTCTGGAATTCCAGGGAAAATTCCGGATGTTCTTTTAAAAACCATGCGGTGTTATCCTCATTTTCTGACCGGTGGATCGTACAGGTACTGTACACAAGTGTCCCGCCCGGTCTGACATAATCCCATACAACAGAAAGAATCTGTCTTTGCAGTTTTGCAAGCTCTGCCGCCTTTTCTTTGGTCATCTTATAACGGATATCCGTCTTCTTTCCCATAACGCCAAGTCCGGAACACGGCAGATCACAGACTAAGACGTCCGCTTTCTGATGGGAATCCGGATCATCCACCGTTGCATCCATCTGTACCGCTTTCATATTTGACAATCCATGTCTGGCTATGTTCTCCCGGATCAAATCCACCTTATATTCTGTCAGATCCCTTGCCTCTACCATACCACTTCCCTGAAGCAGTTCTGCCATATGGGTACTCTTTCCTCCCGGTGCCGCACACACATCAATCACATAATCATTCTTTTTCGGTGCCGCAGTTTCCGCAACCAGCATGGAGCTGACATCCTGTACATAAAACAGCCCTTCTTTAAAACTTTTCAGTCCCGCCAGATAATCCAGCCCGGATATTTCAAAAGCATACGGCATTTCCGGAACCGCATGTACTGTCACCCCTTCTGATTTAAGTTTGTTTACGAGTTCTTCCGGTGTCACAGCGGAAAGATTGGTACGGATCGTCAGCCGATTTTCTGCGGTAAGTCCCTCCAGAATCTGACGGGTCTTTTCCTCTCCATAATTTTCGGTCCATATGTCCACGATCCATTCCGGCATCGAATATGTAACGCTCAGATTCGGGAAGCGAACTTCTCTCCATCCTCTTGCCACACTACGCAGCACACCGTTGACAAATCCGCTCAGACCGGAAAACCCACGCTTTCTTGCCAGCTTTACCGCCTCGTTGCACACTGCGGAATCCGGCACACTGTCCATATACATAATCTGATAAACGCTCATGCGCATAAGATTGCGGATGAGCGGTTTCATTTTCTTTACTCTGGTTTTGGAAAACTGATCGATCACATAGTCCAGTGTCAGCTGTCTTTCCAGCGTTCCTTCCATCAGGCGCGTCAGAAAGGCGCGTTCCTGTTTTCCCAGATACTGATATTTATCGAGCACATCGCGGAGGACCAGATGACTGTACTGTCCCTCCTCATTGACCGCCAGAAGCATTTCCAGCACCAGTGCTCTCTCATTGACCTTAGTCGTCACGACTTCTTCCTCCAAACAGTAAAACGATTCGAAGCAGCTGCAGAATCGCAGCTGCTGCACTTGCCACATACGTGAGTGCTGCTGCTGTAAGAACTTTTCTTGTGTAATGGAGTTCCTGATCTCCCAGGATTCCCTGTTCCCTCAGCTGAACCATCGCACGACGCGAAGCATCAAACTCAACCGGAAGCGTAATCAGCTGGAATAACACAGCAAACGAAAACAGCAGAATTCCGATATTGATAAGCATCATGGAGGAACGGCTGTTTATGATCACACCAAGAATGATCACCGGCCATGCAAGCATGGAACCAAAGTTTGCAATCGGCACAAATGCGGTACGCAGCCGAAGCGGCACATATCCTCTGGCATGCTGGATCGCATGTCCGCATTCATGTGCTGCCACACCCACAGCTGCAACCGAAGTCTGATTGCAGACACTGTCGGAAAGATTGAGTGTCTTATTGGCAGGATTGTAATGATCGGTCAGATTTCCCGATACATGCTGCACCCGCACATCATAGATTCCTGCTGCGTGCAAAATCCGCTCTGCCGCCTGTGCTCCCGTCATTCCTGACATACTGCGGTATGCGGAATATTTGTTGAACGTTGTCTTTACCCGTGCAGATGCAATCATACAGATCACTGCACCGATAACAACCAGTATATAGGTACTGTCCCAATAAATGTATGGCATAAATCTACCTCCGTCTTACTGCTGTAAAAAAGATCCCTCTGCAACCGGATAGCCACGCAGAAATGATCCTGCATCCATCCGTTTCTTACCGGCAAGCTGTACTTCCAAAAGTTCCAATCCACCCTCTCCGGTCTGTACCACCATCGTATTTTTTCCAACTTTACAGATACAACCCGGTGCATAAGCGCCATCTGTCTCCACCACCCGGGCTTTCCAGATCTTAAACGCTTTATTATCCAGATGGGTATAGGCACTCGGCCATGGATTTAATCCACGGATCAGGCGCTCAATCTCCACCGCCGGCTTTTTCCAGTCAATATCTCCCAGCTCCTTGGAAATCATCTTTGTGTGGGTACTCGCCTCATTGTCCTGCGGTGTAAAGGTCGCCGTTTTGTTTTCCAGCATCTGCATGGTTTCCACACACAGCTCGGCGCCGACTGCCGCCAGCTTGTCAAACAGACTTCCACCTGTCTCATCTTCTGCAATGCGCACCTGTTTTTTGGCAATGATATCTCCGGTATCCAGTCCGACATCCATGCGCATAATCGTAACTCCCGTGATCTCATCTCCATTGATGACCGCCCACTGGATCGGTGCGGCACCACGATATTTTGGAAGCAGGGATGCATGTACATTAATGCATCCGTATTTCGGAAGATCGAGAATACTCTTTGGAAGAATCTGCCCGAAAGCCGCCACTATGATGATATCCGGCGCAAACTTTTTCAAATATTCCACACTTGCATCTTCCCGGATTTTTACCGGCTGGAATACTTCCAGTCCATGGGAAACCGCACATTCCTTTACCGGTGGAAACTGCATGGTATTCCCGCGTCCCTTTGGTTTGTCCGGCTGTGTAACCACAAGCATAACCTCGTGTCCGGCTTCTATGATCTTTTCCAATGTATTCACCGCAAAATCCGGTGTTCCCATAAAAATTACTTTCATATTATTCCTCTTCCGGCTCCTCATAATTCACATCATGAAGTCCGCCTTCTACTTTTTCTGTATACATATGTCCATCCAGATGATCCAGTTCATGGCAAATGCAGCGTGCCATCAGACCTTCGCCTTCTACTTCCCACTCATTCATGTCCAGATCATAAAATTTTGCTTTTACATGGTTCGGACGTGTAACCTGACCTGCTTTTCCCGGAAGACTTAAGCATCCTTCATCTCCGGTCTGCTCTCCGTCAGACTCGATAATTTCCGGGTTGATCATAATAAACGGTCCCTGTCCGTCCCCGATATCAATGACTACCATACGCTTTAAAATTCCAACCTGCGGTGCCGCAAGACCTACACCGTTTGCCTCATACATGGTCTCCAGCATATCTTCCGCCAGAGTACGGATGCGATCCGTCACCTCCGGAATCGGTCTGCATACTTTTGTCAATACGGGATCTCCCTGAATTCGAATTGTTCTAAGTGCCATAATTACCTCCTAAAAACCACTTGTTGGGTTAAAATCAAACTGTACAGACACATTGGAAAATGTGCTGTTATTTTTTATTTTTCGTTCCACCAGATCCTTACATGCCACCAGCGTCGCATATTCCGGTGCCTTCATGTAAATGACCTTTCGGTAAACATCACTGATTTTTGCAATGGATGCATCTGCCGGTCCTACCAGCATAATATTTTTTCCTTTCTGTGATATCACGCGATGCAGAAATTCTGCCAGATCCCTGGCTGCAGCTGTCGTCACCTGCGGATCGGTTCCCGTACAATGAATCAGAAGCAGCTGCCACACCGGCGGATAGGCAAGCATTCTCCGATAGGCAATCTCCTGCTTATAAAATGCATCGTAATCCTGTTCCTTTGCGGTCTGAATTGCAAAATGATCCGGATCATACGTCTGGATTACCGCCTGTCCCGGTTCCTTTCCCCGCCCGGCACGTCCCACCGCCTGGGTCAGCAGCTGAAACGTCCGCTCCGATGCATGAAAATCCGGAACATGCAAAGACATATCTGCGGCAAGTACTCCTACCAGCGTCACATTCGGAAAATCATGCCCTTTGACAATCATCTGTGTGCCGATCAGGATATCTGCCTCCTGATTGGCAAATGCATGCAGAATCTTCTCATAAGCATCCTTGGTCCGTGTGGTATCAAAATCCATACGCATCACACGTGCCTGTGGAAATCTCTGCCGCACCAGCATCTCAATCTTCTGCGTGCCCGCCTTGAATCCGCCTAAATATTTACTGCCGCAGGATGGACAGATCTTTGGCAATGGCTGCTCATATCCGCAATAATGACAGACCATCCGGCCTCCCGCATGCTGGCTCAGCGAAACATCACAATGAGGACATTGTATCACATATCCGCAGGCTCTGCATGAAATAAATCCGGAAATTCCTCTCCGATTTAAAAACAGCATGATCTGCTGACGTTTTTTTAACCGGTCTTCCATCAGTTCCTGCAATCTCTCCGAAAAGATGGAACGGTTTCCTGCCCGCAATTCACTGCGCAGATCTACGACCTCGCAATCCGGCAGCGGTTTCTTCTCCACACGCTCAGACAACGTCAGAAGCTGATATTTTCCCTGCATTGCCTGATAATAACTGTCCACTGAAGGAGTGGCAGAACCAAGAAGTACCGATGCATCATTCATGCGCGCCCTCTCGATTGCAACATCCCTGGCATGATACCGCGGTGCCGTCTCACTTTTATAAGACGTTTCATGTTCCTCATCTATAATAATAAGCCCTAAATGCGGAAATGGTGTGAACAACGCAGACCTGGGTCCGATCATAATATCAATATCCCCCGCCTTGGCACGTTCAAACTGATCAAAGCGCTCTCCCTGGGAAAGTTTGGAATTCATAATGGATACCCGGTCCCCAAACCGGTTATAAAACCGCATCACGGTCTGATAGGTGAGTGCAATCTCCGGGATCAGGACAATTGCCTGCCGTCCCTGTGCCACCGTATGCGCAATCAGTTCCATATAAACTTCTGTTTTTCCGCTTCCGGTTACTCCCCTGAGCAGATACGTTTTATGAATTCCAGCATCCAGATCCGAACATACTGTGTCCACAACACGCTGCTGATTTTCATTCAGTGTCAGATGATATCCCTTCTGATCCAGATGTGACACAGGATTGCGAAACTGTCTGCTGCTCTCCACCTTAAGAATCTGCTGCTGTGCCATACCCCGGATCACTGCTGCTGATATATTCAGTTTTCCGGTGACAAGCGAATAATCCAGTACGGATTCCTGTATCAGTTCCCGCAGCAGCCTTGCTTTCGCCGTATAGTGTTTCTGTTCAAAGAGTGCCAGTTTCTGCTGCGCCTCTGTCTTCGGAATCAGTAATACAATCTCCCGCTTCTGTACTTCTTTCGTCTGCCTGCGGATCGGGAGTACGGTCTTTAGTGCCTGATTCATGGTGGAACCGTAATTCTTCCGCATCCATCCGGCCAGTGCAATGAGCTGGGATTCCATTGCCACGCTTCCCTCATGTACCGAAATAATGGGGCGAATCCGTCTGGGATCAAATTCGGCATCCTCCGTCAGTTCAATGACATACCCTGTCAGTTTACGATTTCCAAATGGAATATCCACCTGTACACCAACCTGTATTTCCTCCTGCAGATTTTCCGGGATGCTGTATTGAAAAGTTTTATCCAGTTTTTCTACCGATATATCTACAATAATATTTGCATACTTCATACTTATTCTTTTCTCAAAACACAGTTGACCAGGCCCTCATAGGTATTTACAGCAGCCTCAATCACCGGAGAAACGCCAAGTTCTCCCAGTGCTGCACTGCATTTCGGCCCGATCGAATAAATATCCGTAACGGATGCCAGTGTTTCTCTCTCCTGTGGCTTTAAACTGCCAAGCATCCGCTCCGCCGAAGACGCACAGGTAAAAAAGATCGCATCGTATACATCCTTGTCCACTGGCACCTCCATGGGACAAGGTACATTTTCGTATACATTGAGCCGTCCGCAATCACAGAAAGAAAGCAGTGTATCCACAAGGTTATCCTTTGCATTTTTTGCGGTAGGATACCAGATTACTGCCCGCTTAAACGGATCTCCGCGAAATTCCTGATCCAGATATTCCTTTAATTCCTGTGCCAGATTCGTACTGTTGGAATGTTCCGGCATAAAGTCTGCACAAATTCCATACTCCCGCAGTTTTTCTGCCGTCTTTTGTCCAATCACTGCACATCTGGTATGGAAAAGTGCCCGTGCATCCAGCCCCGATGCAAATACATTTTTCATAAAATAATCCACACCATTGGCACTTGTAAACAATAATACGTCCACATGCGCCAGTTCCTGTGCGGTATACACTGCCGGCACACCGACAATCTCACCTGTCATACACTCACTGGTATATGCCCCCTTTGCCCGGAGCATGGCGGCCAGACGTGAAGGTTTTGGACCAATTTTTGCAACCAGATAATGTTTCCCCCACAGCGGCTTCTCTTCAAAAAAATGCAGCTGGCGGCGAAGTGCAACCACATCCCCAACAATGATCAGTGCCGGAGAGGTCAGTTTCGCCTCTTCCACACGATCTGCCAGATTCTCCAGCGTACCCTCACAAATCTCCTGCGCTTCTGTCGTAGCATGGGAAATCACAGCTGCCGGTGTCTGCCGGCTTCTTCCTGCCTGCATCAGTCCATCCACAATCTGTCTTACTCTCGAAAGTCCCATGAGAAAAATCAGAGTTTCTTTTGAATCTGACATCGTTGTAAAATCAGGTTCTGACAGATCCTCTCCGTTTTTTTGGTGTCCGGTGATCACCCGAAAGCTTGTGGCAACACCACGGTGTGTGACCGGAATTCCTGCATAAGCAGGTCCTGCAATGGCAGAAGTCACCCCCGGAACAACGGTATAGGAGATTCCATGTTCCCGCAGATAAAGGCCTTCTTCTCCTCCACGCCCGAAAACAAAGACATCTCCCCCTTTTAAACGAACAACGCAATGATATTCTTTTGCCTTCTCGACCAGCAGTTCATTGATCTGTTCCTGCGGAAGCGTATGATGCCGGTCCGCTTTTCCTACATAAATACGCTCACAGTCCATTCCTGCATACCCCAATAATTCCGGAGACGAAAGTCTGTCATAAATAATACAGTCCGCTTTTTTTATCAATTCCAGTCCCTTGACTGTGACAAGTCCCGGATCTCCCGGACCTGCACCGACCAGATATACCATAGATGCCATTCTTTTTTCCTTTCCCTGTCAGCACTGCTGCTTTTTAATAAATGCTGAAAATTCATTTTCCGGCGTTGGTTTTGCAAATAAAAATCTATCTTATTATACCACTTCTGCGGTATTGCCCGCAACCGAACCCCTATCGGGTACACCCGGTTTCCCGCAATGCACGCTGTGCCGCTTCCTGCGGTGTCTCTCCGAAAACCTTACATTTCTTTATACTGCTTCCGTCCGCATTTCCGACCATTCCAAGCAATTGTATCCTTCCATCGGGCAGTTTACATGCATATGCCCCAATCGGCATATGGCAGTCCCCCCCGGTTCCCTTTAAAAACAGCCGCTCGGCACATGTAATCTCTTCCGTCACAATATCCGCAAGTGCATTCACCTGCCCGGACAATTCTTTGTCGTCTTCCCGCAATTCCAGTGCCAGAGTTCCCTGTGCCGCTGCCGGTATCACCTGTTCCGGCTCAAAATACTGCGTGATCAAAGAAGTTCTCCCCAGCCGGTGCAGTCCTGCCGCCGCAAGTACAATTCCGTCCAGTTGTTCTTCCTGCATCTTTTTTATTCTGGTATCAACATTTCCGCGTATTCCCGTAATGCGCAGATCCTTTCGAAGCTGCAGAAGCTGAAATGCCCTTCTTCGGCTTCCGGTACCGATCACAGCATGCTGCGGAAGTTCCTCCAGTGAAGCGGCTTCCCGCAAAATCAATACATCTCTCGGATCTTCCCGTTTCCATGCATGTGCAAACACGAGTCCTTCCGGCTGTCCGGCCGGCATATCTTTCATACTGTGTACCGCAAGGCTGATCGTTCCATCCAGCAGTTCCTGTTCAATTTCCCGCACAAAAAGTCCTTTATCCCCAATCTGGTCTAACGCTTTTTTCTGTTCCCGGTCGCCTTTTGTGGATATAATTTTCAGTTCGTAACTGTTTTGTGGATAATGTTTCTGCAGGCGGTTTTTTACATACTCTGCCTGCGCCAATGCCAGTTTTGATCCTCTCGTTCCAATGATCACATTCATTCTTTTTCTCCCTACTCCCGGATTTCGGTATCAAACTGAAATAAATCCTGCAATACCTTTTTATATTGTTCCTGCTGCTCTTTGGATTCCGTCTGTTTAAGCTCCAAGATCGGCTCCCGGATCAGACGCTTTAATGATGCCTTTAAAATCTTTTTTACAATTTTCTGATCCCTTGTACTCAAATCCAGTTTGCGGTTTAGATATGCATAACTGTCCTCTACAATTTCCGTACAGCGCTGCTGCAACGAAGCGATCGTCTCATCGACACCGGTCGTTGCCAGCCATTCCCTGGTTTCCCCAATGGCTTCCTCTATCATACGCTGACCTTTTTGCACCAGTTCTTCCCGCTGCTTCCGGTTCGTCTCTACAATTTCATTTAAACTGTCAAGATTAATCAGAAGTGCCTGGGGATTTCGTCCAATCGCCGTCTCCACATCCCGCGGAGATGCCAGGTCCAAAATTGCAGTCGGATGTAACAACTGTATGTCTTTTTCCCGGATAATATGATGCGGGGAGGCTGTAGCGGAAACTACCAGCTCACACTCCTTCATTGGTGAAAATGTCCGGCTGCAGACGGTTACATGAGAGGCCCCGTATTCATACAGATAACGCAGAGCCAGCGTTGCCGTATGTCCGCTTCCCACAACCAATGCTTTTTTCCCTGCAATTCCAAACGTTTCCTGCAGCTGGCGGATTCCCACATAGCTGACCGAAAGCGGCCGTTCACTGATTCTTAACTTTGTCTTTATCTTTTTTGCACAGGTGACCGCATCTTGTACCACACGGTTTAACTCTTTCCCGGTACTTCCAACCGTCCGTGATAATTCAAATGCATCCCTGACCTGTCCTAAAATCTGGTCCTCTCCCAGCACCATGGACTCCAGTCCCGCAGTCACCCGGAACAGATAGGAAATGGCATCCATTTCCTCCCGTTGTTTGAGATATTCCGAAAAATCTACTCCCGGAAACATCTCTTCATACAAGGTGCGAATCACGCCAAGCGGCTGTGCCATCTCTTCCGGTGCAAAAAAATAGACTTCGCTGCGATTGCAGGTCGAAAGCACAAAACATTGTTCAATTCCTGCTTTCCCGGCTTTCTGCAGAAAATCAATTTTCTGATTATCGGTAAAGGACACCCTGTCACGGATGTCCTGATCTGCATGTTTATAATCAATTCCTATATATCCAAATTTCATTCTGCAAAGTACTCCTGCATCACATGGATGGTCTTTTGTATATCTGCATCGGTATGCGCATCGGACACAAACATGGATTCAAACTGTGACGGTGCCACATAAATTCCATGATCAAGCATAAACCCAAAATAATCGGCATATGCTTTGGTATCCGCGGTTGTCGCAGAATCGTAATCTGTCACATCTTCGCCGGTGAAGAAAATACTCATCAGAGAGCCGATCTGATTGACATGCACACGGTTTCCTGCGGCATGGCGCACCGCATCCGCCAGCATCGCTGTATTTTCCTGCAGACGCATATAAATATCCGTATCTGCCTCCAGAATACGAAGTGTGGCAAGTCCTGCAGCCGTAGCAATCGGATTGCCGGAAAGTGTTCCTGCCTGATAAACCGGACCGTCCGGGGAAACCATACGCATGATATCCTCTCTTCCACCATACGCGCCGACCGGCATACCTCCACCGATAATCTTTCCAAACGTGGACAAATCCGGCGTAATATGAAAATACTCCTGTGCTCCGCCCAGTGCCAGACGAAAGCCGGTGATGACCTCGTCAAAGATGAAAAGTGCCCCGTAATGTTTTGTGATCTCACGCAAAAACTCCAGGAATCCGTCTGCCGGCGGAACAACGCCCATATTTGCAGCCACCGGTTCCACGATGATTGCTGCGATCTCATCCGGATAAGCCTCAAACAGTGCCTTGACGCTGTCCGGGGAATTGTATTCTGCAACCAGTGTATGTCTGGTAAAATCTGCCGGAACACCCGCACTGTCCGGAACAGATGTTGTCAATGCCGCAGATCCTGCTTTTACCAGAAGTCCGTCCGAATG
>PPYE01158169.1_pt1 | contig 10345 bp, 5 predicted proteins | sample 1559881 | NCBI WGS metagenome assembly PPYE01 (sample SAMN08240022, study PRJNA423297) | Human gut metagenome, whole genome shotgun sequencing project.
TGGCGTCCGCGCCCCAGCGCTCCAGGATCTCCAGCGTCTCGGGCACCACATCCACGTCTGTTGGGATCGTCACGCGCCCTTTGCGCAATTTTTCTTTCATAAACTAACCGTCCATTCTGCATATTGTATGTTATTTTGCTTTTTAATTTAAAGTAAAGGGCCGCCGCATTTGCGGCGACCCTGTGCTTTCATCAACCCTTTACACCACCGCCTGTAACACCGGCGATAATTTTCTCTGAAAGAAAAATATACAAAATAAAGGTTGGTAAAAACACAATGATAACAGCAGCAAACAAACCACCCAAATTGCCAACTGATTTCATCGCGGTCACCAAGGAAAACAACCCGACCCCCACGTTCTTCATACCGTCAGAATTTGCAAAAATGAGTGCAATAAAGTACTCGTTCCATACGTTGAGGAACAAGAAAATACCTACAGTAATCAAACCTGGTTGCGCCAAAGGGAGCATAATCGTCCAAAATGTCCTAATTGGTGAACATCCGTCCAATGCGGCTGCTTCTTCATATGTTTTGGATAGCGTACCAAAAAAATTCAAAAGAAAAGTAGTCGCAAAGGGGACATTGATACAAACATAAAGAACAATTAATGTTGGCCGCATACCGGTTATGTCCCATCTGGAGGCCAAATTAAACAGCGGCAGAATAATCATAATAGAAGGGATACTCATCGCAAAAACAAAGCCGCTTTTAATGGTTTTGCTCCCTAAAAATGTGTATCGAGAAAGAACATACGCAGCAGGCGCTGCAATGAGCAACGTACCAAGGCAGGATGTACTTGCATATATCAGAGAGTTCCCTAAAAAAATATATATATTCTGTGCTTTCCATGCTGCAGCATAATTTTCAAAGTGAAAGCCACTTTCAAACTGCAATACTGTACCTGTATAAATCTCCCGGGACGTGGAAAGGCTAGCAGCCAAAATCCACCCCAACAATACAGCCGTAAAAAGAATCCAAAGTGTCAAAATAATATAACCAGGCAACAAGCGGAGCTGCGTTTTTATGTTTCCGCCTTTACTTGATATTGATTTATGTTTTGCCACAGATATCTGCCCCCATTCAATATTCTACATCTTCCTCTTTAATCAGTTTGTTAAAGAAGAAGAACACCACCAGCACTAAAATAGCCATGCTAACGCCAATAGCAGCACCACGACCGGCATCTCGGTCTGTAATTCCCTTAGAACCAAAAACAATATTCATCATATATACAATGGGCGTTATCGTGGAGCTCTCTGATTCGATGGGAGAGAATACCTTAGACCAGACAAAAAATGTAATTGTGTGAACGCTCCAAAAAGTCAGATTCGTTTTAATAACACCTTTCAACAGTGGAAGCGTCATGCTGAAAAACTGGCGCACCTTACCAGCTCCATCTATGGTAGCAGCTTCATATAAATCAGTTGGGATTCTCTCAATACCAGATAGAAAAATTAACATATAATAACCAACTGCACCAAAACAATAGGCAATCAGCATAGCCCAAAACTTCATATCGCTTCCGAGCCAGTTGACATTAGCCAGTTCGTCAGCACCTATCATCTCAAAAAAGTTGTGTATCAGCCCATATTTGACGTTGAACACATACTGAATCCACATAGTAGCCAAAGCTACGGCACTGATAATGTTTGGTAAATAAATTGCCGCACGAAAGAAACTTTTAAAACGTATTCCGCTGGTGAGAATAATGGCCATCAACAGTGCGAGAGAAAGTACAACAAGGCCACCTACCAGCCAAATTTTGAAGATGTTCCACAGAGATGTAAGAAATATTTCGGTACTCCAGATTCTCTGGTAGTTCTCCAACCCCACAAATGCCCATTCCTCTGAGCTGGCAGTAACGCTCTCCATACTAAAGAAGCTCATAATAATTGTCCGTACTACCGGATAGAGAAACGTAACACCGAAAGCCAGAAGGGCTGGAATAAGAAAGGCTGCAATCATGGCTCTATTCTTCTTCATAAAACTCTTTTCTCCTCGAAATGCAGTAGCCCCTCTGCTTTTGACACATATAGCACTAGATTTTTGAAGAATTGAATTGGTGTGCCATTTTGTATCGAATTTAAGGGGGATATCGGAAAATGTTTACAAAAGAGGCGGCGGCAGCGTTAAGCAGTGCTGCCGCCGCCATCAAAAGGAGACTGACGAATTAATAAAGTGCATCCATAGCGGCTACAAACTCTTCAGCGGTATAAGTACCGTCAAACAGTTTCAAGCAGCAATCATTGATGCCTTCCTTTGCATCAGGGTTGTCATTGAGGCCCATGTTCCAATCATAGACACCAGTAAGAGCATTGAAATCATCACGGCACCCAGCCAACATCTCAGGCCACTCCGTATTACGAGTATCCGAAGGCATGCCATTACAAGCCTGGGAAATTTTCACATCATACTCGCCAGAAGTAAGCATGGTAATGAAATCAAACGCTTCCTGGGAATTTTCCGAGTAGGCAGGAATCGCAAGTGCTTGAGAACCTACATTTGCCACAGTGGTAGGATCAACGCCTCCCTCAACAGCAGGGTAGTTGAACATGCCCCACTCCAAGTCGCAGCCCGTATTGTTGGTGATTTCGTTCAAAACATAGGAGGCACCTACGACCATAGCAGCAGTTTCAAAGCCAAGCTCGTTCTGTCCGTCAGGGTATACATCCGGCGCAGTGGGAGAAAGGTAACCGCGCTCCCGGAGCGTAACGATGTCCTGCGCCGCTTTGAGTACTTCGGGTGTGTTAGACCAGCCACCTTCTTGGGCCAATTTCGAGATAGCAGGCTGGCCAATATAGCGAGCAAGCTGGAAACCGTAGGTAAAACGCACATAGGCATCATCCTGTGCCAAAGCTGTGTAACCAGCAGCTTTCAACTTTTCACACACGTCCAAAAATTCTTCCCAAGTCTGGGGTTCTTCTGTAATGCCTGCTTTCTCAAATGCGGCTTTGCTGTAAAACACACCAGAAGTGTTGGGCTGATAAGGAATACACACCAAACTGCCAGCCCAGTTGCGGACGGCAGCCGGAAGAGCTGCTACCGCATAATCATCATATCCCACAGCAGCAGCCATATCTTCCAAATCCAGCACATCGTCGGCAAACTGTTTTGCAATGGTATTAAAAGCAGTATCAAAAACATCGATGTGCTCTTCTGCATCTAAAGCCGCTTGGATAAACGTAGAAATATCCCGGCCTTTCCATTCAATGGTTACAGTGTTTCCCGTCTTGGCCTCATAGGCGTCGGCCACTTCTTGAATTGCTACGGCCTGGGGTTCAGTTGATTCCCACATAGACCAGTAAACAATTTCTTTTCCTCCTGTGGGTGCTTCACTAGAAACAACATTGGATGCAGAAGCACTGACACTTGTGGCACTACTAGCGTTGGAGCCACCGCAAGCAGTTAACCCTAGCGCCAAGCAACCTGCCAAAACGAGCGATAGCATCTTTTTGATTTTCATAATACTCCTCCTATTTTCTCCGCATTGCGGATATTTTTACAAGTATGGCATTTGAATGAACAACAATTTACAAAATTGGGAAATATCATTTTTCGTTCTTTAATTAAAGTATATCTTTTTTTCAGTAGATGTGCATCTGTTTTTGAGCTTGATTTCTAAACAATCGTGTTCAGAAAACGCTTGTTCTTTATTCCTTTGATGCCTCAGTTTCTCGGCCGTGTTGGGTCGAGAAACTGAGGATTTCCAGGAAAAGTTAAGTTTTAAGAGTGTTTTCTATGATGCTTCACAACAAGTAGCAACATTCCCAAAACAGCAAATGTCAGTAACATAACCACCATGCCGATAGGCATTGAGTCACCTGTTTGTACGCCAGTAACCGTTGACGATGAGTTCTGTCCCTGTGAATCAGACGGCGGCGTGCTCTCCGAACGTTTCACAAGCGCTTCTTGTGCATCCTTAAGCGCCTTCACTGCAGCATCCACAGTCTCCTGTGTGGCAGCATTATCGGCAAACACTCTTTTTGCATTAAGTAGTGCCTGCTCAAATACTGTCCAACTGGCATCGGTATAATCGTCCCGTTCAAGTGCTTCAGCTGCCTCTATAGCCTTCTGCAAAGCGTCTTTTTTCACTTGGACCGTAGATTTCGCAAAGATACAACTTGCAATAACATCACTCTGCACGTTGGTCAAGGTGTATTCTCCAGCCTCGCTCAGCTCTTCTGTGACATTCTGCCCATTTACTATAAACTCTTGGACCTCATAACCATTTTGCGGAATTGCCTTGAAGACAACTGAGCCCCCGGCCGTAACGACATCACTGGGTGTTGCCTGCAAAGTTCCATGCTCGCCCGCTGTCACTTGAACCTTGTAAGTGGGAAGAATCTCGTCCACCACAAGATTGTCTAAAATCAAGTAATCAGTTATTCTGTCTTTTGTCGGCGCTGTTTTTACTACAGACAAGTAACAGTCCTCATCTGCGCCTGTTTCAAAGCTGAAGCTCACCACCGTTCCTGTCGGCTTCCGCTTCGCAGGATCAGGTTGTGTGCCTTTTTCACCAATCGCGAACGGTTCTCCATTTTTGGGCAAGGGAAGCTCTGCCAATACCTCTCCGGCACTATTTTTTGCCACCAATTTATATGCACCATCGATAGGTGTATAATAGCTAACACTTACGCTAAACTCACTATTTGCCTTAAACCGCAGAACCGATGGATGTGTACGGATAATACTGTTTCCTACTGCAGTAGATGTATCGTTTAATTTTGCGCTATAACGTCCATCGATAACGTAAGACATGTACTGATTAACACCGTCTACGCCCTTTCCAAACTCCGGATGCTGGTCTGCGAGATGCACATTGTCACTCTGGAAAGAGTCGTGTTCAAATGCGCCCAACGAGAAATCGCTGTTTTCAAAGTCGTCGTAGAAATAGTGTCCCGTTTCAGTGGGTTCTGTGATAAATTCAAAAATTCTTACATCGTCGATATAAACTTTGGAAGCCTCTGATGATCCATCGGCAACTCGCAGACGAATTCGTGCCTTTCCTTGTTCATCCGCCTTGAAGATTACACGCATCCGTCGGAAATTTGTCGTCTGAAACTTGTTTTTTACTGCCGGGACATCTGTCTTTCTCAAGTACGCTTCCACCTGTGTGCCGTCACTGTTTTCCACGCACAATGTTACCATTCGGTCGGTATCATTTTCAATCAACGTCCACAAACTGACCGCATACGTCTTCCCCGGTGTGAGTCCCGCTATATCCTGGTATACCTCTGCATCTTCTTGAGAGTCAATCGTTAACAGGTTATTGTAACGCACGTCCTTGGTAAAGATAACGTGACCTGCGCTACCATCTTCAGCAGTTCGGTTCCACCGCGCATTTACATCAGCTTCGTCCACAAATACCTGTGCGTCAAACCCAGTATCCTTAATGAGACTATTTTCCGACCAGTCGCCGGCAGCTGGTGTCATAGCTGCCTCTTTCTCTGTCCGATAGATAGAGTACGGCGTATTAGCCGCTGCGTCAATGGTAACTTTTCCATCTGTAACAGGAAGTTCTGCCACAAGCACTTTCCCGTTTTCCGTATTTTCATACAGATACACGCTGGAAACATTACTCCAAGAATCCGGCACATCCCATGTCGTCTTGCCTCCCACAGGATTCCAGTGATATACCTTATCCTCTGTAATGGGATCCCACGGAATAAATACCAGACTGTCAGCACGGACATCCAGCCTTCCTGATTCAGTCAATTTCAAATCGCAAATCGCCACAGTTTTGCCATTTCGAGAGACATACAACTTTCCGTCTCTTACTTCGGAAACAACGCCTTCAGAAAATTCCATTCGCGTATTGTCATCGTTCCATTTCATAATTTCGAAATGCTGCAAATACTTGCTGACAAGGTTCTGCTCATAGAACAGCGAAATGGCCTCGCCAATCTCATACTTGTTCATCCATGCACTTACACTGGGCTGCTGCATACCTTTTAACAGCGTACTTACATAAGGACTATCCGCTGGAGAAGTATCAGAGGTACTATTCTGAATGAATCTAAGATAACGGCTTCCATTACCGCTGGTGGGATAATACAAATCAGTACCCCAGTGTGTCCAAACAGCATTTTGTAAAAATGGGCCAGAAAATTCGGTGGCCGTCCACCACCCATATTTTTCAAAAATCTCTGCAACTTGGCGGGAGTGCCAATCTGATCTTGCATAAATGTCCACATAAATCCAGCCTAGGGCTGATTTTGTTTCACCATCTAGTGTCGTATCCTCGGCAAGCTGTGCAAAACGCTTCTCGAGTTCTCCGGAAAGCAAATCAATATCCTCGTTCATGAGGAACGCTGTATCATACCATTGCCAATTACGTTTCAACGACCCCTCTTCAAATCCCTTAAAATATTCCACTTTTGGGTAGAAGGCGTCAGTCATCATTTCCGTAATATTTACATGGACACCAATCTCTGTATTATATCTGCGCGATGCGGCGAGTAGCTGTTTGAAACCTTCCACACCACCAATCCGTTCGCTGATATGTCCTCCTGCATCATTGTGGGCATCATCATGACCTTCTGCTTGATAACCCTTTTGCATCTGGAATTGGCCAAAACCATCGTAGAGGTTATAGAGCTTCTTCATCATATCTGTGGATGCGTTAAAGTCGCTCTGCGCCTTACTGGCTGCATTATACATGATATAAGTAACATGATCTTTGATTTCTTCTCCGCCAAAGGGAACCTCGCGATTTTCCCGCAGATTAATAGCAGCGTCCTGCCAATCCACTGCAGTATCAGCATTGCGGTCTCCGGAAATAACAACTTTGCTCCACATACTTTCCAGGGGTGGGAATTGTGTCTCATTATAAGGCACCGTCCCGACTTGTGGTACACGGTAATCCCATGCACCGCTGCTGATTGAAAGCGTACGGGCTGTCGAATCATTTTTGGAGACAGAAACAAGCGTTTTAGATTTGGTTTCGTCCACATTATTGAGTACTGTTCCCGACAAAATGCCATTTGTCATAAAAGGATACACTAAACTCCCCGTACCAATTGCACTGTAGTTTTTAACATCGGCACCACCTAAAACACTATAGGTATCATCTGCCAAATTGTATTGGTGATCCGCAACGCTATTGTGACCACCAGTGGAATAAACACCTGCAAGCGTCGGAAGAATTGCATCGCTGGTGCGATAGTCCGCACGCAACAGTTTTTGGTCAGGGAAGCGAAGGCTGTGAATCCTAAACACATCTGGCTCTTCAATTACCTTTGTGTCCATGGTGAAAATATTTTCGTCCACCATGCAAGTAACTTCCAGCTTGACTTTCCCATAACTGCCCTCTTCTGGGGAATCGACATTTTTCAAAGCGTCAATTTCAATCTGATAAACAGCCTTATTCCCCTGTGCAGAGACATCCGTTACAACACTCTCATACAGTTCATCGTTCAGTTCTACTTGAAAAAGATATTCACTCGGATCCTGCGCCGCCATTGTCTGATTGGTATCAAGCAACTTGTACTCGTTTACAGTAGGATAGCGTTTATCAAGTGTAACCTGCATCACATCGGAAGAAATGGATACGCTATCGTAGGGCAATGGATTCGTCGGGCCTTTTTCAACGTACTTCTCAATCAGAATATCATCCACCGTGATGTTCTTTGCTTTCCACCAGCTTACGAAACCAATATGTCCTGGCTCCAGCGGCACATTGTCCATCGTGGCCTTACCAATCACCTTGGTTGTACCGGTTGACTCATCTGTGATAGACAGTTTGATATCATTTTCAACGTAGGTGATTTTCGCTGTATACCAAGTTTCGGGAGTGAGCGGATCAGCCGTTCCAATCAGCCCGCGTGCACCGTTCATACCCATCCAATACCAGCCGTCCGTATCATAAGCCACCATGATGCGATTGGTGGCATCTACCGTACGCACATAGAAGCCGTAGCGACCTTCGTTTTCACTGATTTTAAATTTCACACTAAGGATACCATCCCGATGCAATGGCGAATCCATATCTAAATGCCGCTGGAAAAAATTCTCAAGTTTCAAGCATCCATCTGCAATGGAAGACGTACCTGAACCTGCTTGCAATACTTTTGTGTTGTATGTCTTGATTGGATCCTGCTCATCAAAAGAACGATGATAAATTGTTCCCTGCTCTGCCGGCGTAATCGTAATTTGTTTTTCTTCCGATTTGACGCCATTAATTGCCGTCGCGAAAATTTTCACAGTACCTTCTGCTACACCAGTGACAACACCATTTTCATTCACTGTCGCCTTTCCTGTTTCCTCAGAAATACTCCAGGTAACCGACTGGCTGGCATCCGCAGGTAAAACGGTAGCGGATACCGATAGCGTTTCACCCACCGCCACTGTGTTGGCATCGCCTGCGGTAGAAATACTCACACTTTGAGGCTGCGCAGAAATAGGCTCACTCTTCATGTAGTCAATTTCAATATTTTTAGTCGTATATCCCCAATGCGCAATACCAATTTTGCCTGCACCTGTATATGCTTTGTCCGCCGGCATTTCTACCGAGGCTGTAACCACTGTATTACCAGCAGATTCATCAGTAATTTCCAGTGTCAGTTTAGTTCCCACATAGGTCAGCTTTAAAATATACCATTGGTTTGCCTTTGGGGCTTCTGCTTCGCACAGAATGCCTTGGCCGCCATTGATACTACGCCAATACCACCCACCAGCAAAATCTCCTGCTGCCGGATCATAGGAAATGATAACGCGCTCATTAGAATTATTATTTGTACGCACAAAAAATCCGAAGCGTTCTACCTCTACATCACTTTTAAAGCGAACAGTAAAGACACCGTCAGCTCTGCTTGGAGAATCAGCGTCCAGAAAACGTCCCGTCTTAAAAGAAGGCAGCTTCAGTACGCCATCTGCAATTTGAAAGCTGTCATAGCCTCCCACCAACTCTGTTTTGTTAAATACTTCATTTGCTTCGTTGAATTGACGGTCATAAACGCCGTCATCCGAGAGAAAATCCTCTGCCGCCGCTTCGCTGGAAGACGAACTCGCCGCTTCGCTGGAAGACGAGCTCGCCGCTTCGCTGGAAGACGAGCTTGCCGCTTCGCTGGAAGACGAGCTTGCCGCTTCGCTGGAAGACGAGCTTGTCGCTTCGCTGGAAGACGAGCTTGTCGCTTCGCCGGAAGACGAGCTTGCCGCTTCGCCGGAAGACGAGCTTGCCGCTTCGCTGGAAGACGAGCTTGTCGCTTCGCTGGAAGACGAGCTTGTCGCTTCGCTGGAAGACGAGCTTGCCGCTTCGCTGGAAGGCGAGCTTGCCGCTTCGCCGGAAGACGAGCTTGTCGCTTCGCTGGAAGACGAGCTTGCCGCTTCGCTGGAAGACGAGCTTGCCGCTTCGCTTCCATATACATCTGATGCTGCCTGTCTTGCCTCACTTGCTTGTGTCTGCAGTATTATAGGTGTTTGCGAATCCTGTTCCAATGCAAATGCTGGCACAGCAGACACGGCAAAGCAACCTACAAGCAGAAAACATAGAGCTCGTTGAAGAATTTGCTTTTTCATGATTTTCTCCCTTCCTTAATAAATGTACCATTTGATAGAGACCTAAAACAAAATTTTACAAAAGTGGCTATGACATATGTAAGCAGACAGATACACGAACACAATGAAAATGGCAAGGGCTTTCATAACATTGCCTTAGGTATTTCATATCAAGAACACTGGTACAAGCTACTCTCTTATGTTATAATAAATCCGACATTAAGTATGTCCGCTAAACAGCACAAAATCTAAACAATTATGCAAAGGATTTGTCATGATAGAGCAATTGTTACAAGATATTATTAATTATTTTGAGCAGTTAAAACAAAAGCATAAACTTTATGTTGCATTCCACAATGCAACGATTCCATTGGGAAACTATATGGCTCAGCTTTCTCCCTATAATATCAACAGCAACCCTTATTGTTTATGCGTAAAAACAAACGACCAAGCTTGGGCACATTGCATCAAGCGGCAGCCGAAAGTGTTTGAAAAATGCAAGAAAGGTCCCTTTATTGGCACTTGCTATGCTGGAATGGGTGAATATGTTTTTCCTATTTTAGATTTTGAACAAAAGGTCTTAGGATTTATCGATGTGAGCGGATATTGCTTTGACATGAAAAAATCGCAAAGCTGCATTTGCTATATCTCAAAAGAATACGCAATTTTACCAAATGTTTTGGAAGAATCTTATGTTTCAAATATTATAGAGCCTCCATACGAATTAGAGGAATTGCGATCTCTTATTTCCCCCTTATGTTATATGTTTGTTCTCCTAAATAGTGTTTACACGAGCGATATGGTATAATGGGAGCAAGAGATCCGAAAGAGGTGTTCCCATGAAGAATGA
>PPYE01241372.1_pt1 | contig 10345 bp, 14 predicted proteins | sample 1559881 | NCBI WGS metagenome assembly PPYE01 (sample SAMN08240022, study PRJNA423297) | Human gut metagenome, whole genome shotgun sequencing project.
GCAAAAATCACAAAGGTCGCGATAAATACCGTCAGCATCGTCAGCCTCCAAAGTCGTCGAGGAGAATATTCTCGTCCTCGACGCCCAGATCTTTGAGCATCTTAATTACCGCGGCGTTCATTACCGGCGGCCCACACATGTAGAACTCGCAGTCTTCCGGCGCCGGGTGATCGCGTAGATAGTTCTCGTACAGAACGTTATGGATAAAGCCGGTATGCCCGGTCCAGTTATCTTCCGGCAGCGGATCGGAGAGCGCGACGTGGAAGGTAAAGTTTGGATTGTCGCGCGCCAGCTGTTCAAACTCCTCATCGTAGAACATTTCGCGCAGCGAACGGGCGCCGTACCAGAAGCTGATTTTGCGCGTGCTGTGCAGGCGCTTGAGCTGGTCGAAAATATGCGAACGCATCGGCGCCATCCCGGCGCCGCCGCCGATAAACACCATCTCGGCGTCGGTTTCTTTAGCAAAGAACTCGCCAAACGGCCCGGAAATCGTCACCTTATCGCCCGGCTTCAGCGACCAGATATAGGATGACATGATCCCCGGCGGCGCATCCGGGACCTTCGGCGGCGGCGTCGCGATGCGCACGTTGAGCATAATGATGCCCTTCTCTTCCGGATAGTTAGCCATTGAGTAGGCGCGCAGGGTCGGCTCTTTCACCTCAGAGACATAGCGAAACAGGTTGAACTTATCCCAGTCTGAACGGTATTCATCGGGAACATCAAAATCTGCATAGGCCACTTTATGCGGCGGGCATTCAATCTGAATATAGCCCCCGGCGCGAAACGGCACCACCTCCCCCTCCGGGATCCGCAGCTTGAGCTCTTTAATGAAAGTGGCTTTGTTATCGTTAGAGATAACTTCACACTCCCATTTTTTGACGCCGAAAATCTCTTCCGGCAGTTCAATCTTCATGTTCTGCTTCACCGCCACCTGACAGGCCAGACGGCAACCGGCTTTGGCATCCCGCTTGGTAATATGCGAAAGCTCGGTCGGCAGGATATCCCCGCCGCCCTCTTTAACAGTTACCCGACACTGGCCGCAGGAGCCGCCGCCGCCGCAGGCGGAGGAGACGAAGATCCCGTTGCTGGACAGCGTGTTCAGCAGTTTGTCACCCGCCGGGGTGCGGATCTGTTTATCCGCTTCGTTATTGATCTCAATAACCACGTCGCCCGCGTTCACCAGCTTTGAGCGCGCTGCCAGGATAAGCCCCGACAGCACCAGCACAATCAGCGTGAACATCACGACGCCAAGAATAATTTCCATACTTATTCGCCCTTATAGCTGCACGCCGGAGAAGGACATAAAGCCCAGCGCCATTAGTCCGGTGGTGATAAAGGTGATCCCTAACCCGCGCAAACCGGCGGGCACGTTGGCGTACTTCATTTTTTCGCGGATCCCCGCCATCGCCACGATCGCCAGCATCCAGCCAATGCCGGAGCCGAAGCCGTAGACGATGGACTCCGGGAAGTTGTAATCGCGCTGCACCATGAACGACACGCCGCCGAAAATCGCACAGTTAACCGCAATCAGCGGCAGGAAGATGCCCAGCGCGTTGTACAGTGCCGGAAAATACTTATCGAGGATCATCTCGAGGATCTGCACCAGCGCGGCGATCACTCCGATAAAGGTGATGAAGTTAAGAAAGCTGAGATCCACCCCCTCAACCAGCGCGCCGTCGCGCAGCACCAGGTTATAGACCAGGTTATTGATTGGCACGGCAAGCCCCAGCACTACCGTCACCGCGACGCCGAGGCCGAAGGCGGTGGAGACCTTTTTCGACACCGCAAGAAAGGTGCACATCCCGAGGAAGAAGGCCAGCGCCATGTTCTCAACGAACACCGCGCGGACAAACAGGCTGATGTAATGAGCCATCACCGATTACTCCTTTTCCTGCTGCTCAGGCTTCCAGCTACGCAGGGCCCAGATCAGCAAACCGATAATGAAGAACGCGCTCGGCGCCAGCAGGAACAGGCCGTTCGGCTGATACCAGCCGCCGTTCTGCACCGTTTCCAGCACCGTGATACCGAACAGCTTGCCGCTACCGATAAGCTCGCGCAGGAAGCCGACGATAATGAGATAAACATGCTGGAGAACGCCGTCACCAGGGTCACCGCAATGGTCATCACGAAGGCGGTTTCCAGTTTGGTGGTTACCGCCAGTGCGGAGCAGACGCCCAGCACCTGCAGGGCGATGGGGTTATTGGCGATGAGCGGCCCCACCAGCACGCGCTTCACCTCTTTCATATCGCTCTGTTCAGCCATTATTCAGCTCTCCCTCACGAACCTTTTTCAGGAACGGACCAAAGCCCAGTTCGCCCATCCAGAAATCAAAGCTATGCTGTACGCCATTGGACGTCAGCGTGGCGCCGGATAAACCGTCAACCGCGTGGAGATCGCCTGCGCGCGCGCCGCCTTTCACCACCTTCAGCGCCGGCATGCCGTTGTCATCCAGCACCTGCTTGCCGACAAACTGCTGGCGCCAGTTCGGGTTTTCCACCTCGCCGCCCAGCCCCGGCGTTTCGCCCTGATCGTAGTAAGTAATGCCTTTTACCGTGCGGCCATCGACGTCCAGCGCCACGAAGGCATACATCATCGACCACAGGCCGTTGCCATAAATGGGCAGCACCACCTGCTCAATCTTCTGCTGCGCGTCGCGCACCAGGTAAATTTCCGCCAGATTACTGCGTCGCTTTATACCTGCCGGATCCTGACTGGCATCCAGGGCCATACTCTGCTGCGGATCCTTCAGCGCCTGAGCCTGATTAAATTTACCCGGGTCTTTCTCCAGCAGTTCGCCGGTGGCCAGATTCACCAGTCGCGGGGTAATGCGCGCCGCGAAGGTGTCCGCTACCGCATCCGCATCCATACCGGGGTGCATCAGCCCTGACACTGCCAGGATATTGCGCTGCTTATCCAACGCCCGCTGCGCCTGCTGGCGGGATTTCAGCCCCACGGCCGAGCCCGCCACCACGATGGAGCAGACCAGACAAAGCACCAGCACCACCAGCAGCGTTTTGCCGATGCTATCGTTACTTTTCTTCTCAGCCACGCGACTTCCTCCGCTTAATATTGGCCTGCACCACCAGATAATCGAACAGCGGTGCGAAGAGGTTGGCGAAGAGGATCGCCAGCATCATCCCTTCCGGATAAGCCGGGTTCACCACGCGGATCAGCACGCACATCACGCCGATCAGCACCCCGTAACTCCATTTCCCTTTATCGGTAAACGAGGCGGATACCGGGTCCGTCGCCATAAACATCATCCCGAAGGCGAAACCGCCGAGCACCAGATGCCAGTACCATGGCATAGCGAACATCGGGTTGGTGTCGGAGCCGATAACGTTAAACAGGGTGGCGGTGGCGATCATGCCGATCATTACCCCGGCGACGATGCGCCAGGACGCGACGCGGCCAAAGAGGATGATCGCCCCGCCGATGAAGATCATCAGCGTTGACACTTCGCCAATTGAGCCGGGAATATTGCCGAGGAAGGCGTCCATCCAGCTCACCGGCACGCCAGTCGCCACGTTCACCAGCGCTTCACCGCCGCCGCTGGCCCACTGGGAGAGCGGCGTGGCGCCGGAGAAACCGTCCGCCGCGGTCCATACGAGGTCGCCGGAAATCTGCGCCGGATAGGCGAAGAACAGGAACGCGCGCCCCGCCAGAGCCGGGTTGAGGAAGTTGCGCCCGGTGCCGCCAAAAATCTCTTTGGCGATCACCACGCCGAAGGAGATCCCCAGCGCCGCCTGCCACAGCGGCAGCGTGGGCGGCACAATCAGCGCGAAGAGAATAGAGGTAACGAAAAAACCTTCGTTAATCTCATGCTTGCGCACAATCGCGAACAGCACCGCGCACGTGCGCCGCGCCGCGGGTTACCTGGCCCGGCGTGTAGAAGATGGTCGCCGCCGCCTCATACAGCGGGTAATATTTTTCCAGCTTGCCGCCATGCGTGAAATGCGGCTCAAGTTTCTCAATCAGGTGCTTTAAGCCCATCTCTTATCCTTCCTGCTCAATCCGGGTTAACACGCTGCGCAGCGCCGGGCCATATTCATACTTTCCAGGGCAAACATAGGTGCACAGCGCCAGATCTTCTTCATCCAGCTCCAGACAGCCCAGCGCCTGAGCGCTGTCGGTGTCTCCGGCCAGCAGATCGCGCAGCAGTATGGTCGGCAGGATATCCAGAGGCATCACCCGCTCGTAGTTGCCGATCGGCACCATCGCCCGCTCGCCGCCGTTGGTATCGGTGGAAAAATGAAAGCGCTTGCGCTTGAAGAAATGGCCCAGCGTGGTGCGGGTAATCGAGAATTTCTCTTTGCCCGGCATCACCCAGCCGAAGAGCTCTTTTTCCCGCCCTTCTTTGACCACGCTCACCTGCAGATGGAAGCGCCCCAGGAAGGCGTGAGGGCCATGGGCGCGGGCGCCGCTAAGCACCGAGCCGGAAATGACCCTGTTTTCCCCCTCCTGCAGCTCACCTGCCAGCAGATCCTCCAGGCTGGCGCCGAGCGTCGTTTTGACCAGCCGCGGAGATGTTACCTGCGGGCCGCCGAGCGCAATTATCCGTTCGCAGTAGAGCTCCCCGTCGAGGAAAAGCTTACCAATGGCGATCGCGTCCTGATAATTGAGGTGCCAGACCTGCTTATTCAGGCTCACCGGCTCCAGAAAGTGAATATGGCTGCTGCTGTACGGTGTCGCGCGGCAGTTCGGCCAGCGCGTCCGCGGCGTAACGGGTAAACGCCACCGCGTCATTGCCCTCGATATCAATCACCACCGACTGCAACACGCGCCGTTCGCCGCGGTGGATCGCGCTGACGATCCCGCTCGCCGGGGCGGTAAAGCAGACGCCAGGGATCTTTTTATCTTCGAACAGGATCTGACCTTTTTTGACCCGATCGCCTTCTTTAACCGCCATCGCGGGGCGCATGCCAACGTACTCTTCGCCGAGTAGCGCGACGCGCTTCACCGCTGGCGCGGGAGAAATCTGCTGTAATGGCATGCCAGCTATGGGCAAATCCAGCCCTTTCGTGATTTTAATCATATCGTTAGCAGGTATCCGTAACCTCAACCCCGACGCAGGTCAGGGCCAGCTTATTGACAGAATGGCAGAGAAGAAAGGGCGAAACGGCGCCAGTAGCGCTCAGGACGGAAGAGAAGCATCCTTTCTTACTCTGATGATGAACCGGCGCAAGTGTAACATTTCGTGAGCGGCGGCTGTAGCGCAAGGGGCGATAAGTGCTTCTAAAATGCGAGCTATTGCGCAAAGTTCTCACTGTGTTTTCGTCGCTGGCAGGGTATAAAGTGAGGCTGATTTGTAAACGCCGCCACGTCGCCCTTGCGAAAAAATGCCGTGATGCTAATGTGAGCGCTCTAAATCCAGAAAACTCTGATTTCGGGTCTCTCTTGCCGTCCTGGCAATGTGGCTATTTTGTTTTATCAAGGAACAAGCAGTATGCGCAAAATCGCATTATTTATTGCGATGCTTCTGTTGCCGTGCGTGTCATTTGCCGGGCTGCTCAGCAGCAACAGCCCGACAACGCCTACGATCGCGCCCATGGTTATGAAGGGAAATACCTGATGATCCACGGCGACTGCGTCTCAGTCGGCTGCTACGCCATGACCGACAGCGGTATCGATGAGATCTTCCAGTTCGTGACCGGCGCTTTAGTCTTCGGCCAGCCAAGCGTGCAGGTGAGTATCTATCCGTTCCGCATGACCAACGCCAACATGGAACGCCACAAATACTCCTACTACGCGGATTTCTGGAAACAGCTCAAGCCTGGCTATGACTATTTCCAGCAGACCCACAAACCGCCGGTCGTATCAGTGACCGACGGCCGCTATGTGGTGAGCAAGCCGCTCAGCCACGAGGTTGTCCAGCCGCAGCTGGCCTCAAACTACACGCTCCCCGAGACAAAATAACGCCCACTCGCCTGGCATGATCTTATGCCAGGTTTCATTGGCCGTCAGCGGCTGCGTGGCGATAACCGTGACCACATCGTTGGGTGTGGTCTCGCGTTGAAAGTCGATCTCCACATCCTGGTCCAGCAGTTTTGCCACGCCGAACGGCGCTCGCCGGGTGATCCAGTGCAGATTGGTCGAGCAGAACGCCATTACGTAGCGCCCGTCCGACAGCAGCATGTTGAACACCCCTTTCTCACGTAGTTCACCCGCGAGGGTGGCGATATACTTGAAAACGCCCAGCATATTGCCCGGCGTGCGCGGATAGCGCTCGGTTAAACGGTGCAGCAGCCAGCAAAACGCTTTTTCACTGTCGGTTTCACCTACCGGATGAAAATTACCGGTTTTCAGCGACTTATAGCCTTTTAGCTGCCCATTGTGCGCATAGGTCCAGTTGCGCCCCCACAGTTCGCGGGTGAAGGGATGGGTGTTCTCCAGGGCCACCCTCCCGCGGTTGGCCTGACGAATATGGGCGACGACGGAACAGGACTTAATGGGGTAATCCTGAACCAGTTTCGCGATCGGCGACTGAAAGCTCGGCTGGGGATCCTTGAATGTGCGACAGCCTTTACCTTCATAGAAGGTAATGCCCCAGCCGTCTTTATGCGGCCCCGTCCCGCCGCCGCGCTGCACCAGCCCGGTAAAGCTAAAACAGATATCGGTTGGCACATTGGCGCTCATCCCGAGCAGTTCGCACATAGATCACCTCACCCTCACAAATCACGACGGCGCCGGAGCGAGGCATCATTGCTCACGCAGGAGAGGTGGCTGACGTCGGAGATCGCGATGGCCGGGTAACCCGGGCGGTTTTCGCGATAACGTCCGGTCAGCTCTTCCGCAAAATGCATCGCATCGCAATGGGAACCGCCGTTACCGCAGGACAGCACTTTCCCACCCGCCTTAAAGCTATCCGCCAGCAGGACAGCGGCACGCTGGATAGCATGGATATTGGCTTCGTCCTGCAGAAAGTTAGCCAGCGTTTCCGCGGCTTCGTTCAGTTCGTTACGAATAAGATCCTGGTACATGAGGATAATCCTTCAGTATGAGTGGAATAACCCCGGCAGTGTACCGGATAGCCGTCGAAGCGAGAAGCAGCAGGCAGCGTTATCCCTCGCTCTTTTGATTTTATGTGCCGCTTTTGCATACAACAATGTGAGCAAGGTTGTAATTATTTTGTAAACACATTGCTAAATAAAAACGCATGCACTACAACCAATACATCACAAGTGGTCAGACCTCCTACAAGCTCAGGGAGCATTTCTCTATGATGATTTTGAGTATTGTTGCAACCGTCGTTTTACTCGGCGCGCTCTTCTATCACCGGGTCAGCCTGCTGCTCAGCAGCGTGATTTTGCTCGCCTGGACCGCGGCGCTCGGCGCGGCCGGAGTGTGGAATATCTGGCTGCTGCTGCCGCTGGCGATCATACTGTTGCCGTTTAACTTTGCGCCTATGCGTAAATCCATGATTTCCGCACCGGCGTTTCGCACATTCCGCAAGGTGATGCCGCCGATGTCGCGCACGGAAAAAGAAGCCATCGACGCCGGCACCACCTGGTGGGAAGGCGATCTGTTTCGCGGCAATCCTGACTGGCAAAAGTTACATAACTATCCGCAGCCGCGGCTGACCGCCGAAGAGCAAGCTTTCCTCGACGGCCCAGTTGAAGAAGCCTGCCGGATGGCTAACGACTTCGCCATCACCCACGAAATGGCCGATTTGCCGCCGGAGCTGTGGGCCTATCTGAAAGAGCACCGCTTCTTCGCGATGATCATTAAGAAAGAGTATGGCGGACTTGAGTTCTCCGCTTACGCTCAGGCACGAGTACTGCAGAAACTCTCTGGCGTCTCCGGCATCCTGGCGATCACCGTCGGCGTCCCGAACTCGCTGGGGGGGCTGGCTTTCAAACTCTCTGACCCGGATCGTTTGCTGGGCGGAGAAGAAGAGCTGGGTATCACCTGCGCGCTGATCCCCACCTCCACCCCGGGCGTAGAAATCGGCCGTCGCCACTTCCCGCTGAACGTGCCGTTCCAGAACGGTCCAACCCGCGGCAAAGATATCTTCGTGCCTATCGATTACATCATCGGCGGCCCAAGCATGGCCGGTCAGGGCTGGCGCATGCTGGTTGAATGTCTATCGGTCGGCCGCGGTATTACTCTGCCGTCCAACGCCACCGGTGGTCTGAAATCCGTTGCCATGGCGACTGGCGCTTACGCTCATATTCGCCGCCAGTTCAAAATCTCCATCGGCAAAATGGAAGGGATTGAAGAGGCGCTGGCGCGTATCGCCGGTAACGCCTATGTGATGGACGCTGCGGCGTCGCTGATCACCTACGGCATCATGCTCGGCGAGAAACCTGCAGTGCTCGCTGCCATCCGTACGTACTGGAGGAGATGGCCGCCGCGCAGAATAATGACCTGAACGCCTATGACAAGCTGCTGTTCAAACACATCGGCCATGTCGGCAGTAATAAAGTGCGGAGTTTCTGGCTGGGCCTGACCGGCGGGCGCACCAGCAGCGCGCCGACCCGTGACGCCACCCGTCGCTACTATCAGCAAATGAATCGTCTGAGCGCCAACCTGGCACTGCTGTCAGACGTCTCAATGGCGGTGCTCGGCGGCAGCCTCAAGCGACGCGAACGTATCTCCGCCCGTCTGGGGGATGTGTTAAGCCAGCTGTACCTGGCCTCGGCGGTGCTGAAACGCTATGACGATGAAGGACGCAATGAAGCCGATCTGCCGCTGGTTCACTGGGGGGTACAGGACGCGCTGCACCAGGCCGAGCAAGCCATTGACGATCTGTTGGACAATTTCCCGAACCGTCTGGTGGCAGGCGTAATGCGCCTGGTCATCTTCCCGACCGGCCGTCATCATCATGCGCCGTCGGATAGGCTGGACCACCAGGTCGCCAAAATTCTGCAGGTGCCCAGCGCCACGCGCTCCCGCATCGGTCGCGGTCAGTATCTGACGCCGAGCGAGCATAACCCGGTAGGCCTGCTGGAAGAGGCCCTGCTGGAAGTGATGGCGGCCGATCCTATCCACCAGCGGATCTGCAAAGAGTTGGGTAAAAATCTGCCGTTCACCCGTCTGGATGAGCTGGCCCACAACGCGCTGGCCAAAGGATTAATCAGTCAGGATGAGGCCGCCATTCTTACCCGTGCAGAGCATAGCCGTCTGCGCAGCATTAACGTCGACGACTTTGCGCCAGAGGAGCTGGCGACAAAGCCGGTAAAGCTGCCGGAAAAAGTTCGTAAAGTTGAAGCTGCATAATAAAACCACTACCACATCACACGCCGGGCGGGGAACTTTCCCCGCCTTTTTTTCGCCCTCTCCTCCCCTTTCGTTTCCATCAGTAGCATTTTTTTAACAAAATATTCCGCGGACCGCCGCGCGGCTGATATGGTGTTACAGTTAACCTAACCCCCTCATGAGAATGGAGTTGACCATTGTGCCTGGCCTGAAAATTTCGCTGTTGCAACAACCGCTGGTCTGGATGGACGGCCCTGCCAACCTGCGCCATTTTGATCGCCAACTGGAAGGAATCACCGGGCGCGATGTGATTGTTTTACCAGAGATGTTTACCACCGGCTTTGCCATGGAAGCGGCAAAACAGTCTTTACCCGAGGCCGACGTGGTGGAGTGGATGCATGCCCGGGCTGCGCAATCCCAGGCGCTGATTGCCGGCAGCGCTGCGCTGCAAACTGAACACGGCGCTGTTAACCGCTTCCTGCTGGTCGAGCCTGACGGTACGGTGCACCATTATGATAAACGGCACCTGTTCCGTATGGCCGATGAACATCATCACTATGAGGCCGGAAACCAGCGCGTGGTCTTTGAATGGCGTGGATGGCGGATCCTGCCGCTGGTCTGTTACGACCTGCGCTTTCCGGTATGGTCGCGTAATCAGAACGACTATGATTTGGCGCTGTATGTCGCCAACTGGCCGGCGCCGCGCTCGCTGCACTGGCAGTCGCTGCTGATCGCCCGCGCGATTGAAAACCAGGCCTATGTCGCCGGCTGTAACCGGGTTGGCACTGACGGCAACGGCCATCATTACCGCGGCGATAGTCGGATTATCAATCCCCAGGGGGAGATTATCGCCACCGCCGATCCGCATCAGGCCGCTCGTCTTGATGCCGAGCTGTCGCTGAGCGCCCTTCAGGAATATCGTGAAAAATTCCCCGCCTGGCGCGATGCCGATCCTTTCACGATCGGCTAATCACCCTTCGGGAGCCGCTGCGCTCCCTTTTTATTCCACCACGATCCGCACAGCACAGTAGACCAATAACGCTGCCAGCATCCAGTTCAGTTGCCGCCCGTACAGCAAAAACAGGCGCTGAAACAGATGCCCCGCCAGCGCCCAGCACAGATTTCCCAGCGCGCCAATCGCCGCCAG
>PPYE01433796.1_pt1 | contig 10345 bp, 7 predicted proteins | sample 1559881 | NCBI WGS metagenome assembly PPYE01 (sample SAMN08240022, study PRJNA423297) | Human gut metagenome, whole genome shotgun sequencing project.
CGGATTGGCCAGCGCTGTGCCATTGGAAGCTGTTTTTGATCTCCGCTGGAAAGTTCCAGTGTGATCAAAGGCTCTTCAATTGTGTAATTTCCGTCCTCCACGATCTGAATTACGGTTCCTTCCAGATCAGGAGGAACCATACATTTATGCGTGATCGCGTGAGTTTCGGGTACTTCTGCGAAAATATCTCCGCCGTGGAGATAGTCTCCCACAGAAACGGTGATGTGGGCGGCCCATTTTTTCTCTTTATCCAGAGAGTCAACGGAAACACCGCGGGTGATAAACGCTCCCCCGGATTCTGCGATCCGCTCCAGAGGGCGTTCGATTCCGTCAAAAATGTTGTTTAAAATTCCGGGCGCCAGCGTTACAGACACCGGATTTCCCGTTGCAATGACTTCTTCGCCGGGGCGAAGTCCGGTTGTTTCTTCGTAGACCTGAATGGTGGTCATGTCTTTATCCAGTGCAATCACCTCGCCGACCAGCTTTTCCCGTCCTACATATACCATTTCAGACATACAAAATCCGGTATTGCCTTTCAAATAGATGACAGGCCCGTTGATTCCATAAATTCTTCCAGTCTTAAACAATGCTGTCACCTCCTGAGAATAAGAATTTGTCGTATTCGTTGCGCAGTGCGGTCTTAAAAGAATGATCAATCAGAATATTGCGGCTGCGGATGACGGCACGGATACCGCCTGTAAAGTCTTCCGCACTGATCGTCAGGTGGATGCCGGTGGCATCTTCCAGAGAAGAACGCTTTTCCTCATCTGAAGGATTGAGATAGATCGTCATCTCTTCTCCGTTTGCGAATACGATCGCATTGTGAATACAGCGGAGCAGAAAATCATCGTATTCTGCGGTTTTCATATAATCATTTACCAGGGCGTATGCCTCCTCAAAGATCTTGTCTTTTAGTTCCTGCTGAATGCGGCCCTGGCGGCGTTTTAAATCCAGCTGGGCGCGCGCCATTGCCTGGTTTTTCTGCTGTCTGGCATTAACAGTTTCCGCTTTGATACGAGTCTGCATCTGTCGTTTTGCTTCAATTTTATGGTCTTCAAATACTTTTTCCAGTGCATCACGGTAAGAGTCGATAATGGCATTGCTCTCGGCTCTTGCTTCCTCCATGGATGTCGTGCGCAGATGGGTGATCTTTTCTTCTAAAGTCAAGAGGATCTCCTCCTTTAAAAATTTTTGCCTTACAATTTCAGTCCGATGGCTTCGGTAATATATGAGGTGATAAAGTCTTTTTTGCGTCCTGTTCCGTGCCGGTCCGGGATCTCAATCAGCAGAGGGATTTTTCTCTCCAGACGGAATTCATCCAGAATGTCCGGAAATTCCCGTCCGAATTTTTCGGTCAGAAGTACAATGCCGATGGATTTGTCCTGCAGAACTTTTTCTAATTGTTCCCGCAGTTCCTTTCGTTCATGTACGACGACACCGTCCACACCTGCAAGGCGCATTCCCGTGTAAGTATCGACATTATCACTGATAAGAAACATCTTCATCTTAGAGTTTACCAAGGATCATGAAGGAGATGATCAGTCCGTATAGACAAACACCTTCCGCAAGACCTACGAAGATCAGAGATTTACCGAGTACACTGGAGTCTTCGCTGATTGCGCCTAAAGCAGCGGAGGCTGCACTTGCAACGGCAATACCGCCGCCGATACAGGAAAGTCCGGTAACCAAAGCAGCTGCGAGATAGCCGAGTCCCGTGGACAAAGAAGAGGAAGCGGCTGCGGCATCAGCGGCCTGTACCTGTGGACCTGCAAACATCATGATGGAAGTAATCACGAATGCGCCAAAGAAGAAAAAGACATTCGTTCCGATGGCACGTTTGTATTTTTTTCGGTTCCTTTCCCCGATCAGATAGTATCCGAATGGGATGATAATGCTTAAGATCAGTGCTGCGATGAGAATAAGTTTTGTTGTAAGTGTCATAATTGGAATCCTCCTTTAAGAACGTTTCTTTTTTGTAGTTTGAGTTTTGGTATATGGGTCAAAAGCTCTTCCGCTTCCTTTATAGAAACGGCTGAACATCTCATAATATTCCAGACGGAGTACCTGAATTCCTACGATCAGGCCTTCCATACCGCATACGAACAGGTTGCCTAATACGACAACGATCCAGTTCGGGGAGCCGGATTCTGCGCCGGCGAGCATCAGCACGACTTCCATCATGGCAGCGTGGCTGACGGCAAATGCACCGATACGGACGAAAGAAAGGGTGTTGGAGAAGTAACTCAGCAAGGTTTCGAAAATCTCGAAAAATCCCTGTACAAAGAACATTGCCTTTCCTTCTTCCATCTTGTCTGCGCGTTTCTGGATCTTCCGCGTCAAAGGTTCCTTGAACAGGATGAGAAGCAGCGGAATGCCGAACATCACTGCAAGGACGATTCCTGCCGGTGTCTTGTGTCCTGTCATAAAAAGTACGATCGTTGCCACTGCGGAAGCGTAAAATACAAGGCCTGCCATTCCATTTGCGTCAAACCATGCATTTTCTACATCGTGAGACCGGAGCGCATTGACGATGTGCAGGATCATGGCGAGGATGATCAGCCCCATACCAAACGCTACGGACACGATAAATACAGTGTTCAGCTTACCGATGAACGGCAGTGTGGTCATGTGATCGATCGGCCTTAGCCAGATTGGTTCTATGATATCTTCAAACCCGAAAATACTTCCGAACATAAATCCGAAGATTGTAGAAAATACACCTGCACATGCAATAATTCCGGCAAGCGGCTTTTTCTTAAAGTGATAGACCAAAAAACCTCCGATCAACAGGAGCAGTCCCTGCCCCACGTCCCCGAACATGACTCCGAAAATAAAAGAATATGTGATGGCAACAAAGATGGTCGGGTCGATCTCGTTGTGGGCGGGAAGTCCATACATGCCAATAAACATTTCAAATGGTTTGAACAGCTTTGGATTCTGCAGCTTGACAGGAGGTTCTCCAAAGTAAGTATTCCGATCTTCTTCCACGACAACAAATACTTTATCATCGTCTTTGACTTCTTCCATAAAGCGTGTGACATCATCTTCTGACATCCAGCCACAGAGAATATAGTAATCTTCTTTCTGATCCTCCATGCGGGCAGCCATTTTCCGGACATCAAAATTGTGTGCAAGTTCTTCCAGCCGTTGTTTTGATGCGACGATCTGTGGTGCTTTTTGAGCAAGCATATCAGCGGCTTCCTGATTGAGATCATTGATCTTGCGGGAAACCTCTGTGATCTGTCGGTTCAGCTTTTGATAGGCATCTGCTGGTGTTCCTGTATATTCATCGGGGATGGTGATTTTCTCAAAATGCAGAGAGCGGAATACAGCATCTACTTTTTGAGCTTCTCCGGGTGAAACAAAATAGACACCATAGAGATAGCTTTCATCCTGTTCTCCTTTGACAAAAATAGCTCCCAGATCATCCATCAGATACTTCTCCAGACGGCCATATTGTTCAACCGGAATCCGTCCAAATCGATAATTGATGTATTTGTAGTGCAAAATCCGATCCAGTTCTCCATCCAGAGGACGGAATGGTTCAATCAGTTTTTGCTTGTTTAAAAGCGTTTCTGTTTCTTTTTTGAGCGTTTCTTTTTTGGACTGAATTTTCAGGTAAGCCTCATTCGTGGTACGAATCAGCTCAAAAATATCATCCAGACCAAGAGAGGTATCCGGGGAAATTTCATCGGCATTCACCAGATATCCGGCGAATTCTTCGGCTTTGCCAAGTGCATCCTTGTAAGGATTGATCTCCACGAACGGCCGGAGATTATCCACAGTTTTTAATTCTGACAAAGCAGATTCGAGCTGGATCTCATATCTGGACAGATAGAGATCTGTCACCCGGTCGATATCATTTCTTGGGCCGGATATATTGATGAATTTCATTTTTACAATCATTAAATCTTTCCTCCAACATATCCTAAAGTCTCGCCAGAATTTAATCCGTAACGGATACATTCCATGGCGGTGGTCAGTTTTCGAAGTTCTTCTTCTTTTAAAAAGAGATACATGTTGATCGAAGCAATCGAATAGGGATTTTGTCTCCGGTCAGCTGTATATAGATGGTACAGGCAGTCCTCATACATCTGCTCGATCGTTAAGTCCTGCTCAAAATTATAATGTCTTGCGTATGGCGTCTTTTGAAGGACAGCAAAAAACTCATCCATATTAGACGCTTCTGCCATGGCTTTGATCTGCTCCACAGAAATCCGGTAATGAATCGGAATCAAAAGGGAGTAAATATCGGCTTCCTTCAAATTAAAATGCTTCTTGGCCCGGTAGATCCACTGCATATTCAGCAGATCAATCTTGGAGCCGCAGTCTCTGGTGAAAAGCTCCAGTTCTTTTTTCTTCAGAAACTTTTTGCGCTCTTTCCACATGGCGGTAAAATAATAAAGGTTCAACGCAAGATCGTAATCAAACAGGGTGACAGACTGACTGTCTTTTAGTTTTTTCAGCGGTTCGTAATACTCTGTGCCTTTCAGATTTTCTACGAGCTGGTCCGTTGTTCTGGAGGTGATCAGCTTTTCAATGGAAATCTGCGAGTATTTGTCAAAAAACGGTTTCTTGTGGTTTAGATCAAATGGTTCCTGATAATGATTGATTACAATACGCAGGCAGTAATTGATCAGGTCCACCTCATACCGCTTTAAGTAAAGTTTTAAAAACTTTCTCTGATTCGGTCCGCAGAAACGGTAAATCTTTGTGTAATCGTGGTACAGCGAGAGAATCAGCACTTTTTCGATGTTGCCTCTATGCAGCATGGTCTCATCCATATCCTGAAGTACATCCTGATAGGAAGAATTTGTATTTAAATAGGAAACCAGTTCGGTGACACTTGTAAGAGCTGATATCTCCTCAAACTGTTCATCTGTGAGCAGTCTGGCTTCCATGGCACGCAGCTTGGTGATGATCCCGCTGTATTCCAGTAAGTTTCCCATATGTTACACCTCTGTGATTCGTTTTAAAATTTCCTGTGCATAAAGTGTGTGCCTGCTTTCGTATTCTTTCTTGAGTGCAAGTACACAACTGTCGTTTGATTCTGCCTGCTGATCTAAGAGAGTCTGCGTATCTGCTTCCAGAGCTTCCCGGATTTTTTGCAGATGTGCCTGTGTCTCTTGTTCCAGCTCCAGATCAAACTGCTTTCGCTTTTCTTCATATTCTTTATCCAGGACGGATTTTTGAAGTTCCGCATGTTCTGCGATCGCAGATGCGGCAGATTCGATCTCCGTCAATTTGTTAATAATAGACTCCATAAAAAGCCCCCTTTTTAGTCAGAATATATAATACACTATCATACACCTTTTGGCTGAAAAAACAATCACTTTGTCGATTATTTTAACACTTTTTATCAAAAATCATGTGAGAATAATCAAAAATTTAAAGAGCTGTTGAATGGTAAAAAAATAGATTTGTACAAAATTATTAAAAATGAACATTAAAAAGCAATATATTATATAAAAATAACAAGAAAACGCTAGAAAATAGGGGAGGGGGTAAAATATAATAAAAATGATAGGTATACTGTGGAAAAATATTTTTCACAGTGTAAATTTGGGGAAAAGCAAGGAGGAACACTATGAAGAAGAAAGGGAAAAAAGGTCTTGCAGTGGCAATGACACTGGCAGTCACCGTAACTTCTGTGCCAATGGCTTTCGCAGCTGATGAAGAAAGTCAGCTTATGACATTACCGGAATGGTCAGGTGAGAAAAAGGCAAAAGAGACTGTCTGGAAGTATGAGAAGCTGGATCAGGCGCCGATGAAAGAGAGTGTAAAAGCAAGTTCGGAGAATACGGAACATTTGTGGAATGAAGGTCCTGCAAATCTTGCATTTGATGGAGATATCAATACAGGATGGCATACAGACTATGAAACTCATGAATCACCATACACTATTGAATGGAATCTGGGTGGAACATACAAGATAGGAAAGCTTGAGTACGAGCGGAAACATACGGGAAGTGCCGGAATCTGGAAAGAAATCAAAATTGAAGTGAAAAATGGAGAAAATAGTGAGTGGCAGACTGCATATGCAGGTACGATAGAAAATACTGCTGATGGAGCGCACACGGATATTATATTCGATCCAGTAGATGCAAGCGATGTAAAAGTGACGGTATTAAAAAGCTATGATAATCCAGAGAATAAATACGCTTCTGCTGGAGAAATCAATGTTTATAAAGCAACAAAAGATGTGACTCTGATAGATCCAATCAAAATATTACCAGAAGAAGGAAAGTCCACTACAATGAAAGAGGGAGAGACTCAGAAGTTCCGATATGAGTTGACTCCAGAAGCAGTAGAAGCAGGTGGAACCGTAGAATGGAGAGTTCGGGAAGGCAGTATTCTGAATGTAGACGAAAACGGTGTTGTAACAGCAGTTGGAGCAGGAACAGAAAAGGTATCTGCCAATTATAAATTGGGAAATACTTCCTATAATACATACCTGGAAGTTACAGTAGAAAAAGTAGAGACAGAATGCACGATTAGCCTGAATGGCACGCAGTATACAGGAAACAGTCTTCAGGAAGTTGTAGAACAATCAAAATTAACAGAATTAACGAGCGTAAAATTTGAGAGCGGTGTGATTCGTGATACAGATTTTGATTATTTGAAAAAGTTCAATCGTCTTCAGTGGACATTGAAAGAATTCAGTATTGGTGACGATGTCAAATTACGGGGACTCAGTGGAGATGCCATTCCATTGAATGCTTTTTATGCATCGTATCCGGGATATAACATAGAAAAAGTATATCTTGGAAAAAATGTAAAAGGAATGGGAATGAATGCATTCGGAATGTGCAGAAGCTTAATCAGTTTTGAAGCACCTGGTCTGGAAGAAATGCATACTACTGCTTTGAACCGAGTGAATGGATTGGTGGAATTAAACCTGCCGTCATTAAAAGTAGTGAATGATCCATTGTTTGGTAATATGAGCAATAGTACGACAGAAACAGTAAAACTTCCGGCTGTTACAGAGCTTGATGATGATGCGTTTAAATATTTAGGAGCATTAAAGACGCTGGAATTAGGCGCAACACCTCCGTTGTTGAGTATTTCTGCCGGTGAGTTGAAATTTGCAAAAGGTGTCGTAGATAATCTGAAACTTGTGATTCCGGAAGGTGCGTTAGATGCATATAAGGCAAGTCCTGGATATAATGCAGAGCAGAATACATGGTATGGAATCAAACTTTCAGAACCTCAGGAAGAAGTTCATATCAATGCAACGATCAACGGAACAGCTGTTGACGGTGCGAGCCTGGAAAAAGCAGTTGAAAAATCTGGTGTAGCTGTGGATGCGGTGACTTCCTTGACAATCAATTCCGGAAAAGTAACACAGGAAGATCTGGCTTATTTGAAGAGCATTTCAAGACTTGAAACATTCGAAATGAATGTTGGAGACAATCTGCAGTTGATCGGAATGGATGGACAGCCTACAACTGTATTAAGTAAAGATACCGCAGTGATTGAATTTGCACCTAAACGTGCCGGAAGCAGCCGCGCAGATATGACAACACTCACATTGGGCGGTATTACAGAAATTTGCAATGGAGGATTAAAAGCATATGACTCTATTGAAACGATTCATATGCCAGATGTTGTTACAGTAGGAGCAAGTGCTTTTGGCTTGGGAGCATGGTTAGAGACATTAGATCTGTCCAGTGCAAAGACAATTGGAGCTAATGCATTTAATGGATGTAAGCGTTTGGAAAGTCTGACAATGAATGCAGTCGAGACACTGGGAGAAGGATCCTTTAAATACACAGATGCACTTGATCGCCTGACACTTCCTGCTACGATTAAAAATATTGAAGATATTCGATTTGGAATTTGTAAAAATGGAAATAAGAGCGGTGCTAAAATTACAATTTTGGCAACAACTCCACCGACTGTTGACAGTGCGGCATTTACCGGTGTATCTAGTGTGACACGGCCGGCTACTGTGACAGTACCTCAGGGAGCGCTTGCTGCATATGTAGCTCAGGTAAATCCAAAGGCTGATGTAGCGAAAGTACTGAAGAGACAGGATATCAATTGGAATTCGTTGTATTTACGAGAAGAAGGCTCTTCTTTGGTGGAATATAAGGCAAAATGTGGCACATGGGCAGATCAGTATGCATATGTAGCAACAGGCCAGACGATCACAGCAGATAAGTTGGCGGCTCTGCATAAAGATGATCAGAAGAACTTGAAAGAAAACGAAGAACTTAAAGGCTGGAATACAAAGAAAGATGGTTCCGGTGATATGGTGACAGCAGAAACGGTTGTATCAGAAGAAATGACCGTTTATCCGGTGATCGGAGAAAAAGCAGAAGAGATTCATATCACTGCAAAAGTAAATGGCGGAGAGTCCCTCGGTGGAGAAACTCTTGCAAAAGTAGTAGAAAAAGCAAATATGACAGCAGAAGGAGTTACATCTCTGGTGATTGAGTCCGGAAAAGTAACACAGGACGATCTTGCAACATTGAAGAGCATGACAAGACTGACAAATCTGGAAATGAATCTGGACGGAGATCTGGAGCTGATTGATGCGGAAGGAACAGCAACTACAGCATTACCGGCTGAGTTATTCCAAAAATCCAGTCTGGAGACAGTTTCCTTGGCAGGATTTACAGAGATTGGAGAAAGCGCTTTTAAGGATACAAAATATCTGGAAAGTGTAACCATTCCGAATGTGACAGTGATTGGAGCCGGAGCATTTGCAAATACAGCGAGACTTGAGAGTATTGAACTTCCTGCAGTGACAGAGATTGGCGCAAGAGCATTTGCAAGAGCTCAGAAATTAGAGACAGTAACAATGCCAAGTGTTGTAACCATTGGCGAATCAGCATTTGAGACTACTTTGGTAGAGGATGTAACACTTCCGGCTACGATTACAAGCATTGGTTCCCAAGCATTTGTTGGCAAGCCAAATGGCAAGAGAGAAATGCATATTACAATCGAAGCTGCAACACCACCGACAATTGATGGATCTTTTGCAAAACATGCGGATGCAGACGTAACAGTTCCAGATGGATGTCTTGGAAATTATATCAGTATAGATCTGGGCAAACCATTTAAAGATTCAGGAGATACAAAATGGGGCGGACTTCGCGTGATTGATCATGCACAGAACTTGATCACATACCATGGAGTAAACAGCTGGGATGTAATGTATGCTTACGTTGTGGATAATACAGCAATTACAGAAGGCAGATTCCCGATTACATTTGAAAATGGAGATAAGATCTTAAGCGGTTGGAATACAGAAAAAGACGGAACAGGAACATCAGCAGATGCCAACACAGTTGTAACAGAAGACATGACCTTGTATGCACAGTGGAGTGATCCGGCAGTGGATCTGGATGTCACAGTATCTTACTCCAATGTAAATGAAGCAGGAGAAGTAACTTGGACAAATCAGGATGTGACAGTGACACTGACTGCAAACGAACCGGTGCAGTCAATCGAGGGATGGACTCTGGATGAAACACAGACTGTATTAACAAAAGCACACGACAAAAACGGAACTTATCATGTAACGGTGAGATCTGCAGATGGTCAGGAGAAAGAAGTAGAATACACGGTAAGCGGTATTGACAAGAAAGCTCCAAACATCAAGATTGGTGGAACTGGAAATGGAGAAAATTATCGGGAAATCAAATCCATTGCAATACACGATCCAGAAGGTATTTCTTATCTGATGATCAATGAGACCAAAACAGAGATCAACGATAAGTACAAATATTTCACAGATATCAAGGCTCTTGGAGTAGTGGAGGGTACGAATACAGCCGTTGTTGTAGATAACGCGGGAAATGAAACAAAGATTACCTTTGGCTATGACAAAACAGCGCCGACGTTCAAATGGATTGTAGACAACAAGACACAGGCACAGTCCAAAGAAGTCCGTCTGGAAACAAGTGAAGAAATTCAGCTGCCGGATGGATTGTGTGGCACCGGAAGGATGGAAACAGGTTAATAAGAGAACATTCACAAAGGTATTTAATGCAAACGGAGAGTACAGTGTGACGCTGACAAGTGTGACAGGAGTGACAGGAGATGCTCATCTATTCAGTATCACCAATATTGACAAAGAAGCACCGGTTATTGATTATGCAGCTATCGAGTCAGCAAACGGATACAGAAAAGAGATCCCGGTCAATGAGGGTGAAGAGTATACCGAAGAAAAGTTGGTCGAGATGTTCACAAAACCAGAGTGGGTAAGTGACAATTCCGGGACAGCAACATTTAAGGTTGACAAATGGGGATTGGAACACGGTCTGGATGGATATCAGCCATTTACATCCAAGACACCTGGTGAATATAAAGTTCGCTTCTATGCATACGATGCAGC
>PPYE01662591.1_pt1 | contig 10345 bp, 9 predicted proteins | sample 1559881 | NCBI WGS metagenome assembly PPYE01 (sample SAMN08240022, study PRJNA423297) | Human gut metagenome, whole genome shotgun sequencing project.
GCCGGTACCCTTACAGGAATCGCAGTTCTCGGTGCGGTTGAGGGTGATCTCCTTCTCGCAGCCGAAGGCGGCCTCCTCAAAGGAAATGGTCACCGAGGCCCGCAGGGTCTCGCCCTTCATGGGGCCGTTGCTCCGGCGGCTTCCACTGCCGCCAAAGCCGCCGCCGAAAAAGGAGCCGAAAATATCGCCCAGGTCGATATCGCCCATATCGAAGCCGCCGAACCCGCCGCCGCCAAATCCGCCGGCGCCGAAGTTGGGATCCACGCCGGCGTGGCCAAACTGGTCGTACTTGGCCCGCTTCTCCTTGTCGGAGAGGATCTCATAGGCCTCATTGACCTCCTTGAACTTGGCCTCGGCGTCCTTGTCGCCGGGGTTCAGGTCGGGGTGGTATTTCTTGGCCAGCTTGCGGTAGGCCTTTTTTAACTCATCCTCGCTGGCGGTTTTGGCTACGCCCAGGACTTCGTAATAATCTCGTTTCTGTTCAGGCATTGGTGTTCACCTCTGTTTCAGAGTGGAGCGTGGAAAGTGAAGTGTGAAAGCAGCTCTCCACGATCCACCGTTTGGGAGAAAACGGAACGCCACACAGGCGGGGGACAAGCCCCCGCCCGCGGTGTTTTCCTGTTTAATTACTTCTGATCGTCGTCCACGACCTGATAGTCGGCGTCCACCACGTTGGGGTCGGTGTTGGTGCCGCCGGCCTGGCCGCCGAAGTTGGCGCCGCCCATGTCGGGGCCGGCCTGACCGCCCTGGGGATTGGCCTGCTGATACATCTTCTCAGCGATGGGGTAGAAGGCCTTGGAGGCTTCCTCGGTGGCAGCCTTGATGGCCTCGATATCGGTGCCCTTCATGGCGTCCTTCAGCTTGTTGATGGCGGCCTCCACAGTGGCTTTGTCGCCCGCGTCGATCTTGTCCTTGGCGTCCTCCAGAGCCTTCTCGGTCTGGTAGATCACCTGGTCGGCCTGGTTGCGAACGTCAACCTCTTCCTTGCGCTTGGCGTCCTCGGCGGCAAACTGCTCGGCCTCCTTGACGGCCTTGTCGATGTCCTCCTTGGACATATTGGTGGAGGAGGTGATGGTGATGTGCTGCTCCTTGCCGGTGCCCAGATCCTTGGCGGACACGTTCACGATGCCGTTGGCGTCGATGTCGAAGGTGACCTCGATCTGAGGCACGCCGCGGCGGGCGGGAGCAATGCCGTCCAGGTTGAAGCGGCCCAGGGTCTTGTTGTACTGAGCCATCTCACGCTCGCCCTGGAGCACATGGACCTCAACGGAGGTCTGGTTGTCGGCGGCGGTGGTGAACACCTGGCTCTTCTTGGCGGGGATGGTGGTGTTGCGCTCGATGAGCTTGGTCATAACGCCGCCCATGGTCTCAATGCCCAGGGACAGAGGAGTCACGTCCAGCAGCAGCAGGCCCTTCACGTCGCCCACCAGAACGCCGCCCTGGAGAGCAGCGCCGATGGCCACGCACTCGTCGGGGTTGATGCCCTTAAAGCCTTCCTTACCGGTCAGCTTCTTCACCATGTCCTGCACGGCGGGGATACGGCTGGAGCCGCCCACCAGCAGTACCTTGGACAGGTCGCCGGAGCCCAGGCCGGCGTCGCTCATGGCCTGACGGACGGGGCCGGCGGTGGCCTCCACCAGGGAGGCGGTCAGCTGATCGAACTTGGCACGGGTCAGGGTCAGATCCAGGTGCTTGGGGCCGGTGGCGTCAGCCGTGATATAGGGCAGGTTGATGTTGGTAGAGGTCACGCCGGACAGCTCGATCTTGGCCTTCTCAGCGGCCTCCTTCAGGCGCTGCATGGCAACCTTGTCGCCGGTCAGGTCGATGCCGGTGTCCTTCTTGAACTCAGCGGCCATCCAGTCCATGACGGCCTTATCGAAGTCGTCGCCGCCCAGACGGTTGTTACCGGCGGTGGCCAGCACCTCGATGACGCCGTCGCCAACCTCCAGCACGGACACATCGAAGGTACCGCCGCCCAGGTCGTACACCATGATCTTCTGGTCGGTCTCCTTGTCCACGCCGTAGGCCAGAGCGGCGGCAGTGGGCTCGTTGATGATACGCTTCACGTCCAGACCGGCGATGCGGCCGGCGTCCTTGGTGGCCTGACGCTGAGCGTCGGTGAAGTAAGCGGGAACGGTGATGACAGCCTCGGTGACAGGCTGGCCCAGATAAGCCTCGGCGTCCGCCTTCAGCTTCTGCAGGATCATAGCGGAGATCTCCTGGGGGGTGTAGGCCTTGCCGTCCACGTTCACCTTGTAGTTGGAGCCCATCTCACGCTTGATGGAAGCGATGGTGCGGTCGGGGTTGGTGATAGCCTGGCGCTTGGCCACCTGGCCCACCATGCGCTCGCCGTCCTTGGAGAAGGCCACGACAGAGGGGGTGGTGCGGTTGCCTTCCGCGTTGGCGATAACGACGGCCTCGCCGCCTTCCATAACAGCAACACAAGAGTTGGTCGTACCGAGGTCGATACCGATGATCTTAGACATAATCAATTCCTCCAATATATCGTAAATTGTTTTTTAACATGAATTAGTTGGCCACCTTGACCATGGAGAACCGGATCACCTTTTCTTCGGTGCGGAAACCGGCCTGGAACACCTCTACGATGGTGTTCTCTCCGGCGTTCTCGTCCTCCACGTGCATGACGGCGTTGTGCAGGTTGGGGTCGAAGGTCTCCCCCAGGGCGGGGATCTCCTGAATGCCCAGCTTGGAGAGGACCTCCTTCAGCTGGGTCATGGTCATCTCCACGCCCTTCTTATAGGCCTCGTCAGCGGTGTCCTGCTTGAGGGCCCGCTCCAGGTTATCGTACACCGGCAGGAAGGCGGCGGCGGTCTCTGCCTTGGAATCGGCCCAGGCCGACTCCTTTTCCTTCTGGCTGCGGCGGCGGTAGTTGTCGTACTCGGCGGCCAGCCGAAGGAACTTGTCCTCCTGATCGGTGAGGTTCTGCTTCAGAGCCTCCAGCTCCTCCAGCAGGGGATTGGGGGCTTCCTCCGCAGCCTCGGGGGCGGCGGCCTGTGCGGTCTGCTCCTCAGGGGTGACCTCTTCGGGCTGTTTCTCTTTCTTACTCATGGGATGCACTCATCTCCTATTTAAGATCGTCGCTGCCGCCCGGCAGCTCGCCCTGCCCGAACAGCCGGGTCAGTCCCTCGGCCAGATAGGAAAGGCGGGCGGTGATTTTGGCATAATCCATACGGGTGGGTCCCACCACACCGATGACACCCCGCATTCCGTCGCCAATATCGTAGCTGGCCACCACCACGCTGGTATCCTTCAACGCGTCGGCCACATTTTCCGGGCCGATGAGGATCTTCATGGCGGCGTCCTTGGGAACGGGGAAGCGGGCGGGATCGGCGTCCTCGGAGAGGTAGCTCAGCAGAGGCTGGGCCCGCTCCAAAGAGCGGTACTCAGGCAGCTCCAGCAGATGGGCGATGCCCGAGGTGTGGACGGTGCGCTGCTCCAGGCTTTCCAGCACCTCCATGGCGAAGGAGACCACCAAGGAGATGAGCCCGTAGGCCTCTCCGGCGGCGTGCTGGGCCACCCGCATCAGCTCCGGCGTGATCTCATCCAGAGGCAGGCCGGTAAAGGTGGCGTTGAGCAGGGTGTTGAGCATCTGCAGCTGAGCCTCCGTCAAATCGGAGGGCAGCCGGATCAGCCGGTTGCGCACCACATTGGTGTCGGTCATTACCACGATGATAAAGGCGTTGTGCTCCACCATCAGAAGGTCAAACCGGCGGATCGTCACCCGGCTCATGCCGGAGGACAGAGCAAAGGCGGGGTAGTTGGTCAACTGAGACACCACCCGGCCGGCCTGGTCCAGCACCCGGTCCAGCTCCTGCATCTTCATCCGCAGGGCCTGGTTGATGCGCTCGGTCTCCTGAAGGGAGAGCTTGTGCGCCTCCATCAGTTCGTTGACGTAGAACCGATACCCCTTGGGAGAGGGGATGCGTCCGGCGGAGGTATGGGGCTTTTCCAGCAGTCCCAGAGATTCCAGATCCGCCATCTCGTTTCGGATGGTGGCGGAAGAGATCTCCATGCCGATGGAAGAGGCAATGGCCTTGGAACCCACCGGCTCCGCCGACTGGATGTAACTTTCGATGATGGCGCGCAGGATTCGTTTTTTGCGTTCGGTTAAATCCATAGCGGCCACCTCACTTTTGATTTAGCACTCATACTACCTGAGTGCTAAAGATAATGTAGCACCGTCCGGGAAAAAAGTCAATAGGCAGGGTTGTAAATTAAATGTGAACGAAGAAAAGATAGCAGACAGACCTTCAGAATGCAAATCAGAGCGGTTGACGCGGGAGCCGTTCAATGGTATTCTATCCAATAAGGAACAATACTTGCAAACAGGAGGGGTGTCTCTGTGGACGGAACGGTGCCCGTGGAGATCATTGACTACGAAGAGCGCTATAAACAGGATCTGGAGGACATCTCTCTGCCCTGGCTGCTGGAGTATGACCTGCTGGAGCCGGTAGACCTGGAGATGCTGGCCGATCCCCACCGCTTTATCGCCGGGGGCGGCCGTGTGCTGCTGGCCCGCTGCGGCCGGGAGATTGTGGGCATGGTCATGCTGGAGCTTCAGGGCGACGGTGTGTGCGAGGCACTGAAGTTCGGCGTCAAAGAGGAGTACCGGGAGCGGGGCATTGGTACCGCCCTGATGGAGGCGGTGATCCAGGCCGCCCGGGACGCGGGACAAAAGACCATCGTGATCACCTCCAACCACAAGCTGAAGGCTGCCCTGCGGATCTATGAGAAGCTGGGATTTGAATACGTCACGTATTCTGACAAGTGGTTTCAACTGTCCGATATTAGAATGGAACGGGAATTATAAAAAAAGGACGCGCCGCAGGCGCGTCCTTTTTGATTTAGTCGGCAAATTCATACACCGCTCCGGCGGTGAGGTGGTGAAGCCTGTCGCCCAGTTCCTCCTCCAGCAGGGCGTAGGCGGGATCTCCGGTGCAGTGGCCGGTATAGATGTCCTGTACCTTTAAATCATCCCGCAGGGCGGCGGCGATGGATCGTACCTTCTCCGGGGTAGGGCCCAGGGTGGTAACACCCTCCTTGCCCATCAGGTGGAAGCCGCCCAATACCGCACGGATGGGGGTGCCGGGGAACTGTTCGGAGAGCTGGGTGAGAATCTTCACCACTCCAGCGTGGCAGCAGGAGTTGAGGACCACCAGACCTTCGGAGGTCTCAGCCACCAGGGACTGCTCATGCTTCACCCGGTCGGGGATCAGGTGGAGGCCCTCCGCCAGATCCCGGGGGCCCTCCGCCAGGTCAAAGCGCTTCTCGTGCCGGCAGAACATCCCCATGTTGACGCCAATGTACTCCTTCTCCGCCCAGATCTCCGGGTCGGTGATCCGGGGCCGGGCGTAGACGGCGGCGGAGGGATTGACGGCGAAGAAGGCGTTGAAGCCGTCGGCGTGGTCATAGTGCCCGTGGGACAGGGCGGCCTTGTCTACCTTTGAAAGGTCTACCCCCAGCTTGGCGGCGTTGTACACCACTGCGCCGCACTCTCCGGCATCCAGCAGGTAGCGGCCGCCCCGGTATTCCACATAAAAGGACAGGCCATGCTCGGGAATCAGTCCATCCTGGGCGGAGTTTTCCATCAGAACGGTGATCTTCATTGGGAGACCTCCTCTTTCTTCACATATTGGGTCACGTCATTGATCCAGGCCTTGGAGCGGAACCGGGGCACACCCACAATAAATTTGGTGATCTGCTCCATGATGACGCCCACATACACCCAGAAGACACCCCACTTCAACACCAGACCGAAGAGGGCGGACAGGGGAAGGGCCACCAGCCACAGGGGGCACACGTCGATGAGGGAGGCCGCCCGCACGTCGCCGCCGCCCCGGAGCACTCCCACGGTGTTTACCGAGTTGAAGGCCCGCAGGGGGAGGCAGACGCCGATCATGGTGAGCATCATGGTGGCAATCTCTCCCGCCATGGGGGACAGATGGAAGAAGGGATAGACCAGGGTGGGGAAGAAGGTGTGGGTAAAGGTGACCAGCAGTCCGCCGATCACCAGGCCGCAGATCATGGCCAGAGTGTTCAAAGTGGCCCCGATCTCATAGAGGTGTTCCCGTCGCCCGGCGCCGATCTCACGGCCGATAATGATGGCGGTGGTGCCGCCCACGGCGAAAATAGCCACGGTGCACAGATCCTCCAGATTGCCTGCCAGAGCCCGGGCTGCCAGGATCTCGGTGGAGTTTTCCATATGGCCCATGACCACCTTGTGCATGGAGGTGCCCAGGCCCCACAGAGTCTCATTGAGGACTACCGGGCCGGAATAGCGGAAGAACTTCTGGATCAGGAGCCGTCCCGGCCGGAACATGAGAGTGGGCTTGAGCTTGAACCGCTTGTTGGTGAGGGCATAGGTCATGGTGATGCCGAACTCCAGGATACGGGAGAGCAGGGTGGCAAAGGCTGCACCCTCCACCCCCAGAGCGGGGGCCCCCAGGTTGCCGAAGATGAACACCCAGTTCAGGAAGGTGTTGGTGGCCATGGAGGTGGCAAAGACGATCATGCCCAGTTTGGGGTTCTCCATGGAGCGGTGGGCGCCCACATACACACCGGTGAGGCTGTTAAAGAGGTAGGAAGGGCCTACGATGCGGGCGTAGCTGGCGGCCAGAGGGATCAGCTCCTCATTGTCGGTAAGCAGGCCCATGAGCTGGGTGGGGAAAAAGCACATGATGATGGCGAACAGAGCGGCGATGGCGCCCGCCACATAGCAGCCGGTGCCGATGACCCGGTTGATGGTATCGGTGTCTTTCTTGCCCCAGAACTGGCTGATAAGCACCGAGGAGCCGCTTTGCAGTCCAAAAATCACCAGCTGAATGACAAACACCGGCAGATTGGCCTGGGCCACAGCGGCCAGAGGGGCCTCGCCCAGAGAGCCTACCATGAAGGTGTCCACCAGACCCAGCAGAGTGGTGCACAGATTTTGCAGCAGAATGGGCAGGGCCAGTGATACCACGTTGCGGTAAAAAGCCCGCCCTCGGTTCATATAGGAAAACAAAGCGTCACCTCATTGCAATCCGAGTTTGTGTGATCTCCGTGAGGGCGCCGGCCAGAGCGCCGGCCTCCTCACAGGTGCTGTCAGGGGAGAAGGAGATGCGCAGCACTCCCATCAGGGTGCGTTTGGGCAGGCCCAGAGCGGCAAAGACGTGGCTGGGTTTGCCCTTGTGGCAGGCGGAGCCGGAGGAGACGTAGATCCCCCGGTCGGACAGGTCCCGCACCAACATTTCGCTGGGATAGCCGGGCAGAGAAATGGCGCAGATGTGGGGGGCGTCGCCGGGGCTGACCACCTCCAGACCGGGAACAGAGGAGAGAACCTCCAGGGCGTGGGCTTTTACAGCTGCGATACGAGCGGGCGCGCTGGTGTCCCAGGCCTCACAGGCGGCTGCCAGAGCGGCCAGCTGGGCGGTGGGCTCGGTACCGGAACGCAGGCCGTTCTCCTGCCCGCCCCCCAGCAGCAGGGGCTTCAGGTCCAGACCCTTGCGGATGTACTGGGCGCCGATACCCTTGGGCGCCCGGATTTTGTGGCCGCTGATGGTGAGCAGATCCACCCCCAGCTCCTTGGGAGTGAAGGGGACCTTCAAAAAGGCCTGCACCGCGTCGCAGTGGAGCAGGGCGGGGCAGTGGGCGGCCTTGATGGCCTGAGCGGACTCCGCCACTGGCAAGAGAGTACCCAGCTCATTGTTTACCAGCATCATGGACACCAGTACCGTGTCGGGCCGCAGGGCGGCCTTCAGATCGTCGATGGAGACGTGGCCGGACTTGTCCGGCTTTAAGTAGGTGACCTCATAGCCCTGGGCGGCCAGAGCACGGATGGGCTCCAGCACGGCGGAGTGCTCGATGGCGGTGGTGATGATATGTTTCCCGCTCCGCTTCCCATGCTCCACGGCGGCCCGGATGGCCCAGTTGTCTCCCTCGGTACCGCAGGAGGTAAAGGTCAACTCCTCCGGCAGGCAGCCCAGCCTGCCTGCCACCACAGCACGGTACTCCTTTACTTTGGCGGCGGCGGCCTGGCCGATGGCATAGCCGGAGGAGGGATTGCCGTAGCCCTCCGTCATGGCCTCATAGGCCGCTTTGGCCGCCTGGGGACACACCGGCGTGGTGGCGGCGTTATCGAGATAGATGGACATGAACAGTCACCTCAGACAAAAAAAGTGCGGTTTCGCAATTCTTCATTGTAGCCTTATACAGAAGGAAAGTCAAGGCGGCAGAATTGTGGAAAACAGACGTGACAGTTTATCCCATAGCGCTTGACAAGCGGAAGAGAGGATAATATACTGTGACCTGCTAGGAAATAATTTTTGACAATAAGAAAGGAAGGAACCACCATGAGCGCCATCAAGCTGCGTGAAAATCTCTGGTCTGTGGGCGTCCTCAACCCTGCGCTGCGGGTCTTTGACATCGTAATGGAATCCAAATATGGTACCTCCTACAATGCCTACCTGCTGACGGGAGAGAAGAACGTCCTGATCGAGACGGTACATACCGACTATTTTGACGAATATCTGGACAACATCCGCCAGGTCATTCCTCTGGAGGATGTGGATTACCTGATTATGAACCACAACGAGCCCGACCACTCGGGCAGCGTGGCCAAGCTGATGGCGGTCTGCCCCAAGCTGGAGATCATCGCCACCAAGGCGGGCAAGAAGCACCTGCAGGATATCACCAACCTGGATCTGCCCTGCCGTACCGTGGCTGCCGGCGATACCCTGGACCTGGGCAACCGGGTGCTGGAGTTCATCCCCTCTCCCATGCTCCACTGGGCTGACTCCATGTTTACCTGGGACAAGGAGGGCAAGACCCTCTTTACCTGCGACTTCCTGGGCGCTCATTTCTGCGAGCCCACCATGCTGGATAAGAACATCCACGCCAAGGAGGCCTATGAGGGCGAGTTTGCTTACTACTACGCCGGTATCTTTGGACCCTTCAAGCCCAGCGTGCTGGCCGGTCTGGACAAGATGCCCGCCGACGTGGAGTTGGTTTGCCCCAGCCACGGCCCCTGCCTGACCGAGACCATCGGCAAGGCCAAGGAGCTCTACCGTACCTGGAGCACCCCCGCTCCCAAGACTCAGCGCACCGCCTTTGTGGTGTACGCCTCCGCCTACGGCTGCACCCGCACTCTGGCGGAAGCCGCCGCCAAGGCTCTGGAGGGTGAGGGCTACGCCGTCACCACCGCCGACGTCACCGTGGTGCCCTATGCTGAGTGCGTCAAGCTGGCCCATGAGGCCGACGTGCTGCTGGTGGGTTCCCCCACCATCAACCGCGCCGCTCCCAAGGCTGTGTGGGATGTGCTCACCTCCATCGATCCCATCAACCTGAAGGGCAAGGCCGCCGGCGCCTTTGGCGCCTACGGCTGGAGCGGCGAGGCTGCACCCATGCTCCACACCTTCCTGAAGGGCCTGCGCTATGCCGCCCCCGAGGCCCCCTTCCGGGTGCTCTTCACTCCCACCCAGGCCGACCTGGATGCCATGGCCGAGTATGCCAAGTCTGTGGCCGCCCTGTGCACCGTGCCGGTGGACGCCCCCAAGACCGAGGGCGGCAAGTGGGTGTGCTCCCTGTGCGGCTATATCTATGATCCCGCTGAGGGTGACCCCGCCCACGGCGTGGCCCCCGGCACCCCCTGGGAGCAGGTGCCCTCCTCCTGGTCCTGCCCCCTGTGCGGCGTGGACAAGGAGATGTTCAAGAAGGCCGAGTAAATCATATAAACAAAAAACGCAGGCTGCGCACTATGCGCAGCCTGCGTTTTTTGTGTGGGATTACGCGGGGACAAGAGCAGTAAGCGAAGTGATCAGGTCCTTTACCATGCCGGTGGGGATGGTGTAATAGGCATAGCTTTTGGTGCTGTGGCCGGAGTAGCCGTCATAGAAGGCGGCCTTGCCGTCCGACCAGAGGGAAAGCTCGTAGATCTCCCCAAAGTGAATCACCAGATCGGCGTCCTCCGCCTGAAATGCGGAGGTGGAGGTCCACTGGTCGGTGTGGAGCAGTTCGCTGAGGCCGGAGTGGGGCGGCACCTCATAGGCGGTGTCCTGGCAGTAGACGGTGGCCCCGGCGTCCAGCTGAGACTGGGCGCTCTGGGGGGAGAGGGAAGGATTGTCCTTCCGCATGAACTGGGGAGGACCGAACAGGCTGCACCACAGCCAGAACACGGCGGCCCCCAGCAGGACCAGAGAAATCAAAGTTGCAACCAGGGCGACCAGCGTCCTGCGTTTGAGCGTACGGGCGTAATCTTCCGTCATGATGCATCCCTCCTATTACAATAAATTTGGACAGGAAAGCCGGGCAGCCAGTCCGGCTTTCTCTCCATCTCGTGCCTAAGCTA
>PPYE01031176.1_pt1 | contig 10344 bp, 9 predicted proteins | sample 1559881 | NCBI WGS metagenome assembly PPYE01 (sample SAMN08240022, study PRJNA423297) | Human gut metagenome, whole genome shotgun sequencing project.
AATATAAAGATATCACTGCGTAGAAAATGCCTGTTCGGCATTTTTACTTGCTCTCACATTATATTTGCAATGGTCTATTATTTTTATTTTCTGTGTGTTGGTACCACATGGAATGAATGAAATAGTTTTTGGGGAGAGAAAGGGGGGGGGGAGAGGTCAGGAGGTTGTGGCTTATTCCGATGCTATTTCTACTATGCTGAACCTTTTTTCAAGTTTCACTGATGATAAGATGATACCGAAATCTATCACTGTACATAATGATTTTATCATTATATTGTCGCAATATATCGTTTTTTCTCAAAACGTATGCCATACGTTATATATAACGCACATCTCGCAGCAAGAATGCCAAGGCGTTCTTGAATTAGAATGTACGATAAATATAAAGGCGATTTCTGTACTTTTTTGTAAAATGACAATCTCCTTTCTCTTTACTACTCATTAAGAGCGAGAAAATAATCTTCTGGATGATACATCTTCCGAGCAAGCAGTAGTCTTCTGATTTCTTCCCCATCTCTCTCCAAAGACTATTGCATTCATTCCTTCTGGAGCCAAAACACAGAAAAAAGAAATAATACCATATCCCAGATGCGGCTTCGCCTGATAATTTAATTCTCCGGCTGGTTTTATTTTAAAATCACTCAGATTATACGGTTTTCCTGCTCCCGCTCCATATTGATACTTCACCGGGCGATCTGTCTTTTTCACTTCCTGATGTGTGGAATTATTCTTCTTTATATCGAGATAAGCGGAAGGGATTTCATCGATAAAGCGAGAATGCCTGTTATATTGTGTCTGACCACGTAACATTCTTCTCTTGGCTGAACTTAAGAACAGTCTTTCCTTTGCTCTTGTGATTCCAACATAGCAAAGCCGGCGTTCTTCTTCTATTTCTGATTCATCGCCTGACATCATAGCACCATAACCTGGAAATACGCCTTCTTCCATGCCTCCAAGGAAAACATTATTAAATTCCAGACCTTTTGCATTATGAAGTGTCATCAATAACACCTTATTATCCTCTTCTTCTAAGTTATCAATTCCCGCATTTAGTGTATACATATCTTTTTCTGCAAGGAAATCTCGAAGATTCGGATTTTCTTCCTCTTCTTCGTAATATGCAATATCGTTAAAAAGTTCCTCTATATCTTCTAAGCGGCTGATGGATTCATCGGTTCCTTCTGCTTCTAATTCTGCTCTATATTGTGTTACGTCAAGAATATGTTCTAACAATTCACTGATTTCATGTTCCATACTGTAATTTCGAAAATTTTCTATCATATCTGCAAATTTATGAAGCTTTGCAAGTGCCCTTGCAACTTCCGGAATCTCATCTGCATTAAATACTGCATCAAGGAAACTCATCTGATTCATGATCGCAAACTCCTGCAGACGGTTAATTGTTGTCTGACCAATTCCTCTTTTCGGAACATTGATAATTCTTTTTACGGAGAGATCATCCATTCCGCTGTCTATCACTTTCAGATAGCTCATCAAATCTTTAATTTCTTTTCTATCGTAAAAACTAATTCCTCGTACGATCGCATATGGAATATTTCTTTGTTTTAACTTTTCTTCAAATATGCGAGACTGTGCATTCGTTCTATATAAAATTGCCATATCCTTATATTCTACCCCTCGCATGGAGAGGAAATTAATAGTGGATACAACTCCTTCTGCCTCTTCATATTCCGTATCATACTGCTTAAAGTGAACCAATTCTCCCTTCTGGTTTTCGGTCCACAATTTCTTTTCTTTTCTTCCTTTATTATTTGCAATAACTCCGTTTGCAGCATTAAGAATATTCTGCGTGGAACGATAATTCTGTTCTAAACGGATTACCTGTGAATCCGGAAATACTTTCTCAAAATTTAAAATATTATAAATATTGGCTCCCCGGAATTTATAAATAGACTGGTCGTCATCTCCGACAACACAAAGATTACGATATTTCTTTGCAAGAAGACTTACCAATAGGAACTGTACTGTATTCGTATCCTGATATTCGTCAACCATAATATACCGAAAACGATCCTGATAATGCTCTAAAACTTCTGGATTTGCCTGAAATAAATCTACCATTTTTACAAGAAGATCGTCAAAATCAAGTGCATTATTCTCCTTTAGACGCTTCTGATAACATTCATAAATATCCGCAATTCTCTGATTACGATAATTACTTCCGTACTCATTACGATAATCGAGCGGAGATTTATATTCATTCTTGGCAGAAGAAATTTCTGACATAACCGAGCGTTCTGGAAACTGCTTCGTATCGATTTTCATCTCTTTTAAAACTTCTTTCATAAGAGACTTTTGATCGCTTGCATCATAAATCGTAAAATTTCTGTCATATCCTAACAAATCAATATGTCTTCGCAAAATACGGCTGCAAGTAGCATGAAAGGTGCTGATCCAAATATCTTCTGAACCGTATCCTACCAGAGAATCTACACGCTCTCTCATCTCCTGCGCCGCCTTGTTTGTGAAAGTGATTGCCAGAATGTTCCATGGTGCAATTCCTTTTTCTTCTATTAAATATGCAATACGGTGTGTTAGTGATCTGGTCTTTCCCGATCCTGCTCCCGCAAGCATCAAAAGGGGGCCTTCTGTACAGAAGACCGCCTCTCTTTGTTCTTTATTTAAAGTATCGTAAATACTCATTATCCAACCTTTCTAAAACACTGTGTCATTATATTGATACTTCATTTATAGGATAAATCCCTTTATCAATATGCTAAGGCACCAGTTTCTGACCACAGTTTGGACAGAACTTACTTCCTTCCGTCTTCTGACCACAGTTTGGACAAAAGTTTGGTACTCCTCCTGCCGGCTGCTCTGCCTGTGGCTGAGGCTGTACATTTGAAGCTGTATTCTGAACCTGTCCCTGTGCAATATTCTGATTATTCTGTCCCTGCATGGCATTCTGCATCTGATTTACCATCTGCTGTCCCATCATCATTCCCATCTGCATAGATGCCATATCTGCTGCCATATTGTTTCCGCCGCCATTATTGCTAGTATTTGTCATCGCATCGATCATCGCCATCTGCTGATATCGTCCCATATCACCAACCATACTCTGACCAGCCACCTTAGTTACCATTTCCTGAACTTCTTCCGGATAGCTGACAGAATCAATCTGGAATCCGGTTGCAGCAAGTCCGATTTTCTCCAGTTCTGTATTCAGTTCTCCCTTGATTCCCTCAGAAATCTCGACTGCGTTCGCCTGAATATTAAACATATCCTTTCCTTCACGAACGATCCATCGAAGAAGCAGCTGATTAAGAACAGATAATACACGTTCTCTTACTTCCTCTGTTGTGTACTGTTTCTTTATTCCTGCTACTTTGTCGATCAGCATCTGGTAACTTCCAACTTTAAACTGGAATGTTCCATTCGCACGAATCGGCATTCCTCCTGGAAGAGCTGGGGTAGGAAGATTGACAGCCTGTTTGGTTCCCCACTTCATAGTAAATTCCTTTGTATTAATGAAAATTACCTCTGCGCGGATTCCACTGTTAAATCCAAACTTAAATCCCTTTAATGTAGAAAGAAATGGCATGATATCTGATTCTATATCATAATTGCCTTCTTTTTCAAAAACACCTTCCGTAACACCATTATATAAAAAAATAGCATCCTGTCCCGGACGAATAATTAAACGGGATCCCTTTTTAATTTCACTGTTATTCCATTTGTAAAAAATAACGTCATCTCTGTATTCTTCCCACTCTACTACATTGGCAAGCTGATTTTTAAATAATCCCATAATATACCTCCTTACACCCATGTACTACAAAATCTGCAAGTACATTTATTGTATATACATATTTTATATTCACTGTCAAAAGACAGGTACTTATTTTTATTATACATTACTTTTATATTCTTGTCACTTAGGATATAGATTTTATTTTTCACGATATTTCCACTTGCTATATAGTAATAAAAACTATATAATATAGTTACACAAACATTTGTAAAACATATGGAGGTACCATTTTGGATAATTATAAAGACTGGCTGTGTAATTTATTAAAAACAGAATCTATTCCACCGGAAGACATCCCGAATATCGGATTATATATGGATCAGGTAACCACTTTAATGGACACCAGATTAGCTAGTTCCAAGCGCTATCCGGATGATAAGATTCTTACGAAAACAATGATCAACAATTATACAAAGAATAAACTTCTTCCTCCTTCTAACAAGAAGAAGTATTCAAGAGAGCATATTTTTCTTTTAATTATGATCTATTACTTGAAGAGTATCTTATCTATTTCTGATATTCAAAGTCTTTTAGAGCCACTATCAGAAAGGTATTTTCCTGAAAATACCGAGAATGGACTCTCACTTTCTGATATTTACCAGAAGATCATTAATGACTACGCAGTGAATGAAACTGCCATATCCGAAGATATTATAAAAACCTGGGAAAAAAGCCGTAATTCTTTTGCTGAGTATTCTCTTTCGGAAGAAGAATCAAAATATCTGGATGATTTTTCCTTTATCTACCAGCTTTGCTATGATATCTATATGAGAAAGCAGATTATCGAGAAGCTCATTGACCGTAGACGCGAAGAACACCCCAAAAAGAAAAAGGGCTGATTCATTTATTATCATTTCAGAATAAGATTCAAGAATGCCCCACTGATACTGATTTGTTGCTCGCTACCTGCAGAGGGGGGAGTCATCTCACATCTGATTTAAATATAAAAAGACCAAAGAGATTCATCTGCACTGTTTGAATCCTCTCTCTGGTCTTTTTATATTTTCTAACAAGCCAAATCAGAATCAACATGCAACGTCCACGCAAATCCCAACTCCTGTCAAATCTAATCTTCTTTTTTTTCTAATTTTTCCATTCGGCTAAGTACAAGCTGATACCCGTCTGTTCCATAATTCAAACAACGGTTCACTCGACTGATCGTTGCCGTAGATGCACCGGTTACTTCGGCTACCTCATTATAAGTTTTATGATTCCGAAGCATATTTGCCACCTCGAAGCGCTGTCCCAACGACAATAATTCATTGACCGTACATAAATCTTCAAAAAAAGCATAACATTCTTCTACAGACTGCAGCTTTAAAATACCCTCCATTAACTTTCTTGTCTCTTCATTATGTACACTTTTTCCCATAAGTTTCACCTCTTCCTTAAAAATTCAAATCTATGTATCTTCTAATCTTTATTTATCCTCTTTGTACTTTCTGTGAATATATTCTTTAAATACGTCTACAGAACGATTCACGATCAACTCTTCCGGAAAATTAATTTCTTCTATCAATTTTTCTGAGAAGTCTCTTCTTGCCACATCACAAAATACATGAGAATCGCTGTTCATTACTACCGGCTGTTTATATTCCTTACACAATTCCAACATTGCAATCAGATTCTCTCTCGTATGCTTTCTTGCACCCATCGGATTTAAAGAGTTATTATTTACTTCTAAAAGAGTATTGGTTTCCTTTGCTGCTTCTACGATTGGTTCATATTCTAACGGATAAATCCCATCATCCGGGTGTCCGATAATATCCACCAAAGGATTATGTATCGCTCCTAAAACTGCCTGTGTATTCTCTTTTTTTGTCCCTGGCTGAATACACACACTATGTAAACTGGCAATCTTAAGATCGAGCTGTCGTAATGTTCTTTCATCCAGATCTACATGTCCGTCATAATCTAAAATGTTAAGCTCAACACCCAGCATTACTTCAATACCACACATTGTACGCGGAACAACTTTTAAATTATGAAAATATAAACTATGGCATGTTCCCGGCATCATTGGCGCATGCTCTGTAATACCAAGCAACTTTAACCCTTTATCAAATCCTGCTTTTGCCATCTCCATCATACTGTTATAAGCATGTCCGCTAGCAATCGTATGCGTATGCACATCTAATAAATAATCCATTATTCCTCCGCTCTATCAAAATCTGTCTTATCTGATCTGTCACATTTTATGTTGCATCTATTAAATCTTATGTTACATCTGTTAAAGGTTCCCGTATAAATGCGGGAACCTCACTTATACATTAACGTAATACATCATCACAGTTTCATAGTATATCATATTTTTCTGTTTTTTTATAGTTAAATTTCCTGATACGTATTTTCTAACATTTCACACGAAGAATGTAAACGCTGTTTTTCTTCTCCTCCAAGCGGAAGTTCCACGATCCGCTGAATTCCCATCCGATTTACAACACATGGAATTCCAATATAAATTCCACTTTCTCCATATTCCCCCTGTAAATACGCAGATACTGTAAGCACGCTATACTCATTTCCAAAGATAGCCTTTGTAATTCGAGCCATTGCCATTCCTATCCCATAATATGTTGCTTTTTTTGCTTCAATAATTTTATATGCTGCCATCCGCACTTCTTCTTCTAATTCAAGCAGCTCCTGAAAATGACAGCCTTTTGTTTCTCCACACAGATCAAAGATCGGTTTTGTCGCCATCATAGCCTGACTCCACGGAACGAACTCACTATCCCCATGTTCTCCCATTACATAGGCATGCATATTTCTAGGATCTATCATAAACTTTTCTCCAAGAAGATATCGAAGCCTTGCTGTATCCAGTGCGGTTCCTGTACCAATAACTTTTTCCGGAGAAAATCCACTAATTTCATACACGATTCTTGTCATAATGTCTACAGGATTCGTTGCCACAAGAAAAATACCACAAAAACCACTTTGCAAAACCGAATGTAGAATACTTTCAAATATTTTCCGGTTTTCTTTTAATAAATCCAGACGGCTCTGCCTCTCTTTTTGTGGCAGTCCTGCTGTAAGAACTATAAGATCAGCATCCCTGCAATCACTATATTCTCCTGCATAAATTTCCATGTTACCCCCGCTAAAAGCCACTCCATGATTTAAATCCATGGCCTCTCCCTCAGCTTTTTTCTTATTGATATCAATCAACACAAGTTCATCACATAAATTTTGATTTAATATTGCGTAGGCATAACTCATTCCCACCATTCCGGTCCCTATTAAAACAACCTTTCTTTTTTCTGCTTTTTTCATAAAAAAACACCTCCTTACCGGAGGTATTTTCTGCTGTTTTAAAAGAAATTATTCATATCTGTTAATTTGCCTCGTATGGACGCACGCGAAGCTGAAGACCATGTGTATCGCAGACTTTCTGACAAGCTGCAACTTCTTCGGCACCAATTACATCAACAACTGTCATCACTACATTCGGAACATAGCGCTGACATGCTTTTGCAAAACTTAACATGGCATCATAAGAGGCCAGACCAAAGCGATTTCTTGTTACATCAAGGTATTTCTGTGCGGTAGAAGAATTTAAACTGATCGAAACTGTATCAAAAATTCCTGCAAGTCGGCTTGCAGTCGGTTCTCCGAACACCAAATCGGATAAACCATTCGTATTGATACGTAACGGAATATCCGGATGTATACTCTTTAACCACCGAGCCACTTCCACTACATCATCAAAGCGCATGGTCGGTTCTCCAAAACCACAGAAAATAATTTCTGCTACATGAGACCAGTCATATTTTGAAAACAATTCTTTTACTAATTCTACCGATGGTTCTTCCTTAAGCCATAAACTGTTATGTTCATTAAATTCTTTTAAACTTCTTAAACAAAATGTACAAGAACAAGAGCATCGATTTGTCATATTAATATAAATCTTATTCGGGAATCCATTCTCTCCAAGATCTGATAAATCCTCTTTAAAATCTTCTAAATTATAATAAACACCATTTTTTACTGTATATAAAATCATCTCTAAATCTCCTCTAAATATTCTTCAAAACATATTCCGTAATTCCATGGCAATCCCATCTGTGCTGTATAAGCAATGGCTTTGTCAAGAAAAGTTACTGCTCTTTTCACCGCAGTTTTAAAATCCTGTCCCTGCACTAAGGCTCCCGTTACAATAGAAGAAAAAACATCACCTGTTCCAGAACGGTCTCCGCCAATTTTTCTTGTAGACAACAGCTCCGAAGTTTTATCTTTCTCAAAAATATAATTAAAAATCAAATCCCCCTGCTGCAGTCCGGTAATCACAATCCTGTCCGGTCCCATTTCACTTAATGCCTCACTGATTGCCTCCAAACCTTCTTCTGACAAATCCACCTTATGATAATCCAGATCAAGGATACGACATGCTTCTGTAAGATTTGGAGTAAGCACATCCGCATAAGGAAGAAGTTTCTTCATCTCCTGACACATATCATCCGTATAAGAAGAATACAACTTCCCGTAATCTCCCATTACCGGATCAACTACAACCAATGTATTCTCTTTTTTAAATTTTTTAAAAAATTCGACAACTAGTCCGATCTGTTCTTTTGAACCAATAAATCCTGTCGTAATTCCATCAAATTCAATACCGGTTTCTTCCCAACTATTCATATATGTCTCAAGATATGGCGTATAATCCTGTAAAAAATAGTTCGGAAATCCTGTATGCACAGACAAAATTGCTGTCGGCATTACACAACACTGTATCTTCATCGCAGAAATAATCGGCTGTGCCACAGCAGCAGAACATCTGCCAAACCCTGTCACATCATTAATTACCGCTACCCTTTTCTGTCGCTTCATATTTCCTCCAAACCCCTGCTATATGTTTCACTTCATCATAGCCGGTCATTTTAAAAGTATCTATTTATAACGTATATAATTCCGGTGTAAGTCTTCCGTCATCTGCCAGATCAATAATCAAAAAAGTCGGACCCGATGGTGTCATCTGTCTTGGTAACGCAATACTTCCCGGATTAAAGACTGTCACACCTTCACTTTCATATACATGATATGCCGGACAATGCGTATGCCCGTAAAAAACGACATCTGCTCCCATCTCCTGCGCTCTGCTTACAAGTTCTTCTTCCCCCCAGCTCACGCCATAAACATCTCCATGTGTCACAAACGCCACATGATCGCCAAGTTCAAAAACATCTTCTTTATCTCTGCTAAAATTATAATCACAGTTTCCGGCTGCCATATAAACCGGGCACCCAGCCAGTTCTTCTAACATTTCCGGCGGAATTTCCATATCACCACAATGGATAAGTCCTTCAATCTGACCATGAAATCTGTCAATTACATATTCCAAATTCGCCATACTTCCATGATTATCACTAACCACTAAATATTTCTTTCCCATACTCGCTATCATTCCCTCTAATCTTATTTACTGTTTTTGATCAATCGTTTCTATGAGTATTCTTTTATTATCTCTATTTATTTCATTAAAAGCGATTTAAATGATACCACATCCCTCGCGGCCTTTCAACGAAAATGTATAAATCAATCACTGTTTATGCACAATTCTCTTGATTTCAAGAAGAAAAGAAACTATACTATTTTAAAGACTAAGGAAAATTTAATCAGGAGGAACATAATTAATTATGAATCAACTATCTGATCCTATTGCCGTATTTGATTCCGGCATGGGTGGCATCAGTGTTTTAAGAGAGATGACAAAACTGATGCCAAATGAAGATTTTATTTATTACGGGGACTCCAAACACGCCCCTTATGGTACAAAAACACTTGAAGAAGTCCGTACACTTACGATTGAACATATTACATACCTTATCAAAGAAAAACATGCAAAAGCCATTGCTGTTGCGTGTAACACTGCAACAAGTGCTGCTGTACGCATCTTAAGAGACATGTATCCCGATCTGCCTTTAGTCGGGGTGGAACCTGCTATTAAGCCAGCTGTGCTTGCCTGCGAACACGCAAAAGTTATCGTTATGGCTACTCCAATGACATTACGCGAAGAAAAATTCCACAAACTGGAAAGTATTTACGATAAACGAGCGGATATTTATCCCCTCCCCTGTCCCGGTCTGATGGAATTTGTTGAACAGGGTATTCTCTCCGGGGAAAAGCTTGAAAACTTTCTTCACAACCTTCTTGATCCTTATAAAGATAAAGATATTACCGGAATCGTTCTTGGCTGCACACACTATCCGTTTTTAAAAGACACCATCCAAAAGATTGTCGGTCCATCTGTCACAATTTTTGATGGTGGATACGGAACTGCCAAAGAACTGCTCCGCCGCCTTACCGTTGCTAACCTAAGACAGCTCGACCAAACCCACAAAGGTAATGTCACCTTTTTAAACAGCTCCGATGACCCGGCATTAATTCAAAGATCAAGAAAACTATTACAATACTAATTTGCTGGAGACACAGACGCCGCTTTAGTAGAAGATATTGAGCTGAATTGTAGTTAGTCTTCTAAAGAAAAAGAATTGTTATAAGTTAGATTTTGTTCCGTTGCGCTAAGCATTCCATTCTGCCCAGAAAAACAGGAACTTGGGAAAAACGAGTCC
>PPYE01312787.1_pt1 | contig 10343 bp, 5 predicted proteins | sample 1559881 | NCBI WGS metagenome assembly PPYE01 (sample SAMN08240022, study PRJNA423297) | Human gut metagenome, whole genome shotgun sequencing project.
CGATGATGTGCGGCTGGATGCTAAAAGCCAGCAAGCCGCGCGAGCAAAAGCGACTGCGTGGCTTTGGTCGCATGTTGGTTGCTCTGCAACAAGGCTACGGCAAGTCGCTAAAATGGGTGCTCAATCATACCCGTCTGGTGGGCGCGGTGCTGCTTGGCACCATTGCGCTGAATATCTGGCTGTATATCTCGATCCCGAAAACCTTCTTCCCGGAGCAGGACACCGGCGTACTGATGGGCGGGATACAGGCTGACCAGAGTATTTCGTTTCAGGCGATGCGCGGTAAGTTGCAGGACTTCATGAAAATTATCCGTGACGATCCGGCGGTGGATAATGTCACCGGCTTTACCGGCGGTTCACGGGTGAACAGTGGAATGATGTTTATCACCCTTAAACCACGCGGCGAGCGGAGCGAAACGGCCCAACAGATTATCGATCGCTTGCGTAAAAAACTGGCGAAAGAACCGGGAGCGAATCTGTTCCTGATGGCGGTACAGGATATTCGCGTTGGCGGACGTCAGGCTAACGCCAGTTACCAGTACACGTTGTTATCCGACGACCTGGCGGCACTGCGCGAATGGGAGCCGAAAATCCGCAAAAAACTGGCGACATTGCCAGAGCTGGCTGATGTTAACTCCGATCAGGAAGATAATGGCGCGGAGATGAACCTTATTTACGATCGCGACACCATGGCGCGATTGGGAATTGACGTGCAAGCCGCCAACAGCCTGTTAAATAACGCCTTCGGTCAGCGGCAAATCTCGACCATTTACCAGCCGATGAACCAGTACAAAGTGGTGATGGAAGTGGATCCGCGCTATACCCAGGACATCAGTGCACTGGAAAAAATGTTCGTTATCAATAACGAAGGAAAAGCGATCCCGCTGTCGTATTTCGCTAAATGGCAACCGGCGAACGCTCCACTGTCGGTGAATCATCAGGGATTATCGGCGGCCTCGACCATTTCGTTCAACCTGCCGACCGGGAAATCGCTCTCGGACGCCAGTGCGGCGATCGATCGCGCAATGACCCAGCTTGGTGTGCCTTCGACGGTGCGCGGCAGTTTTGCCGGAACAGCGCAGGTGTTCCAGGAGACGATGAACTCACAGGTGATCCTGATTATCGCCGCCATCGCCACGGTATATATCGTACTGGGTATCCTTTACGAGAGTTATGTGCATCCACTGACGATTCTCTCCACCCTACCCTCGGCGGGCGTCGGAGCGCTGTTGGCGCTGGAGCTGTTCAATGCCCCGTTCAGCCTAATTGCGCTGATAGGGATCATGTTATTAATCGGCATCGTGAAGAAAAACGCCATTATGATGGTCGATTTTGCGCTTGAAGCCCAACGGCACGGTAACCTGACGCCGCAGGAAGCTATTTTCCAGGCCTGTCTGCTGCGTTTTCGCCCGATTATGATGACTACCCTGGCGGCGCTGTTTGGTGCGCTGCCGCTGGTATTGTCGGGCGGTGACGGCTCGGAGTTGCGGCAACCATTGGGGATCACCATTGTCGGCGGTCTGGTCATGAGCCAGCTTCTGACGCTGTATACCACGCCGGTGGTGTATCTCTTTTTCGACCGTCTGCGACTGCGTTTTTCGCGTAAACCTAAACAAGCGGTAACCGAGTAAATGACAGATCTTCCCGACAGCACCCGCTGGCAATTGTGGATTGTGGCTTTCGGCTTCTTTATGCAGTCGCTGGACACCACCATCGTTAACACCGCGCTTCCCTCAATGGCGCAAAGCCTCGGGGAAAGTCCGTTGCATATGCACATGGTCATTGTCTCTTATGTACTGACCGTGGCGGTGATGCTGCCCGCCAGCGGCTGGCTGGCGGACAAAGTCGGCGTGCGCAATATTTTCTTTACCGCCATCGTGCTGTTTACTCTCGGTTCACTGTTTTGCGCGCTTTCCGGCACGCTGAACGAACTGTTGCTGGCACGCGCGTTACAGGGCGTTGGCGGCGCGATGATGGTGCCGGTCGGCAGGTTGACGGTGATGAAAATCGTACCGCGCGAGCAATATATGGCGGCGATGACCTTTGTCACGCTGCCCGGTCAGATCGGGCCGCTGCTTGGCCCGGCGCTCGGCGGTCTGCTGGTGGAGTACGCATCGTGGCACTGGATCTTTTTGATCAACATTCCGGTGGGGATTATTGGCGCGATCACCACACTGATGTTAATGCCGAACTACACCATGCAGACGCGGCGCTTTGATCTCTCCGGCTTTCTGTTGCTGGCGGTTGGCATGGCGGTCTTAACCCTGGCGCTGGACGGCAGTAAAGGTACAGGTTTCTCGCCGCTGGCGATTGCTGGCCTGGTCGCAGTTGGCGTGGTAGCACTGGTGCTTTATCTGCTGCACGCCCAAAATAACAACCGCGCCCTGTTCAGTCTGAAACTGTTCCGCACTCGTACCTTTTCGCTGGGCCTGGCGGGGAGCTTTGCCGGACGTATTGGCAGTGGCATGTTGCCCTTTATGACACCGGTTTTCCTGCAAATTGGTCTCGGTTTCTCGCCGTTTCATGCCGGGCTGATGATGATCCCGATGGTACTCGGCAGCATGGGAATGAAGCGAATTGTGGTACAGGTAGTGAATCGCTTTGGTTATCGTCGGGTACTGGTGGCGACCACGCTGGGCCTGTCGCTGGTCACCCTGTTGTTTATGACTACCGCTCTGCTGGGCTGGTACTACGTTTTGCCGTTCGTCCTGTTTTTACAAGGAATGGTCAACTCGACGCGTTTCTCCTCCATGAACACCCTGACGCTGAAAGATCTCCCGGACAACCTGGCGAGCAGCGGCAACAGTTTGCTGTCGATGATTATGCAATTGTCGATGAGTATTGGCGTCACCATCGCCGGGCTGTTGCTGGGACTTTTTGGTTCGCAGCATGTCAGCGTCGACAGCGGCACCACACAAACCGTCTTTATGTACACCTGGCTTAGCATGGCGTTTATCATCGCCCTTCCGGCGTTTGTCTTTGCCAGAGTGCCGAGGAACTGGCGCTTCCTGCGTAATAACGATCGCTTTGTATTTCAGATCCTACGTTCACTGGAGCATGATAACAACGAAGATAAGCCCGGCCCCGGTATGCCACCACACGGCTGGCGCACGCAATTTTGGGTGGTTGATCAAAATAATAAAGTGCTGGTTGGCCCGCGAGCACCGGTTCCACCCGACGGCACACGGCGGCCCATTATGGTCAATGGTGCGGAAGTTGGCGCGGTGATCGCCTCCCCTGTTGAACGACTGACCCGTAATACTGATATCAATTTTGACAGACAACAGCGGCAAACCAGTTGGCTGATTGTGGCTTTATCTACCTTATTAGCGGCGCTGGCGACATTCCCACTGGCGCGCGGTTTGCTGGCTCCGGTAAAACGACTGGTGGATGGCACGCACAAACTGGCAGCGGGTGATTTCACTACTCGCGTAGCCCCCACCAGCGAAGATGAGTTGGGCAGACTGGCAGAGGATTTCAATCAACTCGCCAGCACACTGGAGAAAAACCAGCAGATGCGCCGCGATTTTATGGCCGATATTTCTCATGAACTGCGCACGCCTTTAGCAGTACTGCGCGGCGAACTGGAAGCCATTCAGGATGGTGTGCGTAAATTCACGCCGGAGACGCTGGCTTCTTTACAGGCAGAAGTCGGAACACTGACAAAACTGGTTGACGATCTCCATCAATTGTCTATGTCTGATGAAGGCGCTCTCGCCTATCAAAAAGCACCGGTAGATTTGATCCCACTGCTGGAAGTAGCGGGAGGCGCATTTCGCGAACGATTCGCCAGCCGTGGCCTGAAATTGCAATTTTCCCTGCCAGACAGTATTACCGTATTTGGCGATCGCGATCGTTTAATGCAGTTGTTCAATAACTTACTGGAAAACAGCCTGCGCTACACTGACAGCGGCGGCAGCCTGAAAATCTCTGCCGAGCAGCACGACAAAACGGTGCGCCTGACCTTTGCCGACAGTGCGCCGGGTGTCAGTGACGATCAGTTACAAAAATTGTTTGAACGTTTTTATCGCACCGAAGGTTCCCGCAACCGCGCCAGCGGTGGTTCCGGGCTGGGGCTGGCGATTTGCCTGAACATTGTTGAAGCACATAACGGCCGCATTATTGCCGCCCATTCGCCTTTTGGCGGGCTTAGCATTACAGTAGAGTTACCGCTGGAACGGGATTTACAGAGAGAAGTATGACCGAGTTACCAATCGACGAAAACACACCGCGTATTTTGATCGTGGAAGATGAACCGAAGCTGGGGCAGTTGCTCATTGATTATCTGCGTGCTGCGAGCTATGCGCCAACGTTGATTAGCCACGGCGATCAGGTACTGCCATATGTGCGCCAGACACCACCGGATCTGATCCTGTTGGATCTGATGCTCCCCGGCACCGATGGCCTGACGCTGTGCCGGGAAATTCGTCGTTTTTCTGACATTCCGATCGTGATGGTGACGGCAAAAATCGAAGAGATCGACCGCCTGCTGGGGTTGGAGATTGGCGCAGATGACTATATCTGCAAGCCGTACAGCCCACGGGAAGTGGTAGCGCGCGTCAAAACCATTTTGCGCCGTTGCAAACCGCAGCGTGAGTTGCAGCAACAGGATGCTGAAAGCCCGTTGATTATCGACGAAGGTCGTTTTCAGGCTTCCTGGCGCGGTAAAATGCTTGACCTGACGCCTGCAGAATTTCGTCTGCTGAAAACGCTCTCTCATGAACCAGGAAAAGTGTTCTCCCGCGAGCAGTTGCTGAACCATCTTTATGACGACTACCGCGTAGTAACCGACCGCACCATCGACAGCCACATTAAAAACCTGCGCCGCAAGCTGGAATCTCTCGACGCCGAACAGTCATTTATCCGCGCCGTTTACGGCGTCGGTTACCGCTGGGAAGCCGACGCCTGCCGCATCGTTTAAACGGCAAGCAATGGCAAATTCTATTTCAATCTGAAAGCCGCCAATCATCAAATTATCGGCTCCAGCCAGATGTATGCCACCGCGCAATCTCGTGAAACCGGAATTGCCTCCGTTAAAGCAAATGGCACAAGCCAGACGGTGAAAGACAATACGTAATTACGATGCCGGGCGTAGGTTGTTGGCGTCCGGCTTTATATCAAAATAACGCTTATTTATTGATAATTAAGATTAACCTCCGTCATTAAAATAATGAGTAAATAAGTTTCAGTATCAGAATTTATCACGCCCCACAATCACCAATCTGATCCACCACCGTCAGATACCAGTCACTGTCATAACTGTAAAGTTGACTTAAATAAAATACCAGTCCATCGTTACTCTCTTCTGGCGCAGCGACCACACGCACGGCCCCGTATTCCATTCGACGCGCTGCGGCAATCTGCGCATCAGAAATAGTATTTTGCGGTGAACCAAACATCTGCGTGAAGACCAAACTACGGCTGACTTTATGGTGAACATCGCTATTGCTAATAAAATACCCCTGCTTATTCCAGCCACGTTCGCAGTTAAATTTCGGGATAGCTTTCTTATTAAATTCGTCATCTCGCGGAACATGTTCCCCTGCCGAGGGCCATGGGAAATACTCGGGAACAGGTTGCCTGAAATTAATTTGCTTAAGATTTTCAACATCCATCGAAGCACCACGGTGGAAAAGAACATACAAACCCGTTTTTTTATCAATTAACGAGTTGATTAATTGGGCATCTTCTTGCTGAAAGCCCATAATCACCTTTCTGGCTGTTTCCTCCAGCGTACACCCGGCATTGGCGGGTAAAGAAAAGAATATCAGCCCCACCAGCATCATTCCTTTTTTTAACATCAGCATTGTTTGCATCTTCTCATCATGGGGCTCATATTACACATTTAACAATTTTCAGGATAAACCTTACACCATACTGTTAACCTGGCCGGGTAATTCGCTAGCTGGAATACGAAAGGTATACCAGGCATAACGACAGCGTTTCCACAGGCTGGAGAAATGGAGATGATAAAGGCAATCTGCAATAATTTCGTTATCTGGATATAAAGACTCGGCAAAATGTGTCCAGCGCGCACTGAGTTTCATGTTAAACAGTTTTTCATCTTCTTTGTTACCATACAGGCGCGACAAAGTAATCATTGCTTCGAGCGTACCTTTATTCGCTTCTTCTTGTACCTGTTGGAGGTGCAAATGAGCAAGTGAGAGTTCTTTCACCTCAAAGATATTAAGTAAAAAAAGCCCCCATGCTTTTTCATGTCCAGCTTCATGAGCCAGAAATAAATTGTCAAGGAGATTTTTTTCATAAATAGCCCGTGTTTCTTTAGAAATTTCTTGTTTATTTAGTGCCTGGTAGCAGATAGCAATGCTAAAATAAATATTTTGTAGATCTTGTTGATGTTCGCTATAACCATAATTTTTTACCAGTGGATAAGATACCGAGCTATGGAAATTTAGGTCATCTTGAAGTATTTTAAGTGCCCGTCGAAAATACTCCAAAGCTGTAGATGGTTCATAAGGTAATTTTGTATTGTCTTCCTTATCCAAATATTCAAGAGCAACTAAATTTAATGCGGCAGGAATATTTCTTTGCTTACCAATTGTCGCAAGCGGAATGAAATAATCAGAAAGGTCAAACCAACTCAAATCTTTTATTGCCGACCGCCAATTATGATTGTATTTAATGTCACTAGCTTTTTCCAGCCAAGCATCGCCCTGCCCTTCATCTTTTTCAAAACCCAAAATACCCTCTCGCTGGAAAAACCCCCTATAAATAACAGGTGTAGCATAAGTTGTATTCTGTGAATTTTGGCAGATAAAATTATATATCCAGAATGAATCTGGATAATAACTTAATGCAAATTTTATCGCGTACGCAGTGTAATAATTATTGAGCTTCATGTCTTCCATCACCGCTCGCTGTATACAGCACCACAACTTATCGTGATCGTTCTGCTTGTTATAGCAGGCAAGTAACCACTCTAGGGCATTATGGCGACATTCCTGAAATTGTGCGTGCTGAGCAATATTCTCTGCTAAGTCGATTGCATATTGTTGCTCCTCGGGCGCAATGTCCTCAATGCTGACATCTCGGTAATCATCCCACCAAAGTAAGAGATCCATATAGTCATGTTCTTCGGTAGATAAGTGCTTACAGGTTACTGAATCCAGCAATTCGGAAATTTCTTTATGCGACCCTCCCCAGCGTGGCATTCGAAATGGTATATATTCAACAAAAGGATAAAAAGTGTGAGGAAAAATAGTCAGGCAAACAGAAAGCCAATATTTTTGCCCACCATCATCATCATACTCAGGAAGTATATTGGGGCGAGGCAAAACGGGGCATATTGCATGCTCAAACGAAAGTCCGGAATACGCCATCAACGCTTCCACTTCTTGCGGGGAGCGGCGGTGATAATTTTTCAGTGCGATCATTAATGGTATTCCTGCGACACTATCACCGTTAAGGTGTGCCGCCAGCCAGGCTGGCTGACCAAATACTTTTGAGTTGGTGCTGGTAAGTAATGCAGCCATCCATTGTCGTGGGTCACAATCAATTGCTTTAAGTGTAGCGATGACCATTTGTTCATTACATGCACCAGCACAAAGCCACATTGCATGTGTGGTATCATTTGCCCAGCCATAACTGCGATATAACCATGCACGGTGATTCCAGTATTGTGCTTCGGCAAGCCAGGCATGTGTAGAATGAGGTCTTGCTTGCTGCCAGGTTTTAATGAGTCTTAAACCTTCTGTTCCGGCATCAACTAGCGTGTTCATATCATAAAAATAGTTGCACATTTGGGTCCAGGATAAAAAATAGCGCTTTTCAGCCTGACGAGAAGTGAAACTCTCCTGTAATGCCTGGTTATAAATTTCATCTAGTTCCTGATAACGTTTTTCTTGTAACATATAAGGAATATTTGCGATTTGCCATTTTCTCTCAAGAGTATTAAGTGGCATTTTTTGGTCACACATCTTTTGCATTGCACTGAGTAAACGAGCATCCTGTTCCATAGATATCCTTTTAATTAGGTTCAAAAATTTTAAATTCATTCCACGGCAATTTTTTCCAGTTACTGGATGGATCTTTCAACCATGCAGTGACTTCCTTTAAATCACGGTTCGCAGTGGCGACGGGGGTATCGTATATCATTAACCATTTTTGTCGGGCGCGAACATAAGCACTGGCATAATCTTCCCATGAAGCGAAACAATCTTGTGCTCTTTGAGCATTGAGTAATAACACTATCCAGGCCTGGTTTTCATCGCACCAGCCTAAACCGGCGATGCAACGAGTTAAAAAAGCAGTGCGCATACAGTCAAACGCCAGCCCATCCAGAACCTGGCCTTGTGCTGCCAGTTGTTCGTAAAAATCATGTGGAGAATTACCAAGCCCTGTAGCCCAGCGCTGTAATATAACGCCAATTTGTTGACGGAAATCTTCGTTGCTTTGGTAAGTTTCTGTTCCTAGCTCTTGTTTAACCTGTAGTGCAAGTTGTTGACGCTTATCATCAGTCAACTTTAAATCTAACGTGAAGCCATTTACTGACAGTCCATTACGACGAGCAACTATATCACCAATTGCTAATGCCCACTTACGTCTCTTTGTTGCTCGTCTTTTGTCCTTGATTAGATCCTTTTCTTTTTCTTTAGCAATAAAAGCATCGATTTGTGGTTTGTTTTTTTTGTATCTATAGATAAAAATAAATATTGCGACCAGGAGAACAATGATAAGACTCATTATTTTTCAACCTCTGATAGGGGTAAGTAATGAGATGTCTGTAATGTCAAACTCTCTATCTCAAAGGAAATGTTGCTGATATTTTGACCTGCAAATTGCGGATGCCACTCAGCGCCAGGGAATAACATTTCCGCAGAAGTAGCAACTATAGGGTCAATAGCATTAAGATAATGTAACTTATCAGGTGCGCTGTGTAACAGTAACCACTGCAACTCCACTGAAGGATTTGTAAAATGTTCTAATAAATGAAAGTTATTATGTAGTACGCTTAGTAAAAAACTGGTTTCGTATACTTCCGTTACATATTTCCACCCCTGATATTCAGGTGTATTTTCATAAACAATACCCATACCTTCACAATCACTATGTCGAACTGCTTGTGGTGATAATAGTTGCAAAAGAGACAAAACATCGTCCGCATATTTTTTAACTGGATGACGATTTTGCTTACCTTTTATTTGATCAATTTCAAGTGAATCACCAACAACATTGAGAGCAATAGTAACATGAGGAATATTATTATTATCACGCAAACTGAATAACCGTAATTTATGTTGCTCAATTTGATTTGCATAATACTCACCATAACCACCGGTAAGATTTTTTCGATCATCAAACTGGCCTACGCAATGTTGCATATGCCATGATTCATAAGCCATTTCACGACGAAAGTTCGAATGACTGGCATCAAACTCAACAATTTTTCCGTCTGGCACATCAAGTATTGACTTTACAGTATTTTGTTCACTCGGCTGCCACCCTTTCTCGCGTCGTTGAAGCATCTTTTCATGCTCTTCTTCACGCATTCTGAACGCAACGTAGCAGGTTATGCGCTGTAGTTTTGATTCCAGACGGGTACCACATTTCCTGGAAAGAAATTCCACCAACTCCCGTTCTTTGGTTAATATTTGTTGATGATCGGTTTCGATATAATAAAGTGTCGCAGTTGATACTGAGGCAGTATTAAACTTCGATACCAGCCATTCCGGGATTACACCATCATTTTTATTAAACAGTGAATATTCTGCAAGCGAGTTAATTTGTTGCACCATTGGAAAGTCACTAATTAGCCATCGATAAAAATGGTTGAGTAACCATTTTTGGATGGTCTCATTATCCTGGCGAAACAGACTTCTTTGCAAAATTGCTGTTTTTACTTCCGGGGCATTAATTACATCCCTTGCATTATAATTCTGGTGAATATTTCCAGTCATAACATCCGCCCGTGTTTATTATATCACTCAAAGCAATAATTGTTGACTATAGATTTTTTATCTAAATCAGCATGGTTGCAGGTACATACTCAAGTAAGCCACTCAAGAAAATAACGTAAACTCAATAGTGGCAGCGTCACAAACTTTGGAAATTATGTCTTATATTTGCAGTTTATTTTAGTGAATAATTGAGATAAATGACATTATTTTACATCCTCAATAATTCAGGCTGTAAGAGGACGGCAAATACATTCATAATTATCAGGGGATGAACATTCAGGAAAGTAGTCAGTATCGTCAACTTTTTCTTTTATCACTACATGAAGATTTCGTGTAGATACTCCCATCTCTGCCACTTCTCCCCTCACATTTACACTGGAGCTAAACCCGCCGATTGCGCTACAATGCCCGCCCTTAAAGTGGGGG
>PPYE01233953.1_pt1 | contig 10342 bp, 8 predicted proteins | sample 1559881 | NCBI WGS metagenome assembly PPYE01 (sample SAMN08240022, study PRJNA423297) | Human gut metagenome, whole genome shotgun sequencing project.
TGATAGAGGGAATCCGTCTGCACACGGATCTCTCAAAGGAAGAAGCAAGAAAACGGGCAGCAGAAATACTGGCACAGGTAGGAATTCCGGATCCGGAACGCGTCTTAAAAAATTATCCGCATCAGTTGTCGGGCGGTATGAGCCAGCGTGTGATGATCGCGATGGCGATGAGCTGTCAGCCGAAGCTTCTGATCGCAGATGAGCCGACGACTGCGCTGGATGTTACGATCCAGGCACAGATTCTTGATCTGATGAAGAAAATCCAGGAAGAAAAAGGAATGAGCATCCTGATGATCACTCATGACCTTGGAGTTGTGGCGGAGATGTGTACGAGAGCGATTGTTATGTATGCAGGGGAAATCGTGGAGGAAGCTCCGATCGATGAGCTGTTCAACGCGCCGCAGCATCCATATACAAAAGGTCTGATCGCATCCGTGCCGAAACTCGGATCAGGTGTCAAAGTGCTTCCGAGTATCCCGGGAAGTGTACCGGATCTGTCTTCTCTGCCGTCCGGATGCAGATTTGCACCGCGGTGTAAGTATGCAACAGAAAAATGCCGGGCAGGAAAGCCGGAGCTATTTGAAGTCGGAGAGGGACATTACAGCAGATGCTGGCTTGCCAGTGAGGACAGGAAGGGGGAGAACTAGTATGGATACATTAGTTTCTGTAAAAAATGTGACAAAGACGTTCCCGGTCGGAAAGACACTTCTTGGAAAACCGGATAAATTTGTCCATGCAGTAAATAACGTAAGCTTTGATATATACAAAGGAGAGACTTTTTCTGTCGTAGGAGAATCCGGATGTGGAAAAAGTACGACAGGAAGACTGATCAATCATCTGCTGATGCCGGACAGCGGAGAAATCTGGTTCGACGGTCAGAGGATCGATCAGATGACACAGGCACAGGTAAGACCTCTGCGCAAAGAAATGCAGATGATCTTCCAGGATCCGGCGGGAAGCTTAAATCCGCGTATGAGAGTTGAGGATCTTGTGGAAGAGCCGCTTCTGATCCACACAAATATGACAAAGGCAGAGCGGATGAAAGAAGTACATAAGCTTTTGGAGATTGTAGGCTTAAGTGCGAAACATGCAAAGCGTTTTCCGCATGAGTTCTCCGGAGGACAGAAACAGAGAATCGGAATTGCGAGAGCATTGACTGTAAAACCAAAGCTGATCATCGCCGATGAGCCGATCTCAGCGCTGGACGTTTCAATCCAGGCGCAGGTGCTCAATCTGCTGCATGAACTTCAGACAAGTTTTGACCTGACCTATATGTTTATCTCCCACGATTTGTCTGTCGTGGAGATGATCTCTGACAGAATCGCGGTAATGTATCTTGGATTTATTGTGGAGATGGCTCCGAAAGAGATGATCTACAACAATCCGTCACATCCGTATACACAGGCATTATTATCCGCAGTGCCGATCCCGGATCCGGGGCGGAAGAAAGAGAGAATCATACTGGAGGGCGATATTCCAAGTACGGTAAATCTGCCGGAAGGATGTCCGTTTGCAACCCGCTGTAAATATTGCAAGCCAGAATGTATGAAGACAAAACCGGAAGCAAAAGAGATTGAGCCTGGACATGTAGTGGCGTGTCATTTATATTAGAAATATATCGTTTGCTTAGGAGGAATAGAGATGAAACGAGTATTAGTTGCATCTATGATGCATGAATCTAACTCATTTAACCCGATCATTGCCGGAGAAAATGACTTCGGCGTTGTACGGGGAGAGAAGCTTTTTGAGAGAAATCCAAAAAATGATCCGCTGCGCGGAGTGATGGATACACTGCAGGAGCAGGGATATGAAGTTGTGCCGACACTCTTTGCGAGCGCAGTTCCAAATGGAGAGGTAGACCATGATTTCTATATGGGACTGAAAGCAGAGATTCTTGAGAGAGCACGTCAGGTACAGGAAGAAAAGCCGCTGGATGCGATCACACTTGCACTTCACGGTTCGATGAGAGTAAAGGGGCTCGGGGACGCAGAAGGATATCTGTTGGAAGAATTAAGAGAGATGTTCCCGGACATTCCGATCTTCTCGGCGCTGGATATGCACACGACAATGACTGTCCGCATGCACGAGAACTGTGATGGATTTGTCGGATTCAAATGTGCACCGCACACAGACCGGTATGAGACCGGAGTTCATGCGGCAAAGATGACCATCGCGGCACTGGAAAATCATGTGCAGGCAAAATCTGCCTGGGTAAAGGTTCCGATTCTGATCGCAGGAGAGCAGTCTTCCACAACGGTAGAGCCGATGAAAGGACTGATCACCAAGCTGCGCGAGACAGAGCAGAAAGAAGGAATCCTTGCGGCCTCTTATCTGATGGGATTTCCTTGGGCGGACAATGAGGACAGTTCTGTGGCAGTCTATATTGTGGCCGAAAATCAGGAACTTGCCGACAGCGAGGCACTCCGTCTTGCAGAGATCATCTGGAATACAAGAAACGATTTCTGCTTCCAGACAGAGACATATACAGAGGAAGAGACATTAAATGTCGCTTTTGATGCGATCGCAAACGGACAGGAGCTTCCGGTTTATCTCTCTGATTCCGGAGACAACCCGACAGCAGGTTCTTCTTCGGACTGTACGGGATTCTTAAAACGAATTATGGATGATCCTCGTACAGATCAGTTAAAAACGCCGGTTCTCTATGGCGGAATCTATGACCCGGAAGCAACACTGGCTTGTAAAGGAAAAGTCGGGGAAGAAGTTACGATCACATTTGGAGCAAAGTTTGACACGACGACAACACAGCCGATCACAGCGACCGGAACGGTCAAGGCTTATGTGGAGAAATGGAAGAAGACATCGATCCCTTGTGACATTGCACTGTTTCATTCCTGCGGTGTTGATGTTGTACTTGCGGAGGGCCATATCGGTTATGTTTCTCCGGACGTATTCACAGATCTTGGAAGAGATCCGAAGGAAGCAGATATTGTCGTATGTAAATTAGGATATCTGACTGCAGACCAGGATGCGATCGCCAAGAGAAGTATTATGGCGCTTACAAAAGGAAGCACGAATGAAGATCTGAAGACATTGAATTATACAAAAGTGCCAAGACCAATCTTCCCGCTGGACGAAGACTTTGCGTATGAAGCAAAGGAAAATCTTATTGTGAAGTAAAAGAAGTATCAGATCAGATTTTTATTGCAGCACAAGAAAACTGCCGGATAAATATGCTGAACAGAGAAAGAAAAGGAGCCCCTGCAGGCCAAAAAATGTGGCAGGAGGCTTCTTTTTTGTTGGTAAGAGGATGAGATTGTGGTAAAATGGGGAGAAAATGTTTAGGAAGGAAAAGAAGTGATATGGCGTTTACAACAGTTTTTTTCTTATTTGCAGTATTTCCGGCATCGGTTGCGGGATACTATTTTATAAAACTTCTGGGAAATAGAAATGAGAAGTGGGGCGACCGGATCAGCAATCTGTTTCTGGTTCTTGTAAGTCTTTGTTTTTACGGCTGGGCCAGGCTGGAAGGAATTGCCCTTTTGAGTATCTATGTGCTCGGGGTGTGGCTGGCAGGAAAAGGAATCTGTCGTTTGGAAAAGAAAGAAAAACACAAGTGGAAAGTGTATGGCATGACACTTTCGATCCTGGCTGTGACAGGGATCTTGATCTGGTATAAGTATTACAATTTTATTGCCGAAAATCTGAATCACTTTTTCGGAATCAGTCTGGCAATGAGCCGGTGGATCGTTCCCCTGGGAATCTCTTTTATCACCTTTACGGCAATATCTTATCTTGTGGATGTCTTTCGGGGAGATGCAGAAGCGGGAAGTCTTTTGGATGTATTTTTATATCTTTCCTTTTTCCCGAAAGTGATTTCCGGACCGATCGTACAGTGGAAAGATTTTCAGAAGCAGACGGTACACCGGCGGGTGGATGAGAACGAATTTTTAGATGGATTGAACCGGATCATGATCGGATTTGCAAAAAAAGTGATTCTGGCAGATTCGTTTGGGGCTGTGATCAGCCGGATCGATCCTTATGTCGGAGTGGGCATGGATGTGCCTACTGCATGGCTGTTTGCATTTTTTTATATGATGGAGATCTACTATGATTTTTCGGGATATTCAGACATCGCGATTGGTTTGGCACAGTTGTTTGGATTTCATTTTAAAGAGAATTTTCAGTTCCCATATCGGTCAAGATCCATTACAGAATTTTGGAGACGATGGCATATTTCGCTCGGGACATGGTTCCGGTCGTATATTTATATTCCGCTTGGAGGAAACCGAAAAGGGATGAAAAGAACCTTGTGGAATCTGTTCTGCGTCTTTTTGCTGACCGGAGTATGGCATGGGGCATCATGGAACTATATTTTATGGGGTGTGATCAATGGAATCTGTGTGCTGGCGGAGCGCTGTGTGCGGGAAAAAGCTTCTATCAGAAGATTCCCGATATATTCAAATGGGTTGCCACGATGACGATTGTGTTTTTAAGCTGGCAGGTGTTCTATTTTTCAGATTTCAACAGGCTGGAAGTGTTCATGAAGAGTCTGATCGGTATCAGCACCGCCAACGCAGCAGGTGCAGTAGAATACACCTATCAGCATTACCTGACAGCAAAACTGATTGTATTGTCAGTGATTGCGGTGCTTGGGGCAACAACTTTTTGTATGCCATGGGCGGAGAAGATGAAAGCTTTTTTTGCCCGGACAAAGACAGGGCTTTTTATCAAAGAGACCGGACTGATCCTGCTGATGATCCTATCGGTGATCTTTCTGATCAATAGCTCGTACAGCCCTTTCCTGTATTTTCAATATTAGTAGGAAACAGGTAAGAATTAGTTAGGAGAAGAAAATGAAAAAACTAAAGATATTTTTTATTGTCATATTTTTTGTACTGCTTGCGATTCCTGTTGTGACCTTCAATACCGAAGAAAATGCAGTTTCAGAGGTGGATAACCGGATGCTTGCTGCAAATCCTGTCTCGGCAATACGGGAGGGAGAAGATGCCACTCAGGCAATTGAGAACTATGTAAATGACCGCATTGGACTGCGAAATGAGATGATCAAACTTTATACAGTGGGGCATGATAAGATTTTCCATGAGATGATCCACCCTAGTTATGTATATGGACAGGATGGGTATGTCTTTTTAAATACAGGGGGAAATCCGGTTTTTAGCGATTACCATATTGCTTTTGCAGACATGATAAAAAAGATCCAGGATTACTGTGAAGCAAGAGGGATTCCGTTTCTATTCGTGTTTGAGCCTGCCAAGACAACTGTTTTGCAGGAGGAACTTGAGAAGGGGTGGAATTATGACAATCATTGGGTGCAGCAGTTTTTGGCAGAGTTAGACAAAAGAGAAATCCACTATGTAGATAATACAGAGATATTGGAAGAAAAGACGAAAGAGGGAGAGAAGGTCTTTAATAAGGAGTACGATGGAGGGCATTGGAACGACCTGGGTGCATTCTATGGAGTCAATCATATCTTAGAGGGATTGAGCGAGCAGGGAGTTCCCGTTCATATCAATACGAAAGAGGAATTTTCCGTTCATGAGGAGACGATGGAAAAATTACTGCTCTCAGATATTCCGATCCATGAGAAGATTCCTGTTTATGAAAGAAAAGCAGATGTGGAGTGTCTGACAGAACAGTACAGCCCGGAAGTCAAAAGAGACGAAAGTTTTAATCATTTCAATTATTATGTAAATGAACAGAGAGTTGCCGAAGGAATGCCGAGGACACTTGTCTTCGAGGGAAGTTATTTAAATGGATTAGGTTCTAAATTCCTGGAGAACAGTCTCGGAGAGTATATTTCTGTCCATGATTATATGAACATTTTTGACTTCGATTATTATTTTACAATGTTTCAGCCGGAATGTGTTGTTTTTGAAGTGGCAGAGTATACTTTTACAGAAGACTATTTTCCGTATGAGCAGATAAAAGCTATGGATCTTCCGCCGGTGTTAGAGTCTTTTGAGGAACTGCCGGAGGAAAATCTTACGATGCCGGAAACGATGTATCAAGTAGAAGAGGGAGAGATTTATGGAACCATATCGGTTCAGGGACTTTCAACCGATACCCAATATGCATATTTGCAGGAAGGGGACCAGGTATTTGACCTGATGAGAAGCGAAGACGGAGTTTACACAACAACCGTGGAAAAAAATCTGTTAAATGTGGATAACATTTCTGTGATTGCAGTGGAAAGTGGAAAAAAAGTCTGCTATCATAAAGAAAGCAGGTAAATGCAGAGGGTGAAATGTCAGGAAGGATAAGGAGGAAGTTGTATGAAGAAGAGAATGGTGATACTGTCCATGTGCTTGATGCTGGCAGTTGTTCCGGGATGTGGAAAAAGCGGGAAAGAACAGGATGCATCTGTAAAGACAAGCCAGTCAGATGGGAAAGAGCAGAAGGACAAGGCAGGATCAGAGGAGAGTGCTCCATCGGAGGAGATTCCTGCGAATCAGAATCTTCTGACCGGAGTTTTGGATCTGACGGAGGGGGCGATCGGGAAACGTCCGGTGGCAGTCATGGTCAACAATGTGGATCCGGCGATGCCGCAGTATGGAGTCGGAAAGGCAGATATTATTTTTGAAATCCCGGTAGAGGGGGATGCGACAAGATTTATGGCGCTGTACGGTGATTATACGGCTGTCCCGAAAATCTGTGCGATCCGAAGCTGCCGTGCATATTTTCCGGCGCTGTCAGAAGGATTCGATGCCTTTTATGTCAACTGGGGAAGCGATGACACGATCGGAGAATACATTGACTCTCTGAATCTGGACCAGATTGACGGGATCAGCGACGGAAGTGGTCTGTTCGGAAGGGATCAGGCGCGTCTGAGTGCCGGATATGATCTGGAGCATACAGGATATTTCGATGGTACTCAGTTTGCCAGTGTCGTGCAGTCCAGAGGACTGAGGACGGATATCGAGGAAGATAAGAAGGATGCGGCTTTTCAGTTTTACGGACTCGATGAACAGGTAAAACCGGACGGAGAGGATTGCCGAAAAGTAGACATTAATTTCGGTGCCGCCAGAGCAACCCTTACTTATGATGAAGCGAAAAAAGTGTATGTCAAAGACTTAAACGGAAATCCACAGATTGACGGAAATACCGGAGAGCAGCTTGCGTTCACGAATGTATTTGTTCTGGAGACATCGATTACGGTGCGGGATGAGATCGGACATAAAGAGGTAGACTGGGATGGCGCCAGCGATTCGGTTGGATACTACATTTCCAACGGTGGTGTGCAGAAGATCCACTGGTCAAAGGAAGAAAAAAATGAACAGTCCAGACTGAAATTCTATGATCAGGATGGAAAGGAAATTAAGATCAACAGAGGAAAGAGCTATATTGCAGTAAATTACGCAGATCAGGCGACTTTCCAATAACAGAAAAAATACGTCTTGCAGAAGTGTTGTGATTCTCATCATAAGGCAGTCACAGTTTCTGCAGAGACGTATTTTTTATTTCCCCACTGTTTGAAGTAGTATTCCGGAGAGAAGGAGATTACATTTCGTCTGTCAGGATGTCATGATCTCTGAGCAATTTTTCAATTACGGTTCCTTTTACAACGCGGATCAGAGGTTTCTTTAATGCGTTTAACGGCCCCGGAAGATGAATGTCAAGAGGGGATTTTCCGTCCATGAGCTTGACAGAGCTGTCAAGCAGGTCGCGGATATCGTAGACACTGCCCCAGACTTCCGGCACACCGCGGTCTACCCCGAGAAGGCCGTATACGGCTTCCATTGCCGTACGAACGGAGTATTCTGTCGTAAATACCGTGTCGCGAGGGGTGTCGGCAAACTGTCCGAGGAATGCAAAGTTGACACATCCATCTGGGATAACATCCGGGCGATCACCCTTTGCCCGCGGCATAAAGAACGCGGTGATGTATGGCATCATTGTCGGAACACAGACGGCACTGTGTTCTGCCAGTTCAGGAATCTGTTCGACCGGAACACCGATATGGTACAGCCATTCTTCGGTGATTTCCTTTCCGGTACATTCCCGCATCGGTTTCTTGATGAAATCTCCCGGAACGTCGGTAAACAATCCGTATACCCAGACGCATACTTTATCCTTATCCTGTTCTTTGAATTGTCCCTGACGGTTGATCGTCCAGCTCATGAGCCATTTGGAATCCTGGCAGCTTACGATTCCTCCGGTTACGACTTTTCCGCTTCTTGGATCGCGCTTGCAGATTCTCGTAATATAAGGAATGATCTTGTCATCTAATGTTGTGATCGTCGCAGACTCCCAGTTTGTCTTGGAAATGTCGGAGCAGAATTTCTCAGGATGTCCAAAAGACGGGTCCTGCCGTGCGATATTTTTCCATAAGTTCCAGCATCCACTTGTGCGTACTTCTGCATCGCCGTTTGGTGCATGGTTCTGGTCACCGTAGATCGTTCCTTCGGTACAACTTCCGTTTGTCACAAAGACAAGGTCGTTCTCTGTGAGCAGAATTCCCTTTTCCACCCCTTTTACTTTACATTCGATTGCGGATGCAACCTTCTTGTGATCTCTGAATTCAAAGACAACATTCGTCACTTCCGTGTTGAACTGGAAGTCGACACCTGCATGCTCCAGATATTTCTGCATTGGAAGGATCAGCGATTCATACTGGTTGTATTTTGTAAATTTCAGTGCGCTGAAATCAGGGAGCCCTGCAATATGGTGGATAAAGCGCTGGAAATACAGTTTCATTTCCAATGCACTGTGCCAGTTCTCGAAGGCGAACATCGTTCTCCAGTACAGCCAGAAAGTAGAGTTGAAGACTTCATCGTCAAAGACATCTTCAATCGTCTTGTCATAGAGATCCTCATCCTTTGTCATGAACAGTTTCATAATCTCCATGCAGCCTTTCTGACTTAAGTTAAACTTTCCATCTGTGTGAGCATCTTTCCCGCGCTGTACGGTTGCACGGCAAAGGGAATAGTTCGGATCGTGCTTGTTGAGCCAGTAATATTCGTCAAGAACGGAAGCGCCGGGTGTCTCAAGAGAAGGGATGCTGTGGAACAGATCCCAGAGACACTCAAAATGATCTTCCATCTCTCGGCCGCCGCGCATGATATAACCGCGGGAAGGATCAAAAATTCCGTCGCAGGCTCCTCCGGCAATATCCATGGCTTCTAAAATATGAATGTGGGATCCCGGCATCTGGGCGTCTCTTACGAGAAAGCATGCAGCTGAGAGCGCTGCAAGTCCGCTTCCTACAATGTAGGCATGTTTCTCGTCGACTCCGTCAGGCTTTTCCGGGCGTGCAAATGCTTCATAATTTCCGTTGGAATAGTAGATCCCTTTGCTGTTTTTTTCGTGTTTGCCCCGCTCTGTGTTCCGGTAGTCTGAAGTTTTGGAAGCACTTTTTGAGGAAGCTGTGTGAGATTCTGTATCGGATTTCTTCTTTAATAAAATGGCGGCGCCTGCTCCGGCAGCAACTGCGGAGGCAACACCGATCGCTAATTTTTTCTTTGCCATATAGATGACCACCTTTCTGAAATGACTGCATTGTTTTCTTCTGTAGTTTCAGCATAGACGTTCTTTTCTTTTGTGGCAATTTACAAAGCGAAGGAGATGATTATTTTTTTATCATTCCCCTTGTTTTGTAAAATTATGAATGGAATTTGCAATTGCTCCATGCATGGTTACACAGATATTATGTACAATCTCTTCGTAATCTTCTTTCATTCCCTGCTTGATCCAGTCGAGCATGAGTCCGACAAAGCTGTATTTATAAAATTCAGCAATAAATTTCTTCGCATTTTCAGAGATTGGTGTCTGGGCAGCCTGTTCTTCGACGACACCGGCGATCAGTTCATAGGTCAGATGAAAAAGATAATTCTCAATCTGTTCCCGGCTGAGGCAGCGGTAGGCATTTAAGATGAAAGGTTTGTTTTCAAAGACGACTTCAAAGATCTGAAGAAGTCCTTCCTGCCAGGTGTCATAAGTTTTCTTCCCCTGGAGAGCTTTTGTGGCATCCTCCAGGCATGCCCATTCTACAAGATCGTAAATATCCTTAAAATGATAGTAGAATGCCATGCGGCTGATCCCACAGTCTGATGTGAGATCATTGATCGTGATCTTGTCAAGCGGCTTCTTTAATAAGAGCTTTTTCAATGATGCTTCCAGTGCGTATTTTGTAATATTAGACATTCGGTATCCTCCAGATCATTACTATGATAGGCTAAGTATAGCATACAAACAGAAGGAAGTAAAAATAAGTAAAAATTGCTTGCATTTTCAGAACAGATATGATATAAATATATACTAGTTGAGGCAATTTGCTTCAAGAAAATGGATGGATTCCCGAGTGGCCAAAGGGGGCAGACTGTAAATCTGTTGGCAACGCCTTCGAAGGTTCGAATCCTTCTCC
>PPYE01721863.1_pt1 | contig 10340 bp, 8 predicted proteins | sample 1559881 | NCBI WGS metagenome assembly PPYE01 (sample SAMN08240022, study PRJNA423297) | Human gut metagenome, whole genome shotgun sequencing project.
CATAAATTATTCTTGTATATTTGGACAAAATTTATATTTGTTATGAATATGATTCGCAATAATTTCTTCCATTCTGCTGTTATTTTTTTGATTTCCGCATTTATTTTATGCAACAAATCGGTTTTTGCAATAGACACAAATTTCAAATTTAAGCACATGGATATCTCAACAGGTTTAAATTCAAATACGGTTTATTGTACATTCCAAGATAGTAACGGGCAAATGTGGTTTGGGACCAATGATGGATTGACAACATATGATACATATACATTTAAAACTTGGAGAACGGACTCCAACAACCCTTACTCTATTGGGAACAATGGAATCTACTGTATATACGAGGATCGCGACAAACAACTATGGATAGGTACTGAAAAGGGATTATATCTTTTCAATAGGATATCGGACAAATTTCAACAGATAATTGGATTGAACATCGAGAATTCACATATAAGGTCAATCGCCGAGGATTCACATGGTCAAATATGGGCAGCTTCATTGGGACATGGTATTTTCAAGTATAACCCCAAGAATGAAGAACTTAGAAACTACAGGCAGTCTCAAGGTATCGGACTTAACTCGGATTATTCGACAAAGATACTATCCGACTCATTAGGCAATATCTGGTGTCTCGCATCCGGTAGTTATTTACATAGATATAATCAGAAGAGTGACACTTTCGAGAAGATTCTTATCAAAGACAAGAAAAACCGTACAGTCGAAACAAATGTGTTTACCATGTGTTTAGACTGGAAAGGTGATATTTGGATTGCCGGCTGGGACTGTGGAATATTTCATTATTCCATCAAAGAGTCCAGCTTCAAAAATTATCTGATGGACAAGGGGCAGCCGATATTGCAGGGACGCATTCATACAATCAAAGCGTTCGGACCTAACAATATATATATTGGTTCGGATCAAGGATTGACTTTGTTTAATCCATCTACGCAAAAACACATTACCACGTCCTATAACCGGAACAATAGTAGCAGTTTATCTGATGATTTCGTCTATGATATCCTAAAGGACAACGAAGGGGGGCTATGGATCACTACCTACTTCGGTGGCATAAACTATTCAAATCCCAACAGTTCGAATTTCACAATCAGGCATTGTACGAACGAATCAGAAAAAGGAAGAATCATCAGCAAATTTCATGAAGATAAAAACGGCTATATATTCATCGGAACAGATGATGGAGGATTGTTTATCTATAATCCGGCCAAAGACGAGTGCCAGCGATATACCATTGACAAGTCTAATCCCAATTTAAATATCCACGCTATTTGGAGTAGCGATACCTACCTTTGGGTCGGCACTTATTCCAAAGGTCTATATAGAATAAACCATCAAACAAAAGATGTAGAACATATACCCTATTTTGAAAAAGGCAATACAACAAATGAAAGTATATATTCCATACACGAAGATCTATCCGGTAGAATATGGATTGGTACCAAAACGACAATCTGGACATGGACAAAAAGCGATGGATTCATAAAAGAAAAGGAGTTGGGCTACAATAGCGATATTATTGCTATATGTGAAGACCTGAAAGGGAACATCTGGTTTGCATCTCTTAATCGGGGAATATTAAATTACAGCCCTACGACCCACAATATCACCCACATTTACAAAAGCTCCAATGGAATGAAAATACCGAATGAAATTATATCCATGTCACTGCACACGGACTACCTTTTTATTGGGACCTCAGGGCAAGGTCTTCTAAAATACCATATTCCGACAGAATCCATAACAAAAGCAAGATGTTCAAACATTGAAATGGAACACCTCTCTATCTACAACATTACAAGTTATAAAGACAATCTTTGGCTCAGCACCAATGAGGGATTGCTCTGCTATAATCCATCTACCACCAAATGCAACATTTTCGGTAAATACGACGGATTAAATACCGATCTTTTCAATCCTAATTCGGGAATCGTTGCATCCGACGGCAAAATTTATCTCGGCTCAAACAACGGATTCAGTATCGTCACTCCGGATAGACTTAAAAATAATACCGTGAAACCTAACACTATATTTATTCATACATCGAATACTCTTCATAAACAGACAGGCAACACCATCTTATATAAATGGCACAATCCATTCACCATCGAATTTGCCAGTCTAAGTTATCACTCACCGATAAACAACAAATACAAATACTATCTAGAAGGTTATCATAGTAATTGGATTGAGACCGACTGGAAAAACAATCGTGTCACTTTCTCAGATCTTCCTTGCGGAAAATATACATTTTGGGTCCGTTCTTCTAATAATGACGGAGTATGGGGGGCACCTGTTTCCTGGGATATTATAATAAAACCGCATTGGTGGAATAGCACTGTAGCGATAGTAATATATATTCTTATATGCATGGCTTTAGTGTTCGGCATCATCACCTACTCAATCATGCACCACATTCAAAAAAAGAAAAACAGGATAACGAAAATAAAGCATATCAGAGAAAAGACCCGTATTGAAACCGAACTACAGTTCTTTTTCAGTTTAGCACAAGAGATTCAAACTCCTATCATGTTGATAAATAATCCGGCAAATGAGATCGCCAATAGCGAGAACCTGCCTGAAAATATTGCACAAAAAATTTCCATCATCCAAAATAGTGCTAAAAAGCTGTCCAATCTTGCAGATGAAATTCTTGACCTTAAAAAAATAAATACGGAAGTAAATCTCTATCCTGCACCTATAATAGATTTAACAAGGCAGATTGTCAACACTTTCAAAGCCAACAATTCTTGTCCCGACGTGGATATCGTATTCATTGATGATATTAAAGAGAATGTAGTTACCAACCTCAACACAGATGCATGGAGCAAGATTATGAATCATTTGCTTTCAAATGCATTAAGATTTACCAATAATCTTATAGAGGTCAGAGCAAAAATCAGCAACAACAGAATTGTCATTACTGTACATGATAATGGCATTGGCATTTCACAAGACGACATAAAGAATGTGTTCAATGCTTTCTGGCATTATGAGAAGACCAATAGAGTGAACAATGCGTCAGGCTTCGGACTCGGACTTGCCGTATCAAGATTATTATTGTACAAAATGGACATGACTGTAAATATAGAAAGTGAAGTAAACAAATTTACTACATTTTCCATTAGCACACCCATTTGCGAAAAGAGATTAGCCAATGAAACCATACTAGAAAGGACTCAAGATTTGAATTCTTCAGATATCCCTTCAGTAGAGAATATCAATCAATCAGAGATAGATTCGTATTTAAGGAAGCACAATAGAATACTAATCGTGGATAATGACAGAGATTTGCAATTATATTTAGCAGGCGCACTGTCAAAAGATTACAAAATCCTCACAGCGACTAATGGAGAAGAAGCTATGGAGACACTCTCTATTGAAGAGAAACCGGATATAATAATTTGCGAAGTCATGATACCTAAAATGAATGGCATAAATCTCTGTAAACGATTAAAGAAAGATGTTAATTTATACAATATCCCTATTATCATGTTTGCAAATAATACTGACATAAACACTAAAATGTATTGTATTCAAAATGGTGCCGAGGCCTTCATTGAGAAACCTATTAATATTGATTATTTGAAAATAAGAATAAAGAACATTTTAGAAAAAAGAAGATTGCTACAGAACTTTTTTAGTAAGCACCCATTCATTACACTATCTGAATATTCCGATAACAATGTTGATGACTGTTTCCTAAAACAATTCAGTGACATTGTTACGCTATGTATCTCAAAACATGACCTTACAGTGGATGATATAGCTAAGGAAATGTGCATGAGTAGAAGCGTTCTGTTTAAAAGGGTTAAAGAAATAACAGAAATGACACCCAATAATTATATAAAAGCCATAAGACTCCGAAAGGCCGCAGAATTGCTAGTTCAAGATGAATATAAGATCAATGAAATATGCTACTTGGTCGGATTCAATAACCACAGTTATTTTACAAAGTGTTTCGTAGATTATTTCGGTCTACTCCCTAAGGAATATATTGTGAAAAAAAAGAAAGAGGCGCAGGGTGTGTAATGAAAAGAAAAAAAACAAAAAAAAATCAACTTTTTTCGTGCCAGAACTCTGACTAATTAGAAATACTCTCAAAAAAAACAAGATAACTTCCTAATTATAAGCCAGTTATTTTAATATATTTTTTTTAATTTCCTATATGATAGGAAGTCATACAAGTAATTGTTCAGCATTGCATCTGAACCTATTGTTACATCAATAGCAGCCTAGAGAGGCGTGCTTCACCAATAGTGATTATTGTGTGAGAACCTCTTGGCAATGTGATTCTATACAGAAATATCCAATGTATAGGCTGTTAAGCAGACTAATATGAGTAATATAGGTGCTGCCCATTAAGAGTACATGAGATACAGGCCTGCCTGGCTCTGTCCTTCATGGTCGGTATCCCCAGCGGTCTTGTCTTGCCATTTACCTTGGGGATGTTGCCCCTTGTCAACGGGAGGGCTTTATAACCTCTCCTTGTCAAAGAACGCATTATTTCTATCTTCCTGGCATCGGTGTCCCACTTTACATAGTCAACTCCTGCCGTGCGTTTCCCTTTATTGGAAGTCACTTTCCTTACTGCCAAGACCTTGGCTTCATGGGAAGTGACAAGGAGGTGCTGCAAAGTTTTCACCTTGTTGTACCTCTTTTCTTTCTGAGTCTTTGCTATTCGGATTTGCAGTTTTCTCACCTCGCATTCACATTTTTGGAAAGTCAATGTCCTTCCATGTTGTGTCCCGTTCGGCTGAAGATGCACACTCGGCATTCGCCTTGTTCCTTTGTTGTTTATTCATTTCATTCAAGTTCTACAATCGTTTCACAAAGAATTACCCTGCGGAAGTCTGCCTGCTTTCGCATAAGGTGACGTTCAAACCTCAATCCTCCGTACTACACGGAAGCATTCGCTTTCTCTGCAATCCTCTACCCGCACTATATTCGGCTTCTCTTGCGATTGGCTTACCTGCTCAAATGTTGGCAGGAATAATACGGGATTACCAAATTCCGTACAAGTAACTAACGAACGACTTAGAGTCCACCCATCCACCGGCAGTACTACATCCGTGTGGTTCTAAAAATCAGAGAATCAGCCTGACTAAACGCCTTTTGACTATAGCTTATAAATATCCGTAAGCTATTTATTTACTGCCAAAGTCGCTTAAGATTGGCGAATTATTAATGAACTATTGCTACATAATAACTATGTGTAAGACTTTCGTTTATACAAGTTACTGAATTAATCAATCGTGGAATTAGAATGATTGAAACCGTAGAATAAACAGTTTTCCATTTTTTGATAAAAATTAGAAAGACTCATATTCGTGTGAGTTACCAATGTTTCTATTGAACAACCGTCTCTGATAACCTTCTGACAGAATAGCATTGAGTTTGTCTATAAATACTATATCTTTTTGAAAAACAGCAAAATCAAAGGGTAAAACAGATAATTCTGTTGTGGTATCTATCATCTGTTTATGAAGAACCAATAGCTATTCTACTTAAGCTTCCGAATTAATAATAAAATTATTTTATACAAAATAAATTCTCAATATATAACTTTCAAGCCCCTCCTTAAGATTCCAATATCATTTTTACTATCAGGTAAACAATAGAAATATGAAAAGAAACGATATCACATCTATGATTACAAAACTCAAATCCAGCCATTTCAGACATCATTATCACTGACGACAACGTTTACATTCTGACGTGTAAGTATTATTCTTATTACCAACATATACCACCCTAAACCAAGCATTTAGCCCTCCGAATCAGTCAGTACATCAACTACTTCGTGAGACAAACAAAGGAATAATATCAATCTCTTCAACTCCCCAAAGCTGCTGAATTAATTTAAGGTCTAACATACCTGTACACCTTTTCAATTTCAACTGTAAAACATTATTCTCCAACTTCTGTTATGCCGCTTTTAGGCGGCAAAGATACCGGATTACCCTGTATTCGTGTCAAGGCAGCCCTGCGGGCCGGTCGGCTGAAAGAAAATCATCCTCGCTGCGCTCCGGTATTTTCTTTCGCCAAGCCTTGACACAAAAGGGCAATCCGGGAGACGAAGGCCTGTAAAATCGGGAAAACAGATTCCGAAGGGATAATCATACACTCTTAAAAACAACAAGGACATGAAACAGAAATCCATTGCAAGCATCTGCAAGCCGGCGGTCACACTGCTGGCAGCCGCAGCAATAATCCTGCTATGCCGCAAAGGCATAATTCCGGTATATACCATCCTGTTACTGACAATGGCGGAAGGCATAATCCGTATTTTGCTAAGGCTCCTCCCGTTACTGGCGACAATTCTCACCATTCTGTTCCTCATCGGAATGTTATTATAAACCCTTAAATAACAAATGAAATGAAAACAAGAAAATTCACCCCGTCAGCTCCGGTCGCACCCGCACTGTGGCCGACAACGCGCAGCATCAGGCCTGCAAAGAGAAGATTTCCCAATACGGTTGATGAGCCCAGAAATATCGGGTATTATCTCAAGCCACTGCTTGACATCACGAAGCGACCGGACAGAGACGAAATTCTGAAGACATATCTCAAGGAAACCTATGTATAACAATAAAAAACAACCATTATGTTTTTCCAATCAATTTATCAGATGATGTCGGCAGGCACAGACCTGAACATCAACATCAGGAGAACGGACGGAAAACTGTCCGTAGCGGTAATACCCAGACGTACAACACTCAAGGATGAAGCCGGACAGGCCATCGTGCCGCTCATACTCAACGGCACCCCCATGGAACTGGACGGACAATTCCTGCAGATCATCACCACACCGCTGCAGAAAGCGCAGGGAATCCTCACCAACCTTGAAACCTTCGAACGACAGGCACGGCTCGCCGCAACACAAGGCAAGGCGGCCGGAACCGCCAACGACAAGAAGACAAAAGAGGCACGTGAAAAACAGGAAAAGATGGAAAAACTCCTCAAACGTGCGGAGGAGGCGTTCACGGCAGGAAGATACTCGGAAGCGACAACCTGCTTCAGGCAGGCCAAGGTACTCGCAGATACGGACAGGCAGAAACAGATAGAGGCAAGGATACAGGAAGTGCAGAAGGAGTCGTCACAGGGCTGCCTGTTTCCTGAAACGGACACACAGCCGCTTCCACAACAGCCGTCCGCAAACGGTACGGCGAACGGTAACCGACCTGACGGACAAATGCGGATGTTCACGTCACAACCGCCACAACAGCCTGTACAGCAGGCAATCCCGCAACCGGTACAACAACCGGTGCCCCGGCCGCAGATAGTACAGCCGCAGCCCGTACCACAATATTATCCGGGAACACCGCAACCACAGCCAACGTACGAAGGATACTGCCGGAATCCCGCAAACGGCAGTCCGCAACAAACAGCGGAACAGCCCCAAACATACTTCCTCCAGCCCGGCGGACAGTCCCCCCAGGCACAACCATGGCAACAGCCGCAACCCGTCCCCCTGCAGCCGCAGGCAACCGTCATACAGACAACCCGGGAAAATACGGGCAGGGAATACCAGTCACCGCCACAACCGGCCGCAGAAGCGCTCACTTTTGACAAGGACGATGAAAGTGACAGGGAACTGTTGCGTGAAGACCCGTATGCGGAATACATAGACTTCCCGCAGGAATGCCGCATGAAGGACGAGACACAGGCGGAGCTTATATGTTGTTAAACCATTAAAACTTTAAATAATATGGCACTTGATATCAAAGGACTCAAAAGAGTATTCATCCTGAAAAAAGGAAATGACACCCTGACACTGGAAGATCCGGACAGCAGAATGTCCCTTTCCGAAGTGACGGACTTCTATTCCATGAACTATCCGGAACTGACCACGGCAACCCTGCACGGGCCGGAACTCGAAGAGGACCGCGCGGTATACCGGTTCAAAACCACCATAGGAACGAAAGGATAAGCCATGGCAAAGAAAACAAACCCTAAGAAAAAGGAGGAGACAACATGCAGACAGTTATCGGAACTACAAACGGAAGACCTGGCACGACTTATTATCAGCGAGGCCGGATGCACAAACATCAGCCGGGGAACCGGCAGCAGAAAGAAAAGAAGGCTGCCGCCGGCAGGAACCGTAATGATTTTCTAACGGGGAGAATTCTCCCCGTTACCCCCGATTACTGTATGGAGATCCGCGCGGGAGAGAAAATCAATCTTACGACAAGGGAGAATTTTGATTTCCTGTACCGATCGGCACTCAGATACAGCGCACTTGTCGGCCTCAGGCTTCCTTTCCGTCCGACCAGGAAATCACCAAGGATGAACATCGTCAAACTGTACCGGGCAATGGACACCATACTCCCGGAGCATGTCAACCTGGAAGAGGAGAACGGAAGGCTGTACTTCTGCCTCTACCGGTTCCATGAGTGGCCGGAATATAAACTGTTCTGGATACCGCTGGAATTCACGGAGAGACTGCCGGAGAAACTCGGAAAGATAGCACTGGAATTTATCCGGCAGCTCGCCCGGCACCATGGCATACCCAAAAGCACGGATACCAGCTACTACGAAATGGCACACGATTACCTGGAAGACTACAGGCTCTACGACGAAGAGGCGACGGCAGGAGAGATCAGACGCAAGGCCGCACTTGCCAGACTGTATGAAAAAGGGAAGGCGCACCGTATACTGAAGAGAATGGACAATCCAAAGGGATTTCTTGCGGATCTGGAGGGGGAAATACGGAAATACCATACGAAGAAGAACAATGAGCGGGCATTGCTGGAACTGCTCACGGAAGGTACGGCATACATTTCATACGGCAGCCCGAGCATCATGCAATACTCCTACGACTGGGCATACGAGGAGGCAGCAGATTTCAGGCCGGTGGGACTGGATACGCAGATAATGGTCACCTGGTCGGTAAAGGACGCCATGAACGACGAAATGGAAAGCTATTTCAACTCGGACTACCAGGAATCATATGTGATCACACCCGTCACGACATTCCACCTGACACCGGACACGGAAAAGCCTTTCTCCATGGATGACTTTCCGGAGCGGTTCTCCCATTGGCTCGAACGCTTCACAAAACTCATTACAAACAACTTCTAATAAAACAGGAAAATGAATGAACTGACAAAACAGATGCAGCAAATCATGCATCCCAGAGCGGTACTTGTCGCCTATGAATGCGAAACGACAGATTACTCAACCCCGCGAAGTTATCTCGAACTCAGGCCCGTCAATGAGAAAGGACGGATGGGGGCCGGCATTCCGGTAACCTATGAGTTCATGAACTCACTGGTGGAATCATACACGGAAAGCATGAGCGGAATCCCGCACGGACGCATCCCCGGGAACATGCTCCTGTGCGACTCCAGAAAAGGGCGCGAAAGGTACATATGGTACAATCCGCCACAGAAGAGAAAAATGTACTTTCAGGACGGGCTGCACATTACAGACGGGACATTCAACGTACCGGGCGTCATCTACGTGGTGGAAAGGGAATGCATGGACATACACGCCTTCAAGGGAGCAATCCCCGAAGAGCGGACAGAACTGTATCTGGCGCCGTTCTTCAATGTAACCGGGGCGAACGTCTGCCTGGGCAGCTCATCGCTAAAGAAACCGCAGGACATGGATTTTCTGGAATTTCAGGAATACTGGGAAAAGCGTTTCTGGGTGAGTGAGTTCTCACATTTGGGAAGTGACAGGAACCCGACCCGCAGCAACCTGGTTTCCGTAACGGAACATGCACGGAACAATCCGTTTGATTACAGCGAGTTACAACAATCCGGGAAGAAACTTAAAGACATACTGGCATGAAAAAGATTCATTACACGGACAACTACCTGCTGAAACCCTACCATCCCGTCACCATCCATGTTGCGGGTGCAGGGGGCACGGGATCACAGGTCATCGCCAACCTGGCACGCATGAACGTCGCGTTGCAGGCACTGGGACATCCGGGACTGCACGTCACCGTATTCGATCCCGACATTATCACGGAAGCCAACATAGGACGCCAGCTCTTCAGTGAGGCGGATCTGGGACAAGGCAAGGCGACGGCGGCCGTCACACGCGTCAACCGTTTTTTCGGAACAACATGGACGGCGGAAAACTGCCGCTATCCCGTACGGAAAACACAGGAAAACGGAGATGACAGGACAAAGCCGGCGAATATCATCATCACCTGCACCGACAATACCCGCTCACGACTGGAACTGTGGAGATTCCTGAAAAAATACAGGGAGACCTCCGTAAACAATGAAAGTAAATCCGGAAAAACCAGACGTGCCGCTTAACAAAAACGATGCGTTTCAAAAAGTACAAAAACGACGCGTACAAGAAAA
>PPYE01682254.1_pt1 | contig 10339 bp, 7 predicted proteins | sample 1559881 | NCBI WGS metagenome assembly PPYE01 (sample SAMN08240022, study PRJNA423297) | Human gut metagenome, whole genome shotgun sequencing project.
GCAGCCCTCATTTAAAGTTTTGCTTCGCAAAAGGAGGGCTGCTCACGCCTGAATCACTTTCTTACGCAGCGAAACAGCAGGTGTTTCCCTGCTGAGTGAACAGTAACTTATTTTTTCTGTGTTCCACCTTAACACAAAAACAGGATAAATGCAAGATAAAAAATGGCAGGAAAAAGGTCGAAAAGCAGAGTAATATGAAATGTGAAAAAATAAAGTGAAATAGCAGTCAAAAAGGAAAAAGATTGTACAAAAGCCGAATTTCGGAAGATCTTTTCTTGTAAATTAAACGGAGATGGAGTAAAATATTGATATCTGCAACAAATGCAGAGTATCAGGAGGACCAGATATGCTAGACTTAGGAAAAATCCGCGACGAGATCGATGCCACCGATGACGAGATCGTCCGCCTGTTCCAGCACCGGATGGCGCTGACGGCGGAGGTTGCGCAGTACAAGATAGAGACAGGAAAAGCCGTTTTTGATGCGGAACGTGAGCGCCAGAAGCTGGAAAAGCTGACAGGCGAGGGAACAAATGCATTCAATACAAAAGGCATCCAGGAGCTGTTCCAGCAGATCATGTCGATCAGCCGGAAGCGCCAGTATCAGCTGCTGACCGAGAACGGCGGCGAGGAGATGACCGATTACACACAGGTTGACCACCTCCCGACGCACGGCAGAAGAGTTGTCTTCCAGGGTGTGGAGGGCGCCTATAGCTTCGGTGCCATGAAAGAATTTTTCGATGATACGATCACCAGTTTCCACGTAGACACCTGGAAAGAGGCGATGGAGGCGATCACAAAGGGCGAGGCTGATTACGCTGTGCTTCCGATCGAGAACTCCACAGCAGGCATTGTATCCGATATTTATGATCTTCTGGTGGAATATCCGCACTATATCGTCGGTGAGCAGGAATTGCCGGTGGAGCATGTGCTGATGGCACTGCCGGGAGCTAAAGTCGAAGAAATCCGTACCGTAATTTCCCACCCGCAGGCACTGGCCCAGTGCCGCCGCTTTCTCGATTCCAATGAAAACTGGAAAACAGAGGAACGACTGAATACGGCCGCCGCTGCAAAAGAAGTATCTGAGAGCGGTGATTTGACGATGGCAGCCGTCGGAAGCCCATATGCAGCAGAACACTTCGGACTGCAGATCTTAAAAGAAGGCATTTTTGACGCCCGGGGCAATACGACACGCTTTGTTATTATTTCCGGTCAGAAACGCTTTGTAAAGGATGCACAGAAAATCAGCGTATGCATGGAACTGCCGCATCAAAGCGGTTCTCTTTACAATGCACTGGCACATTTTATTTACAACGATCTGAACATGACCAAAATCGAGTCCCGCCCGATTCCGCAGCGGAAATGGGAGTACCGTTTCTTCGTGGATTTCGAGGGGAACTTAAGCGATCCGGCAGTCAAAAACGCACTGCGCGGATTGCAGGCAGAATCCGCGAAATTCCGGATTTTCGGAAATTATTAATCCAGAAGAGAGGGCCGTACCAAGCGGCCTTTTCGCATAAATAAAATGAAAAATGACAGGAAGGAAGAGACAAAAGATGATTAGAATAGAAGAATGTATCCTCTACCGCGATTTCGCAGAGGGGGAGGTACTGCGCGATATGACGATACTGGTGGAGACCTACAAAAAACTGGTCAATGCTCAGATTTCCCTGAAGGACCGCCGGTTCCGTGAGAATATGAGCGCATATGAGCCGCAGTTTTATGAGGCACTGAACCGCCTTGTCGAGATGGCAAACCGCTACGGCTTCTCCGGAAATCTCTGGCATGATTATCTGACGTATCTGCTGGTAAACAAAGAAAATGCATTCTCTACCTCGTGCGAGATTGTCGGAAAAGTCGAGGGAAGCATCAACCAGATGGCAAAACACGACTTTGTCCGTTTCAAAGAACTGTTTGATTTTGATATCTGTGTTTTTGATGAAATTTTTGAGTCCGGCGATGCCTCTGTCATCAGTTCCTATGAGAACACGGACAGTCCGAATAAACTGTTCAACAAAGAAGTCCGGGATCGTATCTGTGAGCTGGCCATCCGTCTGGCAAAGGCTGCATCCGCAGATGAATTTATGGCTGATATGGTTCAGTTTTACAAAGATTTCGGAGTGGGAAAACTGGGACTTCACAAGGCATTTCGTATTGCGCATACAGGAGAGAACGTTGAGATTATCCCGATTACCAACATTCCGGATGTGCGCCTTTCTGATCTTGTCGGCTACGAAATTCCAAAGCAGAAGCTGATCGACAACACGAAAGCGTTTGTCGAGGGCAAGAAAGCAAACAACTGTCTGCTTTTTGGCGATGCCGGAACCGGAAAATCCTCCAGCATCAAGGGCATCCTGAATGAATATTACGATCAGGGACTTCGTATGATCGAGGTTTACAAGCATCAGTTTCAGGATCTGAATGAGCTGATTGCACAGATCAAAAACAGAAATTATAAATTCATTATTTACATGGATGACCTTTCCTTTGAAGAGTTTGAGATTGAGTACAAATACCTGAAAGCTGTCATTGAGGGAGGCCTGGAAAAACGTCCGGACAATATTCTTATTTATGCAACCTCCAATCGTCGCCATCTGATTAAAGAGGATTACAGTGATAAAGAAGGAACAAGACAGGATATGCATACTTCCGACACCGTACAGGAGAAGCTGTCCCTGGTATACCGTTTCGGCGTCAGCATTTATTTTGGTGCACCGGATAAGAAAGAATTCCAGAAGATTGTTTCCACACTGGCCGAACGATACGGCGTGACGCTGAGTGAGGAAGAGCTTTTGGCAGAAGCGAACAAATGGGAACTGTCCCACGGCGGTCTTTCCGGCCGTACCGCACAGCAGTTTATCGATTATCTGCTCGGAAAACAGTAAAAAGAAAAAGGTCAAAAAGTCCGCTTGGTATTGGGAGCGGGCTTTTTGGGATATCCTTTGAAAAAGAAGGAGGAAAAGCATATATGCAGTATTCCACATTTGCTGCCATTGATATCGGCAGCTACGACGTCATTCTGGAGATTTTCGAGATCTCCAAAAAGCAGGGTATCCGAAGCGTGGATAAGATCTGCCATCGGATGGAGCTTGGAAAAGATACGTACACGCTGGGAAAAATTCGCCCGGAAATGGAAGAAGAGCTGTGCCGTGTACTCGCAGATTTTGTGCGGATTATGGAAGGCTATCGCGTGGACGATTACCGTGCAACGGCATCCAGTGCGATCAGTGAGGCGTCGAACAGTCTCTATGTCCTTGGAAAAATTCATCAGTTGACCGGTCTTTCTGTCACGGTTCTCTCCAACTCGGAGCAGCGTTTTCTTAGCTATAAAGCGCTCGCGGCGATGGAGGACAATTTTAACAAGATCATTGAAAAGGGAACTGCGATTCTCGATCTTGACGGTGGCAGTTTTCAGATTTCCCTGTTCGACAAGGATGCACTTGTCACAACACAGAACATCCGCATGGGAAGTCTTCGCATCCGCGAGCGTCTTGCCGGAATTCAGAGTGAGACGGAACATTACGAAGAGATGGTCGAGGAGCTGATCTGGAACGAAGTATCAAGCTTTAAAAAGATGTATCTGAAAGACCGCAAAATTGAAAACATTATGCTGATCGGCGATGTTTTCACCGACAGTGTTTATCAGAACATTGAAGAAAAAACGACAAAAATCATTTCCCGCGAAAACTTTAATACCTGGTATGAGAAAATTATCCGCCAGTCACCGATGGAGCTCGCCGTAAAACTTGGTATTCCGCTGGAAAACGCTTCACTGATGTATCCGTCTGCTGTGATTTATAAATGTCTGATTGATATGATGGGTGCGGAGCATATCTGGATTCCGGGCGTGCATATGACACGTGGTATTGCATACGAGTATGCGGAGCAGATGAAACTGCTGAAAGGCGGTCATAATTTCGAAAATGATATTCTGATGGCGGCAAAAAATATCGGAAAACGGTACGCAGTGAACCGTCCGCATGTCCAGAACCTGGAGATGACAGCGCTTGCCATGTTTGATGCGACGAAAAAGATGCACGGTATGAAAGAGCGCGAACGGCTGCTTCTCCAGATGGCAGTGATGCTGCATGACGTTGGAAAATACATCAGTTTCAATAATGTGGCGGATTCTTCCTATAATATTATCATGTCAAATGAAATCATCGGATTGTCGCACATTGAGCGTGAGATGGTGGCATTGATTGCAAGATACAACACGGTTACGCTCCCGTCCTACGATGAGCTGGTGATGGAATCGTCCTTGAGTGCCGAGCAGTATCTGACAGTATCCGAACTGACCGCAATCGTCCGTCTGGCGAATGCGCTCGACCGGAGTCATTTGCAGAAGATTCAGGCGATCCGCGCCACATTAAAGGAGCGCGAGCTGCAGCTTTCGCTCACGGTCAACCGCGATTTTACCCTTGAACAAGGTTTGTGCCAGGAAAAATTAGATTTCTTCAATGAGGTATTCAGCATACAGCCGGTCATCAAACTGAAACGGCAGATGTAAAAGGAGGCGAAGAAAGATGGATATTGCACCATATAAGAAACCGGAATATTTCCGCAACCGGGAGTTGAGCTGGGTCAGCTTCGACGAGCGTGTTTTAAACGAGGCGCGGGATAAGAGTATTCCGCTGTTTGAACGTCTGAAATTTATCAGCATTACATCCTCCAACCTGGATGAGTTTTATATGGTCCGTGTGGCTTCACTAAAAGACCAGGTGCATGCAAACTATACGAAAAAGGATCTGTCCGGCATGGATGCGAAGGAGCAGCTTGCCGGGATCAGCAAACGGACACACGAGCTGGTGCAGCTGCAGTACAATACGTACAATCGCTCGGCGGTTCCGTCTCTGGAGCACGTTGGCCTTACGATTATCAGCGAGCACGAGAAGCTGACGAAGGAGCAGGCGGAGTATGTGGATTCCTATTTTGAGGAGAACATTTACCCGGTTCTGACCCCGATGGCCATGGATTCGGCCCGCCCGTTCCCATTGATCCGGAACAAAACATTGAATATCGGTGCACTGGTGCAGAAGAAAGAGGATTCGCTTCTGAGCCGTGCGGAGGATAAGAAAGAGAAGAAAGGCAAGGAGAAGGAAAAAGAGAAAGAACTGGAATTTGCGACGGTTCAGGTTCCTTCGGTACTGCCGCGTTTTATTCTGCTTCCGCAGGATGAAAAGACGGGACAGCGGTATGTGATTCTTCTGGAGGAGATCATCGAGCGGAACATTGGAAAGCTGTTCTTAAGCTACGATGTGGTCTGTGCGCATCCGTACCGTGTTATGCGAAATGCAGATCTTTCGATCGATGAGGATGAGGCTTCGGACCTGTTAAAAGAGATCCAGAAGCAGCTTAAAAAACGTCAGTGGGGCGAAGTGATCCGTCTGGAAGTGGAAGATAAGATGGATAAGCGGCTCCTGAAGATGCTGGAAAAAGAGTTTGACATCGATGAAGACGACCTGTTCCGGATTCCGGGACCGCTCGATCTGACGTTTTTAATGAAAATGTATGGGCTCGACGGCTTTGATGAGTATAAAATTCCAAAATACATTCCAGCAGCAGTTCCGGCGCTGATGAATGAGGATGACATTTTTACAAACATCCGAAAAGGAGACATCTTACTGCATCATCCTTATATGACGTTTGATCCGGTCGTGCAATTTGTACAACAAGCAGCAAAGGATCCGGATGTACTGGCAATCAAACAGACGCTGTACCGTGTGAGCGGCAATTCTCCGATTATTGCAGCACTGGCTCAGGCGGCGGAAAATGGCAAACAGGTTTCCGTACTGGTGGAATTAAAGGCACGGTTTGACGAAGAAAACAATATTGTCTGGGCGAAGATGCTGGAAAAGGCGGGATGCCATGTAATTTATGGTCTTCTGGGACTGAAAACACACAGTAAGATCACACTGGTGGTTCGGCGCGAGGAGACAGGCATTCGCAGATATGTACATCTTGGCACGGGAAACTATAACGATTCTACGGCAAAGCTGTATACGGACTGTGGCCTGCTGACATGCAATGCAAAGATCGGTGAGGACGCAACAGCAGTATTTAACATGCTTTCGGGCTATTCGGAGCCGGATCGCTGGAACAAACTGATTGTTGCACCGCTCTGGATGAAGGACCGGTTCCTGCATCTGATTGCGATGGAAGAGGAGCACGCAAAGAAGGGACAGAAAGCGCATATTATTGCGAAGATGAACTCGTTATGCGACCGCGATATTATTGCGGCGCTTTACAGTGCTTCGGCAGCCGGAGTAAAGATTGACCTGATTATCCGGGGAATCTGTTGCCTGAAGGTTGGAATCCCGGGTGTCAGCGAGAATATTACCGTTCGCTCGATTGTCGGCAATTTTCTGGAACATGCGCGGATTTTCTACTTCTACAGTGGTGGAAATGAAGAGGTGTTTATGGGAAGCGCGGACTGGATGCCGCGAAATCTGGAAAAACGGGTGGAGATTGTGTTCCCGGTTGAGGATGAGCAGATCAAGAAAGAAGTAATGCATATTCTTGATATCCAGATGAAGGATAATGTGAAAGCCAGTATTTTACAGGCAGACGGAACGTATACAAAGCCGGATAAGCGTGGAAAGACGCTGGTGAATTCACAGGAGTATTTCTGCAAGGAGGCAACGGAAAGAGCGGAAAAACCAAAAGAACAGGAAAACAGCAGGGTGTTTGTGCCGGCGGAACCGGTGGAATAGGTTTGGACGGACACGGACGTGGGCGCGGGAGCGCCCACTGCGTTGACATGAAAGAAGAATATGGTATGTTATGATGAGAAAGTGCTGCAGCTTTGAGAGTTGCGGCGTTTTTTTTGTGTCAAAAATAATCTGTCTGGTATTGGGAAAAAGAATGGCTATTCAGAACTCGTTTTGAAAATTGGTTTTGCGGGTGATTTGCGGGGATTTTACAAAGAGTGATCTGGAAGAGTGGCTGGAAAAGAAGGGGATGGAGACGGAGATAAGAGAAAATGTGGACATTTTTTGTAAAGTAACCGGTTATTTTATTAACGGGTATTTTACAAAGCGGTGGTAGTGGGCTTTACGGAAGGAAAGGTATAATGAGTCTCGACAAGACGAGGAGGAAGAAAAACGAATGTCAAATATTGTGTTGAAGAATGTATGTAAATCTTATGATAAGGAACATTATGCGGTTCAGGATTTTTCGCTTGAAATACCGGATCGGGAGTTTGTGATTTTTGTTGGACCTTCCGGCTGCGGAAAATCGACGACGCTTCGGATGATTGCCGGTCTTGAGGAGATTACGAGCGGGGAGCTCTGGATTGATGGACAGCTTTGTAATTATGTAGAAGCAAAGGATCGCGATCTTTCGATGGTATTTCAGAACTACGCGCTTTATCCGAATATGACGGTATATGAAAACATGGCGTTTTCTCTGAAAATCCGGAAACAGCCCAAGGATGAAGTTGATAAAAAGGTACATGAGGCAGCTAAAATGCTTGGAATTGAGCATTTACTTGACCGGAGACCGGCAGCACTTTCCGGCGGTCAGAAACAAAGAGTTGCGATTGGAAGTGCAATTATGAGACGGCCGAAAGCATTTTTAATGGATGAGCCGCTTTCGAACCTTGATGCGAAGCTACGGGCACAGATGCGGGTGGAGCTGGCAAAATTACATAAGGAACTGAAAACGACGGTGATTTATGTTACACATGACCAGACGGAGGCGATGACGCTTGGTACAAAAATTATTGTCATGAAAGACGGTGTTGTGCAGCAGGCGGATACACCGGAGCAGATTTACCGCCATCCGGCAAACAAATTTGTGGCCGGTTTTATCGGAGCTCCGAGTATGAATTTTATGGAAACGATGGTGACGGAAAGAAACGGAGCGGTTTATCTGGAAGGAGACGGAGGAGTTACCCTTCGTGCAAAAGGAGAGAACGAAATGGTGCTTCGTCGCGCTTATCTCGGAAAAATGGTGATCTTAGGTCTGAGACCGGAGGATTTACAGGACGAAACAACCGCTTCCGCACATCGGATCTGTTACGAAGAGAATCAGTTGAAAGCATTTGTTGACCTGCGGGAGATGATCGGTGCAGAAGCGTATCTGCATATGAATACCGGAAAAAATCTGATTACAGCAAGAGTGCCTTCCGAGGTGCCGGTTACTGCAAAGGAAAGCATTACATTGTATGCAGATATGGAAAAAGCACAGATCTTTGATCCGTTTACAGAAGAAAATATTTTATCTCGGCCGGTTGAAAAAGAAGAACGTGCAACAGCATAAGAAGGAGCAGAAAGTGAAAAAAGTAATCGAAAAGTGTAAAAAAGCAGAAGTTTATATGTATCTGATCCCGAGTATGGTGATCTTTAGCATCTTTCTGTTTTATCCGTTTTTTAAAACCATTTATCTGAGCCTGTATAAGACAAACAAGCTTGGAGAAGCGAAATTGTATGTGGGACTGGACAACTATAAAAGCTTATTATCGAATCCATCCTTTTACAACAGTCTCTGGGTTACACTGGAATTTGTGGCGATTGTTGTAGTCGGAAGTATGGCGCTTGGCCTTCTGGGAGCAGTTCTTTGCAGCAAGGCTTTTCCGGGAATCCGGGTATTCAGTACTTCCTATGCACTCCCAATGGCAGTAGCATCGAGCTCAGGTGCCATGATTTTCAAGATTATCTTAAATCCCACGATCGGTATCGTAAACAAATTGCTGCATGTGAGCATTAACTGGGTCAGTGATCCGAAATATGCGCTGATCTGTGTGGCTGTCCTCACGGCATGGCTGAACAGTGGCATCAATTTCCTGTATTTTTCGGCGGGACTTGGAAACATTGATGATTCGATTTATGAGCGTGCTTCTGTAGATGGAGCGAATGCAGTACAGAAATTTTTTAAGCTGACACTGCCGGGACTTTCTCCGATCATGTTCTACACACTGGTTGTTAACATTATTCAGGCATTCCAGTCATTCGGACAGGTGAAAATCCTGACACAGGGAGGACCGGGAGAATCCACGAACCTGATTGTATATTCGATATACCGTGATGCGTTTTTTAATTACCGGTTTGGAAGCGCAGCCGCACAGTCCGTTGTTTTGTTTCTGATTGTCATGGCGCTTACCCTGGTTATGTTCCACATGGAAAAGAGAGGAGTAAAATACTGATGTCTACGATAGCAACTACGATTGCCGGACCAAAAACTTATTCTGCAGAGGAGCTGCAGGCACTGCATCTGGCAATGAATGCAAAAGCAAAAAGAAAGAAAATGCTTCAGAAAACAGCGTTGGTTACCATGAACCTGATCGTCTGCCTGTTTATGCTGTTTCCGCTGCTTTACACCATCAGCGTAGCATTTATGCCGTCAGGTGAGTTATACACAATGGCAATGAATATCGTTCCCAAACATCCGACACTGGAAAATTTTGTGGAAGCATTTCATAAAATTCCGCTGGTACGCTTTGTCCTGAATTCATTTTTGGTTGCGGGCAGCATTACGCTGGGTCAGATTGTAACGTGTTCTCTTGCGGCATTTGCCTTCTCTTTCCTGAATTTCAAAGGAAAAAATGTTCTGTTTATGCTGGTCATGGCGACCATGATGGTGCCGGGTGAGGCAACCATTATTTCCAATTATCTGACAGTAGGAAGCCTCGGACTGCTCGATACCTATATTGTTCTGATCCTGCCTTCTCTTACCTCTGCAATGGGAATTTTCCTGTTCCGCCAGTTCTACATGACCTTTCCAGTTTCACTTTATGAATCGGCGAAGCTGGACGGCTGCGGTAATCTGCGGTTTATCGTAAAAATCCTGATGCCGCTGACAAAGTCAGCAATGGGAGCAATGGCGGTTTATACCTTTATCAATGCATGGAATATGTACATGTGGCCGCTGCTGGTTACAGGTTCGGACAGCAAGCGTACCGTACAGATTGGTATCAGTATGCTGAACAGCGTCGATGCACAGTCGATTACCCTGATGCTGGCGGGCGTGGTAATGATTATTATTCCATCCATTTCCATCTTTATCGTAGGCCAGAAGGCCTTAATCAAAGGAATGTTTTCAGGAGCAGTCAAGGGCTGATTCCTGTGACAGAAAAAAGAATAGAAAACTGTATGAAAAACGAGGAGAAAAAAATGAAGAAAAAAGTGATTGCATCGATTCTTGCGGCTTCTATGGCAGCTATGGCGCTTACTGGATGTGGAGGCGGAAAAACAACGAGTGAGGCACAGAGTGCAACAACGGATGAAACCACAGCCAGCGCAGAGGCAGGAAGGACGGCAGATGGCGCAGAAGCACTGGATTTAAACCAGGATACGAAGGGAACCACGATTACCTTCTGGCATTCCATGGGCGGTGTCAATGG
>PPYE01210577.1_pt1 | contig 10338 bp, 14 predicted proteins | sample 1559881 | NCBI WGS metagenome assembly PPYE01 (sample SAMN08240022, study PRJNA423297) | Human gut metagenome, whole genome shotgun sequencing project.
CCATTACCGGCACAAGCAGCACACCTTCGATGCGTTCTGCAAAAGGACCATCCGAAATGAGTCTGCTAACGCTTTCCGTCAGGTTCGCGTCCAGCAGGACCGCTTCGTGTCCCTGAGCGATCTGTCGGAGGAGGGCAGCGAGGCGCTTGCAACCTATGACCTCTATCCGTGGGAATACACATCCTTCCCCGTGGACGGCGATGTGATCCTCATTAGGGATGACCGGCTGGCCGACGCCCTGACCACGCTCCCCAAAAGGTTCCGGGACATCCTCCTGATGTACTGGTTCCTGGAGCTGGCAGACCGGGAGATCGGCGAGAAGTTGAATCTGTCCCGGAAAACGGTCAACAACCGCAGGCAGCAGGCCTACGAGCTGCTGAGAAAGCTGATGGGAGGTGACGCGAATGAGTAAGCGCGGAAACGCGCGAAGCAGCCTGATCCCTTATCCGGTGATCGCCGCCGCCGTGCGGGGCGACCCAGAGGCGGTGAACCAGGTGCTGGATCACTATTCCGGCTACATAGCGGCTCTGTCCATGCGCAGAGGGTATGACCAGAACGGCAATCCCTGCCTTGCTGTGGACGAGGAGATCCGCCGCCGGATCGAGACGAAGCTAATCGTCGCCATCCTGAGTTTCGACCTGAACTGAACCCAGGCGGGCCTTAACCGTGCGCCCCCCTTTCCGCGCGGCTGAGCCCTTTGCTCCTTGACAAAGAAAGCCCGGCAAATCCCGGCGCAGCATAGAGCAGACGGATACATTCCCGTCTGTGCGGAGCCATACGGCCGGCGCGCCATGACCCTCCAACGGGGCGAGCGATACCCACCGGGCCGCAAAGCGGGCAAGGCAGCCCGCGGGCCACGATGCACAGGCGGGGCGATACTCCCTTGCAGTCACAGTTCGGGCGTGCAGCCGTATTCAGGCGGTGAGGCGTCGCAGGCAATGAGCAGGGCCGCGCGAGAACCGCGCGGGGGTGGGATTCCCGTGGAGCTGATAGGCCATTCAGCCGTCCGTTTCTGCTTTTTTGGAATAGCGGACAAGCCGCTGTTCATACGATAGAAGCAACCATGTATTTCCGAAAGGGGGACATTTATGCCGAAACAGGAAATGCTCAAAAATACGACAGAACACAGGATAGGCAAAGTGACCTACCTTGTGAGCGCGGCGCCCAGCGAACGGGCGACCGACACCATAGAGAAGAAGCTGGCGAAGATGATCCGCAAGGAAGTCGTGCAAAGCGCCGAAAATACGGCGGTTTGTCCCAGTTAAGCCAAAACCAGCAGACAGGCAGAACAGAACGCGGTATAATATGTGTGGGACAACATCTGTCCTACACATATTCGCTTGTCTGGCTGTCGGGAAGGAGGCAGAAATGTTACAGTCAGATAAGATCACCGCTTTATATTGCCGTTTGAGCCAAGAGGATTTGCAGGCCGGCGAGTCCGGAAGCATCCAGAATCAGAAGGTCATCCTCCAGAGGTACGCAGACGAGCATCATTTTTTGAACACGCGCTTTTTTGTGGACGACGGCTTTTCCGGCGTCAGCTTCGACCGTGAGGGCTTACAGGCCATGCTCCAGGAGGTGGAGGCGGGCCGTGTGGCTACTGTCATCACGAAGGACCTATCGCGCCTGGGCCGTAATTACCTGAAAACCGGCGAGCTCATTGAGGTCATCTTCCCGGAGTACGACGTCCGCTATATCGCCATCAACGACGGCGTTGACACGGCGAGGGAGGATAACGAGTTCACGCCTCTGCGCAACTGGTTCAACGAGTTTTACGCGCGCGACACCTCCAAGAAGATCCGCGCGGTCAAGCAGGCAAAAGCCCAACGGGGCGAGCGCGTCAATGGCGAGGTGCCCTATGGGTACATCATCGACCCGGAGAACAAGAACCACCTTCTGCCCGATCCGGAAACCGCCCATGTTGTCCGTCAGATATTCGCCATGTATATCCGCGGCGACCGCATCTGCGAGATCCAGGACTGGCTCCGGGAGAACAAGGTCCTGACCGTCAGCGAGCTTCGCTATCGCCGTACCGGGAGCTGCCGCCATCCGCGGCCGCATCCCAGTTGCATCTACAACTGGCCGGACAAGACCCTCTATGATATCCTGTCGAGAAAGGAATATCTGGGGCATACGGTAACGGCGAAAAAGTGCAAGGTGTCCTACAAGTCAAAAAAGACGCGGGTAAACCCGGAAGATAAGCGATATTTCTTCCCCAATACCCATGAGGCGCTGGTTGACGAGGAAACCTTTGACCTTGCGCAGAAGAGGATCGCCACGAAGCACCGCCCGACCAAAAGTGAGGAGATCGATCTGTTCTCCGGCCTCCTGTTCTGCGGAGACTGCGGCTACAAGATGTATCTCCAACAGGGCGCGGGTACATTGGAACGCAAGCACGCTTACACCTGCGGTCGTTATCGCAACCGCATCCGAACCGGTGAGGTCTGCACCACCCACTATATCCGCAAAAGCGTTCTGAAAGAGTTGGTGCTGGGCGATATCCAACGGGTCCTCTCCTATGTGAAAGCCCATGAGCAGCAGTTTATAGCCGATGCCACCGAGTATGGGGACGTCAAGGCCAACCGGGCGCTTCGGGAAAAGCGCGGCGAGCTGGACAAGGCAAAAGCCCGCCTGGGTGAGCTGGACCATCTTTTCCGCAAGCTCTACGAGGATAACGCCCTGGGCCGTCTCAGCGATCAGCAGTTTACCTTCATGGTATCCGGCTATGATGACGAGAAGGCCGCCCTGGTGGAGAAGATCCGCGGGCTGGAGAAGGAAGTCAGCACCGTCACGGAGCGCCGGGACGATGTGGGGCGCTTCGTGCAGATCGTCCGCAAGTACACGGACGTGCAGGAACTCTCCTATGAGATCGTCCATGAGTTCATCGACCGTATCCTTGTTTACGAATTGGACAAGGATACGAACACGCGAAAAATTGAGATATATTACAGCTTCGTCGGTCAGGTCGATACGGGCGAGGCACACACGGAAAGCGTTTCCTTCTTTCGCCAGATCGGCGCAGATGTGAAAAGCTATGCCGTATAAGCAAAAAGTCGGGGCAGATAGCGTACCATACAAAAATGGTTACGCTATCTTACCCCAGCAAAGGTCGTGCCGCTGATTCCGTCGTCCACAAAATACTTTGGATGCAGATAGCCGTTCTTCTTGGCGTAATCCATCAAAATGATCTTTTGATTCTGAATACTGTTGCTCTCTCCGTCCAAGCCGTCATCCTGCGAAAGGCGGCAGTAAAGGGCGGTGATTTTTTCTTGAGCTGTATTCTTATTGTTGACTGTCATAGCGTTTAACTCCTTTCCGACAGCCGAATCAAGCAATGGGATATATGCCATTATATTGATTTCGGCTGTCCTTTTCGATTGTGCGGTTGCCTCCATTCCCTCTGAAGCAGCAGCTCCTTGAACTGCTCCAACACGCACTGCCGCCCCTTGGGGTCATAATGAGTCGTAACATCATAAACCGTGCCACCGATTTTCATATAAAAATGCGGGTCGGCATTGTTTTCAAAAAATTGATTATACGGATATTTTTGAATGAATTGTTCCATAGGGACACCTCCTTATCTTTCATCCCGATTGCGCTGGCGGACGAGATATTTGCGATAATAGTCGCAAGCTTTTATGATAAAATCTTCTGTTTTCCTCGCATCCAGCCCTTGCGGAAGAACCTCCCGCAGACGGGAGATGGGGACTTTCACTGTTTCTCGCTGGTTTGCTTTTTCCTCCGACATAATGGTTTGGATGACCGCCGTGGTCAGTGTCCCCTCCCGGTCAGCTTTGTGCATCCGCCATGCCTGTGAATAGGACGGGGTGCAGTCGTTGATGGCGCACTGCTCCAGCACCTCCCGCTGGATGGATTCGTCAAGGAACGAAAGCTCCACACCTACGGATAGGGCGATTTCACCTTTATCCATCTTTTCAAGGAACTTAGGAATGAGATAGGTCAGGCGGATAAAGCGCCGCACTGTTTCTCGACTTTCATTTAATGCCTCACCCACAACATCGGCTGTGCGCAACTTTGCCACAGGTTGTGTCGAAGTTAAATCCGTCCGCTTGCCTTGATGGGACAGCGCCTCCATTTTCAGCTTATAAGCAAATGCTTTTTCACTGGGCAAAATATGCTCCCGGTGCAGATTACTATCCACCACGGCAATGGCGGCAGCATCCCGGTCGAGGGCATAAATCAAGGCAGGTACCTCGGTGATCCCTGCCTTTTGTGCGGCGTGTAAACGGCGGTGGCCGCTTATGACTTCATATTCATCTGTATCTTCTATCGGCCGGACGATCAGCGGCGAGAGAATGCCTTGCGTCTGTATGCTTTCGATCAGCGTGTTCATTTCGTCATCGTCCTTGACCTTGAACGGGTGTCCGTCAAAGGGGCGCAATTTTTCTACCGGAATTGCCACCGGTTTTTTCATCGTATTTTTCATTTTATCTACCTCTTTCTCTGTATCTCGCACGGGCCTTTTTCTCCAGTTCGTGCTCTTGTTTTAACAGTTCGTACAGGTGCGGAGATTTCTCTAAAATCCGTTCCGCACGGCGAAGCCTTTCACGAACAGGCTTTATTTGTTTGCTGATAGCTTTACGGCGCTCCTTATTTTCGGTTTGTTCCTCCGGCGATTTTGGCCGGCGGATACGGTTGCTGATATTGCTGCGCTCACGCTCTAAATCGGATAGTTGTGCTTTGTTCTCATTGATGTTTTCTTGCAAATCGGCTACGGAGTGAATGCCATTTTCTTTGAGAAAATGGTAATCTGCCACAAGCTCTTTCAAATCCTTTTCAGCCGTCCGCAGATCCGGCGACAGCAGCATTACATCGGCAAGCTGGGCTACGATCTGGATTACCGTTATGACAAGATAAAACACCGTATCCACCAAAACGGTGGCAGTGTCATAACTGTGCTCAATGGAGAAATCCAGCTTTCGCAGCTCGTCCTCCAGCGGAAACCGTTTTGCTCTATATGGTGCCTTGTATTCCAAGGTAAACATTCGATAGCGGTTTTCGGCATTCTGCCGTAGCTGCTCGTTCACACGCTCCTTTGAAAAGCCGATGCTGCTCAGCCGCACGGCTCGCTCCCAGTGCTTTGCTTTTGCCGAAAAACGCACCGGATCAAGGGCGTAGCCCAGCGCATAAAGCTGGCTTTCAAATTCTCTCGGAGAGGTGGCAAAAGACAGGCAGTATTCCACATCCTCACGCAGATAGTCCCGATGTGTTTTTCTGCCTGCTTTGTGAACCCAATATTCCTTTTTCTTGCTCTTGCTGTAAAATTCGCTGTTTTCCAAAACGGACAGGCCGTGTTGACACAGGGTTCACCACGAAATGACAGTGAATGTTGTCCGTGTTCAGGTGGACGGTGACGAGCACCTGATACTTATCTCCCCACATTCTTCGTGCGGCTTCCTTGCCGATTTCAAATGCCTGCTCCGGCGTGACCTCACCCTCCTTAAAACTCTGAATGCCGTGGTAGCCCACCACCTTGCCACGCAGCCCGAACCGCTGCTGTACGGCGATCATCTCGGCATAGGCGTTCTGTGCCGAGCAGTTGATGCCGCCCACAAACATTTTGCGGTCGGTCTTGTCGTCATTCTCTGCGTAACGCAGGGCAGCGTATAGATCCTCGTCCAGATATTCCGGGGCGGTGGTCTTGTTGGAATTGTCGGCGTAGTCCAGCGTGGCTTTCAGGTTTTTGAACACAGGCCAAAAGCCTGTAACAGCCATAGCGCATCACCCCTTTCCGGGAAGAAGACACTCTGCTGTGATCTGCTTCAGCACCGTGTAAATTTCTTTGTTCAGCTCTGGTGAACTCGCCTTGTCCGCAAGCTCGCCCAGCTTTTCAAGGCAAGCAAAAAGAGCGTCAGGCGGAACCGTTCTCGGCTCGTACCCCAACGCTCTTTGCTTCACATATTCGGTTGTACTCAGCCCACATTTGCGGGCTTTGGACTGGATTTTATCCTTTTCTTTTACCGTCACGCGGACGGCAATACGAACATCTTTCCCCATACACATCTCTCCTTTCGGGGGATTGGGGGCTGTGCCCCCAAAGAGTCAGCCGATTTCGGCTGTGATTGGGACTTCTGCGGCACACAAAGTCCCTGCTTGCTATACCGTAGGACGCACCCCGCAGGGCATAAGGAAAAGCGGCTGTCAGATACCGAGATTTCAGCGAATTTCTACGCTGCACGATACTGAAAGTCGCTTTCTTGCCCCTTGGGATACATCTTGTTTTTGAGCCATAATGGCTCTGATTCGGCTGCGAACACTGCGACTTGAGCCACATATCGGCGTTTTGGCTCAGCCGAACATTTCAAGGTCATCCAGCACACTCTTTTCGTTTTCGGCTTGCTGCTCCTCGGTCAACTCCGGTTGTGCCCGCTCAAAAACAGGAGGTGCCGCAGCAAACGACACCTCCTGCAATTCCTCCCGTACGACCTGCCGAATGTCCTCCAGCAAAACCCCATTTGTGGATGTCTGCCGCTGCATTTCGTTTAAGACCGCCGTTACCATAAAAGCGTTGCGGGATTTATCCAGCGACTTTAAATATTGTGCGGCGTTTACCTCCATCGGCTTGTCCAAATCAAACCGCACATTGATCCGATATTTGCTCATCCCTTCGCCTCAGCTTTCATCTGCGCCTCCGCCAAATATTCATATCCCTTTGCGGCGGCGCAGATATCCTCAACGAATTTCACACGGTCTGCGTTTACCTTGCTGAAATTTTTAATGAGACACCCGCCGCCACCGGTCACATGCAAGGTCATCGTGTTCTCATCATAGCCGTGCTCACGAAGTCTGCGGAAGATGTCCTGTACATACTCGGCGGCGACAATCTTGATGATTTTCAGGTCGGCAGGCGCAATATTTTCCGTGCCGGTGATCAGCACCTCGTCGATGATGGCGTCGTTGATCTCCCGCTGCGTTTTCTGCATAAACGCCTCACGAACGGCAAGGGTACACTGGTAAGTCCCGAATTTCTCGGTGAACATTTTGCCCTGCTGCGGCTTGCCATTGATCATATACAGGGTGTTCATCGTGCCGTTGCCGATGTCGGCGATCAGATTGACGCCTTTCAGTGTGGTGGCAAAGCTGGCAATAGCGGCGTACCCCTGCGGATAGATACGCACATCGTCAATATAGAGGTGGTAGTCCGCCTTTTTGTAGGTAAAATCCACTTCCGTGTTTTTCATCAGATAGGCACGGAACGCCGCCTTTTGTCCGCTTGTCCAAGTCAACGGCAGACCGGCGGCAATCACAATGTGCGCCTCGGTAAGATTTTCCGTTTTCAGCTCCTTGGCGATGGCCGCAAGGGTCAGCACATAATAGTCCTCGTCCTTGATTTTGTCCGGTGCAAATTCCTTGTGCCCCTCGCCGATAAGATAATACCTGCCGCCGTAGACCAGCATATCCGCCGTGAACAGCGGCTCGTGGTCATAGGCGGTGATGCCGGTGGGAAAGCAGCAGTTGGCCGTTTTCATATTCCCGTACCCGTGGTCGATGCCGATGATTTTTGTGTTGTGGATCGTTTTCATCATAAGTCCTTTCCTGCGCATAGCGCATTTCAAAATATTTCGGATAACTCTTTTTCGGGCGGTTATCCATTGATCCCGTTTTGCCGTAAGATTTCTGTGTACAGTTCTTTTTCAGCCGGTAATACCGCTTTCAAAAAATAGTTGCAGTAGATACCGTACCGAGAAATGAGCTGCACGCATTTTGTTTCCTCACCGTCATCAAGCAGCAGGCAGTTACCCTTGCAGCAGTTACAGCAAGTCCTGCGCACAAGGGCGTTGATTTCTTTCTGTTGCTTCGGCGTGATTTTGAGTACCATAGACTAAACCTCCTTCCTGTTTTACGGGCAGCAAAAAGCCGCCGAGTGTGGCCTCGACGGCTCGATGACTGCCTTCTGTATATTGAATGGGGAAAACGGCTGAAAAGGGTATGTTTATAGCAACACGGCTAAAATGCTGTTCGCAACACGGGAAAAAGCCTTGAATATCAGGCACTTTTCTGCTACAATTATATAGAACAAATGTTCTTGCGCGGTAATGCGGCGGTAAAATATCTTGGCTTTTTATCGCCGCAAGACCGGTTTGTGGGACACTTGGCCTGATAAAATATAGAAGGAGGCAGGGCATATGAGCGATGGACTTGGCTTTCTTACTGCCGTTTACCGGGACGGTCGTGTACATATAGGCGGCAAAAGCTACCCGGCGGGTACCTTTGCGGTGCAGCTTTTGAATCAGTATTATAAAGATGACACGGCGGCGAGGATCGCCGTGTTCCGGCAAAGTAACTGGAATGTACAGGAGCAGCTATGTGCCGGGTATCTGAACGAAACAGATTTTATTAAGGCCGGAAAGGAGATTCTGACAATTCTGCAAACTCTGCCGAAGCTAAAGCCTTTTTCCTCCTTGGACATTGCAGCGGAGAAGCAGCGAATTGCAGAGCTATTCACGGAAGGCAACGCTGCTGCCCTTTCCGACTATCTGCGGCGCAGGGCAGCAATAGCGCAATTCGATGGCGTGTTCTCTCCCGAATATAATAAGGCTCTATTCAAAAATGGCGAAACGATGTGCGCAACCGTTTTAAGTACTCTCCGCTTTTATGATGCTATTCCGGAGGATATGCGCAAGGCGTTTGAGCAATTTAAGAAATTCGCTTCCCGTGTGGATAAAGCCGACCGCTTTGACGAGCGGCATTTGCTGCCCATTGCAACGGAGATATTCGGGACGAATTCATTTCCCTTGCACACGGAATACATTGCTCTCCCGAAACGGCGAAACAGTCGTATTCTTGTCATCGCCCGAAGAATGGCCTTTGAGAGCTATTACAGCTTTGTGCTGACGGATTTCTTTGAAGGGCTGCACCACGGACACTATCCAAGGCAGTGCGAGGTCTGCAAGCAGTATTTCCTGATGCAGAGCGCACGGCGGCAGAAATACTGTACCTATGGCACGGCACCGGAGTTGTACCACGGTGAAAAGATCAGCTGCCGCCGGTACGCCATCATTCAGGGCAAAGCGGAACGGGCAAAGGATAACCCGCTGAAGGCTGCCTATGACCGCCGCTGCTCGGCGATACGCTCCGAAAAGAGCCGGGGAACGATCTCTGCCGAGTTTGCGCAGGCGGCGCAGGAAATAGCAAAACGCCGGTTGGAACAGGCAGAGGAGGACGATGCCTACGCCAAAACAAGTTATTATGCGGATTTGCAGCGTGCCAAGCTGTACGCTGACACGGACAAAAGAATGAAATGATGGGAGGTGCATCCGGTGTCCGAAGAACAGAATAAAGTTTTAGAGCAACAGCGGTATCTTTTGGAGCGCCGGATGTACCGCCTTGACCCTGCGCCGCCGAAGCTGCCAGCCCAGGAATACATTGTCCGCTATCTTACCGAAAAAGAGGAAAAGTATCTGGCTTGGTATCTGCACGATCAGGAACCTGCGCTTAATAAACTGGCGCAGGCCGCCTGCGAACGATACGCTATGACGGAGCATTTTGCGGACATCAAGCAAGCAGCGGTGTGCGGTATCCTGGCCGCCCTTCAAATGTACGACCCGGCTGTTGGCGCACCGTTTGCCGCTTTTCAAAAGCGGTATATACAGGACGGTATTGATGATTATATCCGCACAGCGCAAAGCGGTGTTGTCACGATGACGGCAGATACCTATCCCGTCCTGCGGCGCATTATGGCGATTTACCATCTAAACGGCGATAATTGCAGTGACAGCAGCATTCAGCGAATTGCCGATGAAACCGGAATGGGCGAAAAGACTGTCTGCAAGTACATTGCGATAGGCACGCTGAATGAACGCCGAGTAGATTTTTACCGGCAGTACGATGAGGACGGCGAGGAAACGGCGGAAGACATTTCGGTGGACACCACCTCTCAGCCGGACAAGATGTATTTCCGGGCGGTGCTATATGACGCGCTGCATCAAGCATACGGCAGCCTGACCTACCGGGAACAGCGCACGGTTGCCAAGCATTTGGGCTTCTGCGATACCTGTTGGTCGGTCAGGAAAGCAGTGCTGATAAACGGTGAAATCGAGTACAAGCCCATAAGGCCCATGACCTTTGAAGAAATCTCTCACTCCGCCAGCCGCAAGTCCGATAAGGCTTCCGAGCGGACATACAATAACGCTTTAGAGAAAATGCGGAAAGCCCTGCTTTCCTATCTTGAGCTGTGGGAATAAATCAAACCATATAAACGCAAAAAGCCCCGATGAGTACAGAGAAAATCTGAAACTCATCGGGGCTTTCTTTTATATCCGCACATTCGATTCTTGTCACTGCTTTTTCTACAATGAACAGTGACAATTTTTGTTT
>PPYE01385810.1_pt1 | contig 10337 bp, 8 predicted proteins | sample 1559881 | NCBI WGS metagenome assembly PPYE01 (sample SAMN08240022, study PRJNA423297) | Human gut metagenome, whole genome shotgun sequencing project.
TTGATGTCTAATTTTCAACCTGTATAAAATTTTCAAAGTTCTTTCATTTTAGCCTTGACTTTTTATTTGCAGGCTGTTTACGATGCCATTATAAAATGAGAAAGAGCGTATTTCATGCCAAAATGAAAAAATAAATAGACAAAAGTTGCAAAAAGCAGAGAATAGCACATCTCTGCTTTTTGGTTTATGCATTTTTTCTATACTCAGAAGGGGAGATACCTTTCGTTTTTTGAAAAATACGGCTGAAGTACAAAGGATTGTCATAGCCTACAATACGAGCAATCTCATTAATGCTATAATGCTGATTTTGCAGAAGCATTTCTGCATTATATATTCTTTTTTTCATAATAAATTGTTTTGGTGTAATTCCAGTATATAATCTGAAATTGCGGATCAACCAGCTTGTGCTGACAAAATTCTGTTTGGCATAATCATCAATATTAATCTGCTCATTATAGTGTTCACTAAAGTAGGAAACAGCACGGTCTATTTCAGCAGCAGTACGAGAGCTTGTGATAGTTATAGAAGAATGAAAATGGCGTTGTAGTTTTATAAAAATCTGGCGTAAATACATTTCCAGCATTTCAGGGTATCCATCCTGACACATCTGTAATTCTTTTATCATTGATTGAAAAAGAGTTTTATATTCGGAATCAAAACCACAATAAAACACTTTTTTATCATTGGTTAATCCATAAGAACGTAGTAAATTAGTAACATTGTTACCGGTAAAGTGAACCCAGAAAACTTCTGTCTGGTCGTTGGCATAATATTCATATTTTTGAGGTTCTTTAGGTCGATACAATACCATATGGCCAGTCGGAACAATGGTTTCTTCCGTATCGCTGCCAAAATGAAAATGTGCTTTTCCAGCAGCAATGTATAACAGTTGAAAGTCAAGCCTGCCCCGGGGACGCCATGTAGGAAGTTTTGGTTTTGTATATAATTTATAGGTACCGCACATGGTTATCACCAAGGGCTTCGATTTGTCTTTTCGGTCAACAGTAGAATTATTCAGATAGGCATTATTTGTATACATTTTAATCCCCCATTAAAAATATTACTGCAAATGCAAGCACAATGATAGATGAAAACTATCTGTATTGCTAATTAGTATACCATAAATAATACTATTTTGTGCATGCTTTTGGTGATATAACGCAATAGATTATTGTGATTTTCATATAATAATATCATTTTGTGCATATTTTATGCGATTTGTGACATGGCTCTTTTAATGTATCTTGTTATATCATAGATATAACAAAGTTGTGGAAAAAAATGAGGGTACATTGAAAGGAGAAGTTTCACATGGAAGAAAAAAAATACCTGAAATGGTATAACAAGGTTGGTTATGGTTCGGGGGATCTGGCAGGAAATGTAGTATATGCGTTCCTCTCATCATTCGTAATGCTTTATTTGACAAATACGGTAGGTTTGAATCCCGGTATTATCGGAACACTGATCATGGTATCAAAGCTATTTGACGGAATCAGTGATATGTTCTTTGGAACGATGATCGACAAAACAAAAAGTAAACTTGGAAAAGCAAGACCGTGGATGCTTTATGCGTATATTGGTTGTGCGGTAACACTTGTAGCAAACTTTGCAATACCGGACATTCTTGGAACAACGGCACAGTATGCATGGTTCTTTGTTGCATATACACTGTTAAATGCAGTATTCTTTACTGCGAACAATATTGCGTATGCATCATTGGTTACTTTCTGTACAAAAAACAGCAGAGAACGTGTTGAGATGGGGTCATGGCGTTTTATCTTTGCATTTTCGACAAGCTTACTGATTCAGTCTGTTACAGTCCAGTTTGTAAGAGCAGCAGGCGGTGGAGCAGCTGCATGGAGAACAGTTGCGGTAGTATATGCAGTTATTGGTCTGATCGTAAATACGATTTCCGTATTTTCAATCAAGGAGCTTCCGGAAGAAGAACTGAAAGCAGGTAAAGATCACACAGAAGAAAAGTATGGTCTGGTAGAGGCTGCAAAGCTTTTATTTTCCAATAAGTATTATCTTATGATCTGTGCTACTTATATTTGTCAGCAGATTTATTCAGCTATGTTAAATATGGGAATTTATTACATGATTTACATACTGAAAAATGAAGATTTATATTCTGTATTCTCATGGGCGATCAATATTCCTGTCATCATTGCGATGTGTATTACACCAATGCTGGTAGAGAAGATGAAAGGTTTATATAGAATGAATCTTGCAGGCTATATTCTTGGGACAGCAGGACGTGTCGGAGTGATTTTTGCCGGCTATATGGGAAGTGTTCCGCTTATGCTTGCGTTCACAGCGGTTGCAGCACTTGGAATGGCACCATGGCAGGGGGATATGGGAGCTGTAGTTGCAAGCTGTTCAGAATATACATACCTTACAAAACATAAACACATTGATGGAACAATGTATTCCTGTACTTCTTTCGGAACAAAGATCGGTGGAGGAATCGGAGTTGCTCTTTGCGGATGGTTACTTGATGCAAGTGGATTTGTGAAAGAAGCAACAATCCAGCCAGAATCCTGCCTGAACATGTTGCATGTTATGTATTTGTGGATTCCGATGGTATTGTCATTGGTTATTACATTTATCATGTCAAGAATGAATGTAGAAGATGCTAATGAAAAACTTAGAAAACAGTTGGAAAGGAATGAAAAATATGAATGCTGATATGAAATGGTTGGATAATTCGGAAGTATTTCGTGTGAATCAGTTGGAAGCACACAGTGATCATTGTTATTATTTGGATTATTCGGACATGAAAAAAGAGAAAAACCCATTATTTCAGTCATTAAACGGACAGTGGGAGTTTTCTTATAGTAAAAATGTAAAAAGCAGACCGGTTAATTTTTATGAGGAAACATTTGATGCATCAGGATTCAATAAAATTATGGTTCCGGGACATATTGAACTGGCTGGATATGATAAAATCCGTTATATCAACACCATGTATCCGTGGGAAGGAAAAGAGTACCATAGAGGAGCTTACAGCATGGAGGCGACCGGAGCAGAAAAAGGAATGTTTTCAGAAGCAGAGTACAATCCGGTAGGTTCTTATATCAAATACTTTGACCTGGATAAGAGCATGTGTGGAAAAAGAATCCATATTTGTTTTGAAGGTGTAGAAGAAGCGATGTATCTGTGGCTGAATAGTCAGTTTGTAGGCTATGCAGAAGATAGTTTTACGCCTTCTGAGTTTGACCTGACACCTTATATAAAAGAAAAGGGAAATGTGCTGGCAGTTCAGGTTCATAAGATGAGCACAGCAGCATTTTTAGAGGATCAGGACTTTTTCCGCTTTTTTGGAATCTTTAGAAATGTTACTCTGAAAGCGATACCGGATGTACATATGGATGATGTATGGTTCAAACCTGTGCTGAATCAGGATAATGTGAGTGGAAGCGTAACTGTCAGCATGAAAGTATCTGCACCGGATGCTCAGAATATAACTGCCAGCTTTATTTTAAAAGACAGGGAAGAAAATTTGTTGGCAGAAAAATCCGTACAGTTAAAGAAAGAAAATGAGTATTTAGAAGGTACGATCTGTGCTGATTTAGAAACTGTGGAACTGTGGGATAATCATGATCCTTATTTATATCATGCGTATGTAGAGCTTAAGGCGGAAGATGGAAGTTTAGCAGAAGTAATTCCTTATGATATTGGCTTCAGAAGAATTGAGATAATTGATAAGATCATTTATTTAAATGGGAAACGCCTGATTATCACAGGAGTAAACCGTCATGAGTGGAATCCAAAAACAGGAAGATGCATTGGCTTCGAAGATATGAGAGCAGATATCGCATGTATGCTCAGGAATAATATTAATTCTGTGCGTACCTGTCACTATCCGGATCAGATACCATGGTATTATATGTGCGACAATGCAGGAATTTATGTGATGGCAGAAACAAATCTGGAAAGTCATGGATCTTTCCAGAAATTAGGAGCGATCGAACCATCCTGCAATGTGCCGGGATCTCTTCCACAGTGGAAAGAGGCGGTACTTGATCGTGCAAGAAACAATTTTGAAACATTTAAAAACCATACATCCATTCTATTCTGGTCATTGGGAAATGAATCCTATGCAGGTGATGACATTGAAGCAATGAACATTTATTATGCCGAAAAGAAAGATGGAAGATTAGTTCATTATGAAAGTGCTTATTACAACAGGGCATATGAGGATACGATTTCTGATTTGGAGACCAGAATGTATGCAAAGCCGGAGGATGTAGAGGAATACTTAAATAACAGTCCAAAGAAACCGTATATTTTATGCGAATTCATGCATGATATGGGAAATTCCATGGGAGGTCTGGGAGCTTATATGAAGCTGATTGATAAATATGACATGTATCATGGTGGATTTATATGGGATTTTATCGATCAGGCAATTCTTGTAAAAGATCAGGTGACAGGAAAAGAAGTTTTACGTTATGGTGGTGACTTTGATGATAAACCGGCAGACTATGAATTCTCGGCAAATGGAATCGTATTTGCTGACAGGAAAGAGAAACCGGCAATGCAGGAAGTGAGGTATTACTATGGCTTATACAGATAAATTAAGAGTGGTCTATGGTGACTATACACTTGGTGTACATGGTGAAGGATTTGATTATATTTTTTCTTATGCACAAGGCGGACTCGAATCTATCGTGAAAAACGGATATGAGTGGCTGTACCGTTGTCCCAAACCTACTTTCTGGAGAGCACTGACAGACAACGACAGAGGAAGCAAGTTCCATATTAAAAGCGGAAGCTGGCTTTCAGCAGATATGTTCATTGACTGCAAGGGAATACAGGTCATTATGGATGGAGAGGAGCAGAAACCATATGCACCGGACAATAACAGCTTTGGTGGGGATATTTTTGCTGATGAGATCATAGTAAAATATACTTATGAGACGATATCTAATCCGTCAACAACGGTACTTGTGACATATAGGGTTGACGCATCCGGAAAAATCCGTGTGGATGTACATTATAATGGAGCAAAAGGACTTCCTGAGCTTCCGGTGTTTGGAATGCGTTTTATCATGCCGACACTTGCAGATAAATATATCTATAAAGGTTTATCCGGTGAGACATATCCGGATAGAAAAGCAGGTGCCGAAAAGGGTATTTACGAAGTCACAGATCTGAGCTTAACACCTTACCTTGTTCCACAGGAATGTGGAATGAGAATGGATACAGAGTGGCTCGAAATTAGCAGACATACAAGTCTTGACAATAGTAGAACAGATCATTCGCCACAGACACTCCGCATTGAGAAGATGGATCGGGAATTTGCTTTTTCATGCCTTCCTTATACAGCATCTGAAATTGAAAATGCTCTGCATCATGAGGAATTACCACCAGCAAGAAGAACGGTTTTATGTGTATACGGGGCAGTCAGAGGAGTCGGAGGTATCGACAGCTGGGGAACTGATGTGGCAGACGAATATCATGTCAGTGCAGAAGAGGATATCAGATATTCATTCACCATCTGTTAGTCGCAATTGAAGTGTAGAACGGTATCGGAAAGCAGATCTAAGAAAAAGAGGGTGGCTCTAAATGCTGTTAGTATACGAAAACAAAGATAAGGGAATATCAGCAGAGTGGAAAAAAACAGTACATATGCCACCCCATTTACATGAAGCAATAGAGGTTGTGTATGTCACAAATGGAAATATTGCACTTGGAGTCGGAATGGAGCTGTATAACATGGACGAAGGTGATTTTGCGATAGTGTTTCCGAATGTGATACACCATTATCAGGTTTTTGACGAAAAAGAAAATAAAGCTATTTTCCTTTATATAGATCCGGCAGTTCTTTCAGGATTTTTGAAAGAATTACAAATATACAGTCCCAAAAATCCGGTGTTAAAAAAAGAAAATGTACATCCGGATGTGGTTCATGCGATAAAATTTTTGATGCAAAATCCAGAGTGTACTCCGATATTGGCACAGGCATATGCACAAATAATTCTTGCATATGTATTCACTGAAATACCGATGATCGATAAAAAATCATTAGGAAGTAATGATTTGATTTACAATTCTGTGGAGTATATAGCAAAAAATTTTAGAGATGAGATCAGTCTTGAAAAGATGGCATTCGATCTGGGGATAAGTAAATACGTGTTGTCGAGAATGTTTGCTAAAACTTTTCATTGTAACTTCAGCAAATATTTGAATGGCGTGCGATTAAATTATGCAGTTGGTGCATTAGAAAATACGCAGGATACGATAACAAACATATGTCTTGAATGTGGTTTTGAAAGTCAAAGGACATTTAACCGGGTTTTTAAAGAGAGGTACAAGATAACGCCAAGAGAATATCGTAAAAGATTAGAGATTGGGCTATAGGACTACGGCAATAACACTTGAAAATAATGAAAAATAGTGTAAAAATAGTGAAAATTTAATGGAAAAACAATATAAAACAACCAACGGTTTCACAAACGCAACTAATTTGAAATTGTTCGTTGCATATAGGATTGCTATAATAAAATCACAAGATCTTGGAAAAACAAAAAATGAAAAGAGGCTGAGATTTTATGAAAACAATTGGCAATAAAATAAAAGAATTACGTCGTTCCAAAGGAATGTCCCAGAAAGATATGGCAGATAAATTAGGAGTTACCAGTCAGGCGGTAAGCAAATGGGAGAATGACGGCTCGCTGCCGGAAATGACAATGCTGCCGGATATTGCGTCCTTATTCGGGATTCAGATTGATGATCTGTTTGAATACTCTACCGAAAAACGTTACGAGAGCATTGAAAAGAAATTGCAATATGGAAGAGTCATGACAAATATGGAATTTGAGAATGAAGAAGCATTCCTGATCCGCGAGGTAGAGGCAGACCCGACGAATTATCATGCAATTTCTCTGCTTGGAGACTTTTACGGACACCGGGCAGAATGTATGTACCAAAAGTCAGTGTATTACGCAAAGCGGGCAATTGATTTACACCCAAACCAGAAGGGCGATATCAACAACATCAATAACGGAAATCATGGAAAACGGTTTGACTGGGATACAGCTAATCATCAGGAGTTGATCAGATATTGGTACAAATTATTAAAGACTGCACCGGAAAATACAAGGGTATATTTTTATCTGCTGGATAACCTGATTGACGATGGACGGATTGAGGAGGCAAAAACTGTTTTAAAAGAATCCTATCAGAAAAATCCAGATGAACTGAATGCTTTTTATGAGGTTTTTATCAAAGAAAAACAGGTGGGATTCGAAGCTGTGAAGGCAGAGTATGAGGCACTGGCGAAAGCAAATGAAAATAGCTGGAGAATTTTATTTTCCATTGCAAATGTATTTTCATACAATGAATACTTTAAAGAGGCAATCCAGATGTGGCAAAAGACATTCGACTGCATGCCAAAACCACGATATACAGATTCATTTGAAGCGATGGCACAGTGCTGTGTCAGAATGGGTGATCACGAGAGTGCAGTAGAATATTATAAGAAAGAACTGGAACTTTTACGTGAGGACTGGGGCTTAAAATACGGTGCTGAGGTAGATGCATTGGAGGAGAAAATCAGGGCACTGCAGTAAGAGGATTTCATCAGGATCACCTTCTAAAAATGTATTATTTTATAGGAATTTTATTTGTTTCTGCTGGTATACTGTGCTACTATTTAGACAGGGAGAGAAGAAATGAGGTCAAATGACAGAAAAACTGAATAGCAGCAATCTCAGACAAAATCCGAGGAATGTTAATGAGCTTGTGAATGAACTCACATTATTTGATGACGATCTGATGAGCCGGGTGTTTGATAAAAACATTAAAGCAACGGAATTGTTGCTCCGTATCATTCTTGGCAAAAAGGTTAAGGTTATCAGCGTGACAGGACAGAATGAAATGAAAAACCATCAGGTTGGCGGGCGTAATATTACGTTGGATGTGGATGCAATGGATGAAAATGGTGAGGAGATCGACATTGAAGTTCAGGGTAATTCGGAAGGAGCACATGTCAGACGTGCACGTTATCACAGCAGTATGGTTGATTCGAGAATGCTCAAGGAGGGACAGGCGTTTAGGGAACTGAGGGATTCCTATGTGATATTTATTTATAAGCATGACAAGTTCCGAAAGGGTTTACCTTTGTATCACGTAGAACGATACGTAGGCGAAACGAATGAACAGTTTCGTGACGGTTCCCATATCATTTACGTGAATGGAAATTATAAAGGGAATGATGAGATTGGTCAGTTAATGCAGGATTTTCGGGAGAAAAATCCGGAGTGCATGCACTACACGGAGCTGGCAGAAAGTGTGAAAAATTTTAAAGAGAAAGAAGGAGGGCGTGAAGAAATGAGTGAGATTGTAGAGAGATATATTAATGAACGCGTCGAAGAACGTGTCGAAGAACGTGTGAAGGAATGTGTCGAGGAACGTGTGAAGGAATGTGTCGAAGAACGCGTGAAAGAACGTGTAGAAAAAGAAAAGACAATTTCGGTTCAAAATCTCATGAACAACATGAAATGGACGTTAGACCAGGCACTTGACGCACTTGGAATTAAGGGGAAGGAAAGAACACTTATCACCCAGCAGTTGCAAAAATAATAAAGTATTACGCAGGAAGAGACTTCAAAAAACGGAGTCTCTTTTCTTTATAGCAAAAAGCGTATTTCATACCACAAGCCCCATTCTTCCACAAAATTGTTGTCAAAACCGCCACAGAGTTATAATATAGTAAAAAGACGTGCGCAAAGCAGTCCGTGAAAAGAAAAGTAACAGGCAGGTCTGGTTGATGCATAGAAGTGATCGTTACGGAAAATAGAGGAGAAAAAGATGTTATTAGAACCAATTATCACAAGTTTATTAGAGACAGACATGTACAAGTTTTCGATGGGACAGTGTATTTACCATCAGTTTTCAGATTATAAGACAACCTGGTCTTTTAAATGCAGAAACACCGACGTTCACTTTACCCATGAGATGGTGGAGGAGATCAAGGAGCAGATCAAGGCATACTGTGGATTGCGTTTCACAGAAGAGGAGCTGGAATATCTGCATAAGATCAAATGGATGAAGGGAAGCTATGTGGATTTCTTAAGACTGTGGCAGCCTCGATATGAAGATTATGAGATTACGGAGGACGCAGAATGTGGACTGACGATCGAAACATTCGGAACATGGCTGAACACTTCCCTTTATGAGATTCCGACACTTGCCATTGTAAATGAAGTTTATTTCCGCATGGCATATCATTATGACGATCTGCTTGCAAGTTTTGAGAAAAAGCTGGATGAAAAAATAACTTTATTGAAAAACGGTACGTATAACCTTGGACTGTTCAGCGAATTTGGACTCAGAAGAAGACTCTCTGCCGGGGCACAGGAACTGGCAGTGAAAAAATTAAACGAGAATAAATATCCTGGTTCTACGTTTGTAGGAACATCCAATGTTTTCCTTGCAAAAAAATATGGCATCACTCCGGTAGGAACGATGGCGCATGAATGGATCATGTGTGTCGGACAGGGAAATCATAAGCACAATCCGGCATATTCAAACTGGTATGCGCTGGATTGGTGGGTAAAAGAATACGGTATTTTAAATGGAACGGCATTGACCGATGCTATTACAACAGACTGCTTCTTAAGAGATTTCCAGTTGACTTACGCAACACTGTTTTCCGGTGTGCGTCATGACAGCGGCGATCCGTTTGAGTGGGGAGAGAAAATGATCCGCCATTACGAGAGCCTTGGAATCGATCCAAAAACGAAAACACTGTTATTTAGTGACAGTCTCGATTTTGAGCGGGCAGATAAGATCGCATCTTATTTTGCAGGAAGAGTAAAAATTGCATTTGGAATCGGAACTTATATTTCAAATGACACGGATGTTCCGGCGTTGAATATTGTCATGAAGACAACCAAGTGTAATGGAATGGATGTTGCCAAGATTTCGGATACTCCAGGAAAAGGCATGTGCAAAAATCCGGAATATGTGGAATATCTTCAGAGATGTATCAGCTGGAGAATGGAAAACGACAGATAAAAAGAAAGGTGTGGGGGTATGCAGAACTATTCAGGAGAAGCTGGGTTACAGTATCATTTACAGATCAGACCGGGGGATGTGGGGCGTTATGTGATCCTGCCGGGAGATCCAAAGCGGTGTGAGAAGATCGCAAAACATTTTGAGGAAGCAAAACTTGTGGCGGACAGCAGGGAGTTTGTCACCTACACAGGTTATCTGGAAGGTGAGAAGGTCAGCGTGACATCCACCGGGATTGGCGGACCGTCCGCATCAATTGCGATGGAGGAACTGGTGCAGTGCGGTGCAGATACATTTGTGCGTGTTGGAACATG
>PPYE01258358.1_pt1 | contig 10335 bp, 13 predicted proteins | sample 1559881 | NCBI WGS metagenome assembly PPYE01 (sample SAMN08240022, study PRJNA423297) | Human gut metagenome, whole genome shotgun sequencing project.
GTAGTACACAAGGAACATAACCACAACGAAGATCGGCAATGCCAGAATGCGGTTGGTAACCACACGGTCGATCTTGTCGGACGTGGTCAGCTGGCTTGCCATATTCTTGCTACGGCAGTGGTCGATGATCGCTGAAATGTAGGAGTAACGGTCATTGATGATGACGCTCTCGGTGTCGTCGTCGCTTTCCTTTTCCACCTTGGCAACAACATCGCTCACATCGGGAGCTCCCTCGAGGGCAGCGGCAATCTTACTGTCTTTTTCAAGAAGCTTGATTGCATAGAAGCGCTTGAGGTTGGTGGGGACGCTGGAAGGAAGTCGACCTTCGATGGTTGAGATTGCTTCTTCCACTACAGCGGAAAACGTAATTGGAGTAGGCGCAGCCGCAGAACCAATGGTCTTAAGGCAGTTCACCACCTCGTCGATGCCCTCGTTCTTCAATGCGGAGATCTCAACCACATTGCAGCCAAGTTCTTTTGCCAACTGGTCTGCATGGATTTCGTCACCGCGCTTGCGGACGACGTCCATCATGTTAACGGCAACGACAACCGGTACGCCCATCTCAAGAAGCTGCGTAGTGAGGTACAGATTGCGCTCAAGGTTGCTGCCATCAACGATGTTCAGGATGGCATCGGGCTTTTCCTGAATAAGGAAATTTCGCGCGACAACTTCTTCCAAGGTATAGGGGGACAAGGAGTAAATACCTGGAAGGTCGGTAATCTCAATAGACTTGTCGGCCTTGAGCTTACCTCCCTTTTTCTCAACGGTAACGCCTGGCCAGTTGCCAACATACTGGTTGGAGCCGGTCAGCGCGTTGAACAGGGTGGTTTTACCGCTGTTCGGGTTGCCTGCTAGTGCAACTCTCATTCATTCCTCCATTCGGTGTTAGATTAGGCTAACTACAGGATCAAAAAAAGATCGCGATGCGATCGTGCGAGCGCACTATGCCTATCAGAGGATGCTCATGCTCAACCCTTTGATGGGCATAAATGCGCTTATTCGACTTCAACCATCTGCGCGTCTTCTTTTCTCACAGAAAGCTCGTAGCCGCGAACGGTAACTTCAACCGGATCGCCCAAAGGCGCGACCTTGCGAATGTAAACCGAACAACCTTTGGTGATGCCCATGTCCATGATGCGACGCTTTACTGCGCCTTCGCCATTGAGCTTCACAACGGTCACCGTTTCACCGCTCTTAACTTCTCGAAGAGTTTTCACTATGCCTCCCCTCTTCATCTTTTCGCTTTGTCAGAAACGGCAAACCGCTACACCGTAATGTGCTTTGCAAGCTCGGAAGAAAGCGCAACGCGAGAGCCTTTCACGTTCACGATGAGGTTGCCGCCAATACGCGACACAACAACGATCTGCTCGCCGGGAACAAAGCCCAGATTCTCAAGGTGACGATGGATGTCACCCGCGCCATCGTGAAGCTGCCTTACGTGGTAAATGCCATTGTTCCTAACTTCAGACAAAACCATGATGCTTCCTTCCACATGCCCTGCGGGGCGGTTTGCGGCTCTAGTAAACCAGAGCTAACTAACAGACTGATGTTAACCCCGTCATACTCTATCGTCAATGTTTACCAAAGGTTATTTTTTTGAATGCTTGTAGGGTTTTTCGAACAGCCTGGTGAATGGAGCTATTTCACGCAATTTAATTATTTATCCAATGACAAAAAGCATCTTGCGACCAGACATACCGCCGCTCTCGCATATTGCATACAAATGCAGCGAGAACAGGCATAGAGGAGGCAAGATGCTTAAAGTGCAGGAACTGAAAGGTTAGGCAGATCGGCAATCCCGACAGATTATTGGGGAGCCGAGATGCCCAGGGCATTAGGGTCTATGCCGCTGCGCTCAAATAAGGCATCGAGCGCCTGTTGGCTGACGCTGCTTTCATCAAGATCGACTCCGAATGCTCGAGCTACTGCGTACGCTTGTTCCCGACGCAAAGCCGCGATAGAAGAATCCCCTGCTTCGCTAGAATAGCGAGACGAAAGGAGCAGCGAGCGAGATACGTACTCCATAAGCTGAGGATCAGGCTGCGAGAGCTGCAGCATTGCTGCCATTGATTCTGGCGCCATGCACAAAAGAAGGCCACCATCCATCTCCGTTGCATCAGAAATTGCCGCATCGAGCATGTCAGCCGCTACGCGGGGGTCGTTTTCACCTCGCGCGCGAAGCAAGCTTTCCTTCATAGCAGCAGCAAGCTGCATGAACATGCGCATCAGATAATCTTGGGTTAACACGTTATCCCCTCTCTGGGTACCGTATTCCCAGATGCTCGTAAGCACGCTCCGTTGCCTGGCGGCCTTTCGGTGTGCGAATGAGCAAACCTTGTTGAAGCAAATACGGTTCGTACACATCTTCAAGCGTATCGGGCTCTTCCGAAAGCGCCGAAGCTAGCGTCGAAAGCCCCACAGGCCTGCCCGAGAATTGAACGCAGAGAAGTTCCAGTATCCTATTATCCACCGGGTCGAGACCCAAAGAATCCACCTCGAAAAACGCCAACGCCTGAGCTGCACAGTCTTCATCAATAGGTGAAATGCCCTTCACCTGAGCCCAATCGCGTACGCGCTTAAGAAGGCGATTGGCCAAGCGGGGAGTTCCACGGCTACGGCGGGCAATCTCCAGGGCGCCTTCCTCCAGGATACTCACACCCAAGATGAGCGCCGAGCGTCGGACAATAAGGGCCAGCTCTTCCGGCGCATAGTAATTCAATGAGAGTAAACTTCGGCAAATCGAGCCTGATTGAGCGGGCTGCAGGCCCCTTGCCAACAACGATATCAAGCGCAAAATCTTCCAGTGCTGGATACAGCACTTCCTCAACCATGCGATTCAGGCGGTGAATCTCGTCGATAAAAAGAACGTCACCCTCTTCAAGATTGGTAAGGATAGCGGCTAAATCTCCCGTACGCTCAATTGCGGGACCACTTGTTGTTTTGATATGCACGCCAAGCTCATTGGCAACAACGGTAGCCAACGTGGTTTTTCCCAAGCCAGGAGGGCCCGAAAACAGAATATGATCAACCACATCCTTGCGGGCCCGTGCCGCCTCGATGAGGATAGAAAGGCTATCCTTCACTTTCTTTTGTCCCAAATACTCGTCAAGGCACGTTGGCCTCAGGCTACGATCAAGGACCAGGTCGTCTTCGATAAGGGAAACCGAACAAGCGCGCGAGGCGGCATCGCCATCGCGAGATGAACCAGTATCTTTTAAAGCTTCCAAAGGCGCTTCGAACAGTGCGCTTTCTATTTCAAAATCGTCAGACAAAGATGAGTCCACCTTTTATCGATTATTTTCCTAAACGCTTTAAGGCGTATTGCAATAGTATCGTTTCGTTTGCTTCCTCGGGAGCCCCCTTGAGTGCAAGATCGGTTTCTTCCGAAGTAAAACCCATGGAAAGAAGCGCTTCCACTGTACCCTTACGTGCATTTGCCGCTTGCGTTGAAATGCCGGGCAGAGCGATCTGAGCCTCGGAGCCGAACGATTCTTTCAATTCGAGCGCAATGCGCGATGCCATTTTCTTTCCCACACCGGGAATTTGCTGGATAGCCCCCACGTCTTGCGACACAATAGCGGACACCAACGCCTCTGGCTCGTAGGTAGAAAGGGCAGAAAGCGCAACCTTTGGCCCAACGCTTGAAACGGAAGTGAGCTTTGCAAACAGCTTTTCTTCGTCATGGTTCAAAAAGCCGTATAGCACCAACACATCGTCACGAACTTGCAAGCGCGTTAGAACCTTGACCTCTTCGCCAACATGTCCCAATCGGGAAAGGCTCTTCCCCGACATGGAAACACGGTACCCGATGCCACCCACTTCTATCACGACAGAATCAACGAACAGTGCCGCAATCGTTCCTCGCAAAAACGAAATCACCGCACAGCCCCCCTTTCCCAGGAAACCGAATGAGTGGTGTAGCAAATAGCAGCCGCCAAGGCATCGGCAGCATGATCGGGCGAAGGGATTTTTTCCAAGCCCAGCACCTGCTGAACCATATATTGGACTTGCCCCTTATCGGCAGACCCCGCCCCTACAACAGCCAACTTGATTTGGCTGGGCGAATACTCGGCAAGCGCCATGGATGCCTGACCGCAAGCGGTTAAAGCAGCGCCACGAGCCTGACCCGTGGCAAAAGCACTTTGGGCATTCGAACCAAACCACACCGTTTCAACAGCAACGCATTCTGGCTTGTAACGTAAAACCACTGCGGAAATCTGCGTATAGATTTTCGCCAAACGCTCATGCAAGGGCATCGCGGATTGGGTTGCCACGCAGCCGTACGCTATACAGGAAAGCGATGCTCCTTTTTGATGAACTACCCCCCAGCCTGTATGCGCCAGACCCGGGTCGATTCCCATTATGATGCGAGTTGCCGCCATGCCATCCTCTCAAACAAACATTTGTTCGTATAATAGCATAAAAGAAACGGGGGCATACAGCCCCCGTTCTATCCAGCCACTTATCGCAATCCCTACAGCCCTATGGCTTTAAAATACTCAAGCCATTTGCCAAAAGATTCGTCGCTGATAGCATGCTCCATCTGGCATGCTTCTTCTTCGGCGACCTCGAGACTAAGGCCAACTTTTTCGTGCAGGAAACGGGTGAGCATTTCATGGCGCTCCAATACCGATTTACCGTAGTTATACCCGTCTGCGGTGAGAGTGATATCGCCATAATAAGGCTGATCAAGCATGCCCGAGGCCTTCAGGCTGGCAACAGCCTTCGAAACCGACGCCTTCGAAACGCCAAGCTTTGTGGCAACATCTACCGAACGCACAGACTGCGTATCGGAACCACCCAGCATAACGATGGCCTCAAGATAATCCTCGTGAGACATGGAGACTTTTTCCATACTATCCCTCCCCAGCAGAAGCTGACGTTGATGGCAAATGAAATGATTCGATCCCTTTTGAACAGAACGATCCCGCAATCCGTCTAAAGGGACCACGCGTCTTTCGATGAAATGCGCGTTTCAAATACAGCACGTACTAGTAGCTACATAGTATACTTATGAGACTAATATTACCCCACACGAAAGATGGATTCATGGCTACCAATCGCTATATCGACACGCGCGGACGGTGTGCGGCTCCGGTCACTTTTACCGAAGCTGTGGTTAAGGGACTTGCCGAGGGCGGCGGACTCTTCGTTCCCGAAACGCTCCCCAAGCTGAGTCTGGAAAGCATCCTTTCATTGGCAGAAATTCCCTATGCCAAGCGTGCAGCCTTTATCTATCGCTCGTTTGGCATCGACTTGCCTGACGCCAAGATCGATGAGCTCATGGACGCAACGTACGGCGACCGATTCGATGATGAGGCAATATGCCCTATTACGTCGCTCGACGGAAACACCCATGTTCTCGAGCTATGGCATGGTCCCACCAGCGCCTTTAAGGACATGGCGCTTCAGTGCTTGCCCCATTTCTTTAGTGCAAGCGCATCCCAGCTGCGCGAGCAGGGAAAACTGGAAAACACCTTCCTTATCCTGGTCGCCACTTCGGGCGACACCGGCAAAGCAGCTCTCGAAGGGTTCCGCGACAAGGAAGGCGTCCAGATTGCGGTAATGTACCCCGAGGGCGGCGTTAGCGACATCCAGTACAAGCAAATGGCAACCCAGGCAGGCTCTAATGTTATGGTCTGGGCAGTAAAGGGCAATTTCGATGACTGCCAAACGGGAGCCAAGAACGTTTTCGGAGACGAAGCATTTGCCGAAAAGCTGATGGCCTCCAACCAGGTTGCCCTCTCTAGCGCCAACTCCATCAACTGGGGTCGCCTGCTTCCTCAGGTGGTTTACTACGTTTCCAGCTACGCTGAACTGGTTGCCCAGGGCAAGCTTGAAGCTGGCAAGCCGCTTGATGTCTGCGTTCCTACTGGCAATTTCGGCAACATCCTCGCTGCATGGTACGCAAAGCAGATCGGCACGCCTTTGGGTACCTTGTTCTGCGCAAGCAATGAAAATCGCGTTCTCACCGATTTCATCAATACCGGCAGCTACGACATTTCCGATCGTGAGTTCGTCCTGACCCCATCTCCTTCGATGGATATCTTGGTTTCGTCGAACGTTGAGCGTCAGCTCTTCGAGCTCACAGGTCGCAACGCCGAAGCCATTGCGACGTGGATGGAAGAGCTTAAGGCAAACAAATCTTTCACGGTCGACGCCGAAACCCTATCCAAGCTTCAGGCGGATTTTAAGTCGGATTCAGTCGATAGCGAAACATGCCTTAACACCATCAAAGAGGTACTCGATAAGCACAACTATCTTATCGACCCCCACACCGCTGTTGCCTACAAGGTCGCAGAACGACTGCATGGCGAAAACCCTGTGCTTATTGCCTCTACCGCGCACTGGGCAAAGTTCGGTGAAAATGTATACCGCGCACTGCATGGCATAGCGCCCGAACAGCCTCTGCCTGAATCTGTGGCTGAGCTTAGCGGATGCGCCCTGAACGATCTTATTGCTAGCGAGGCGAACAGCCATAACATTCCCAAGGGCCTCGCAGAGCTCGACTCGCTGCCTATTCGATTTAAAGACGTCATCGAAGGAAACACCTCTGCGATCGAAGAAGCCGTACTCGATTTCCTGAAATAGACGAATACGTCAACCAGAACAAAAGCCCCTGCCCCACCGTAAGAGCTGCGCCCTCTAAACCTGGATTGGAAAATACTAATCCAAGTTCAAAAAGCGTAACTCATCGGAAGAGACGGGGGCTTTCTCTATCTTGTTTCTATCATTACGGTTGGGACCGTTTCTCCATTCTTGGAATAGGGGCTTTTAGCAAAGGAGATATTCACTATTACCTCCACCCCTTTCTCGAGACCCACGAGAGACGCCTTTGCGTTGCCCCCTAAACCCTCCTCGCATTCAGTGGGTTCAATTCCACTAATTTCGCTTGACAACGACTTCGATCCGTTTTCACAATTCCGCAATTCGGAAGCACCTTCCTCCCCTCTCGGGGGCTTAGAATCCAACGCGGGCCTGCGCTCCGCATCATATGCCGAAGTCGTAAACCGTCCATTTCGACACAGGGGAGCCCCCTCTGGCTTCGCCTCATCGTGCACAAAAGAATGGAGGCAGCTATAGCAAGTGTCCATATCGGAAAAACAGCGGGCACCGCAGACGGGGCACGTCTTCACTTCTAACCTCTGGTGTGCCCGAATTCCCTTAGAACTACTACCTTCTTGCTCATTGCTGCATGCACTCCTATTTGCCAATGGGATCTGCAAGACCTCTCCTTCATTTAAATAGCCCTTCTCCTTCGGCAACTCACCAAAACTCATTTTCTGACGCATAGCTCAATCTCATCTCCTTTTTCAAACCAGCCAACAACCCGATCCTCATCCGAGGACTCGCTCAAATCTTTCTCTAACGCCCTTCGCTCTAAAACCGCATAGGCACCAGGATGTTTTTTCAATCGCCAGGGCGGCACATTCTCGTACGATTCCAGCACCCTTCCTTCTCTTCCAACAAACGCAACGTCAATCGCGTATCCCATGCCAAACGTATGAACAGAATGACAAGGGGCAATCAAGAGAATCTCGTCGCTCGATCGACGAGAGAACAAACCCATCAACCTATCCCTAAACTTCGCCGCAAAGCAAAGCCGCTGCGCTCCTTTACCATCAACCATTCGCGCTCCTCGCATTCACAACCACAGAAGTACCTGCTCCTACCGTTTCGTAGCCAACCATCAACCAGCGATACTCTCCTTCTCCTTTAATAAAAGTCGAAATAGCTTCTTGCCCGCTCGGAACAGCCCGCCACCCCTTTTCCTCCAGCAAGGACTCAATTTCGCCAGCCGTAGAAATTCTGTTCCCCGAAAGCACGCAACCAGCAATCACCCCATCATCGGAAAGGGAATGCCAATCGCCCCATTCACCAAGAACCTCAGCGTTAAAAGAATCTGGCGCATCCTGGTCAAACCTAGCCAGCACCTTATCGGGATCAAGGCTCAAAATGCCCTCGCCGGGATTGATGACGTCCGCGAGAACAACAGTTGAACCGGTAGACCGCCCGATCGAGGTACCACCGAAACCGGACCCCAACCACGCAAACAGCCAACCACTTACAACGGCAACAAAAACACCTAAGGCAATCGAGGCGATGGCGTAGAGGGCACGCGGATAGAATGCTTTTCGCATAAAAGGACAGGGCTTCGTCATCACATCAAAACACCAGCCCAGGTTTGTAGGCGGAAACCGATATCTGCGATCCATGGCTAAGCGGAGGAAAGCTGAATCCAAAGACACCCGAAAGCCGCCCCTTTCCGAAAAGCGTGGGCTCGAAATACATTTGGGCAGAAAAGGTCACCATACCCCCTTCAACGCCTGACGACGAAACTTGAAAACGCAAATTATCGCGAGAAAGCGACTCTTCCAGTTGGCTTTGAATCAGCCCGCAACTCTCGCCTGTTCCCTGCTCGTAAGCTGGAGAAGCGGCATAGGTGCATACCGCATTCCTGAACACACGATCAAAGGAGGCGCAATCAGAGAAAAATAGGACAGCGTTTATTGCGACAAAAGCAACAGCAATCATTGCTGGAAAGGCAACAACAAACTCAATCGTCATCTGACCTGGTGGCTTACGAAACATCACTCCCATTGCCTCGCCCCTGTCACACTCAAAGCAATTCTCCTCAAGGAATCGACACCATGCTGCACTGCTTGAGTCAAATCCCCAGTAATCGCCTGAGGCAGAGCCACAGTCACAGGAATCTCAACCACCCCATCGAATAAAACAATGGTGGCAATGGTGAATTCGCCACCCAAACTGGCAATCGCGTCCATCGCGGCAGACTGGACGCAGGAAAGCGCACCATCGATCCCGCCATTCCCCTGCGACATCAACGCCGCTTCCCTTGCAGACAAGAGCCTGGCGGAAAATGCCGAATCATCAGCCTTCAAAACATGCTGAGAATTGACCAAAACAGCCTTTCTTGCAGCAAGATCAACAGGAGCAAAACCGAAACCCTCAACGGTATCCTTCAGCGCACCCGAGGCCCAAGAGCCAAGACCACTAGCCCCCATAAGAGGAATGCCATTCAAAACCGATTCGACGGTTTCCAACAATGCGTCATGCCCTTGCGTATATACGCCGAGAAAACCCGACCACATCCGAAGGGCAATCTTTGCAGCTCCAACCACCGCCGAACCCTCGCCCGAGAGCCCATCGAGAAACGAGGCAACCACGTTTCTTCCCTCGTCAGATGATTCCTTTACCAACGTTGCAGAAGAGAGAGCGACCCGAGCACCGAGACCCCCAACGCCCTCGGAAGAAACAAGAGACGAAGGAAAACGGGTTTGCGCAGTACCCGTATCGGAGACAAGCGATATCACACCATAATGACCAGGAGGCGTAATGTCGATTCGCTGGCTGCAAGCCTCGACAAAGGCCTTGCCTACCGAATCAAGCAAACCTCCAGCCATATCTTTCGCCTGCTGGTTTAAAGGATCGAGTTCTTCCCTTGCTTTCTGATACTCATCCGCCGCTTTGGCCACCTCGTTGTAATGGTATTCAAAACCGTTTTGGATCGACGAAGACGCCGCGGCAACCTTTCCCATGCTGCTTGGAACGAATTTGCAATAAGGGCAAGGTGCGTAAGATCCTGCGGCATCCATTTCCTGTATTGAACCAACCCCATTCGAGCCCTGAGCAAGACCCGGGCACCCGCTCCAGGCATGCAAAACCGAAAGCCCCTGCGCGTCAATGGTTTTGGGGTATACCGCTTCGGTGTACAAGATCGTCGATCGCATTTCGTCAGTGTTCCTGGGCAGGCGAGGAAAGAACGCGTCGAAAGATGACTCCGTCTCATGAACATAGCCCCGCCCAACAGTCTCTTGGGCATAAGCATAGAAGCGTTTTCTTAAAGCAGAGTTCGACAACTCATCCACCGATTGCCCGTTCGGAGCCTCGGTCTGATAACGAAGCCGGTAGTATGTCTTTGCACGCTCCAAGGAAGCACCGAAGCTCCAGGTATCGACCGAAGAAAAGAATGGGTTATCGGAGCCCGCCATTCCTGCAAGCTTCGCCGCTCGTTCGTACATGCAATATGCATCAGGGCTGATGGAATCATGCTCGTACCCATACTGCTTCCACTCATTTGCCCGCTTCGCCGCTTCTTCGGCTTGCGCAGCAACATCCTCCAGGCTATCCCGCGATTGCTCCACTTCACTCAAAGACTCATCCGAATCGTGAAAAGAGAGCGAATCCCCCGTTTCCACTTCCCACGGAGAGAGAACAACAATTCCCTGATAATGAGCCCCATCGGATAGCGACGAATTCGCCGAATACACTTCTTGAGCCTTTACTGCAGCGATGAAGGGCAAGGCTTGAGCC
>PPYE01001232.1_pt1 | contig 10331 bp, 9 predicted proteins | sample 1559881 | NCBI WGS metagenome assembly PPYE01 (sample SAMN08240022, study PRJNA423297) | Human gut metagenome, whole genome shotgun sequencing project.
ATACAGGAGGCGCATCCCCAGCAGTCCTTCGGATACCGGATCACGGCTTTTTTGTCTTCGCCGCGCACGATCAGGCTTCCCGGACAGACATCCAGACATTTTCCACATGCCCTGCATTTCATGGAATCAATCGCGATGCTCATAGGTTTCTCCTCCTTTCACCAGATCTCTGCGGATCATCGTAATCTGGTCCCCGTTCTTTTTCGAGTTTACATAGCAGAGCCATGCATCACTCTTCTCCGGATAATCCAGATTCTCCGCGAAACTGTGCCAGCGTGTCTCCTTGCGTGCACGCAGATGTGCGATCACAGTCAAGCACACAGTCAGGCGTTCTTTCAGCTCATAGATAAACATCAGTTCATGCATATCGGCTGCCGCAAGTCCTTTTGCAAGGATCTGCAGTTTCTTTATTTTTTCTTCCGCCATGGCAAGCTGCTTTTCGTTGAACTGGTAATGGGTTCCGATTCCGCCTGCATACTGGTCCATGACTTTCTGCATGGCTTCCTCGAGTTCCTCAACGGTAAATGCCGGGTCCTGCTTTGTGAGAAATGCATCATACTCGGCAATTTTATTTTCAAGAACCGCTTCTTCATCAGAAGCCGCCGTATCTGCCACCTGTTCTTCGTTTAATTTCTGCACGATGGAATGGGCTGCGATCTCGCCCTCCACCAGTGCGCCGGTTACATATTTCTGTGGACAGCCGCCTGCCACATCTCCGGCAGCATAGAGTCCGTGGATCGTTGTCTCTCGTTCGGTGTCTACCCAGTAACCGCTGGCGGTATGACCACCTACGATGTACGGCTCAGTTCCCTCGATTTCCACGTTCTGTTCGCTTGGATTTTTCCCGGATTCCACCCACTTGAGTGTCTGTCCCGGCGCCATGTTTAAGTATGCTTTTAAGAGCGATTCATCCTGTTCTGCGGAGATGCCTTCGGTGCGAAGATAACATGGTCCGCGTCCCTGTACATTTTCTTCAACAGTTCCGTACACACGCTGGGAAGTAGTCAGACCGTATTTTGTCTCATACACTTCTCCGTGTGCGTTGATCTGCTTTGCTCCGACACCCTGTGCAATCGTTCCGGTCGGAGCGATCGTATCTTTACAGCGCAGGGCGATAAAGCGCATCTCAAATGTGGTCATCTCGGCTCCGGCTTCAATTCCCATGGCATATCCGGCACCGGTGTTAAACGGCGGATACCACATTTTATGACGGGAAAAACCCGGATTGTTCGGGCGGTAAAGTCCTGCGGCTCCTCCGGTTGCGATCAGCACTTTTTTTGCGCGGATCTCGTAGGCCGTACCGTCTGCAATGGAAAAACCGACGGCTCCTTCGATCTTATTATTGTTTACCAGATAATCGGTGATGTTTAACTGGTTGATGACGGTCACATCGTCTAATTTGCTGACAGCATCTGCAAGAAGCGGCTTGAAGTTTTCGCCGTTGATCTTGATATTGCGGTTTCCTCTTGCCACATACTCGCCGTTTTCGTCTTTTAAGATGATCAGACCAAGCTGTTCCATTTTGGCGGTCACACGGTTGAGTCCTTCGGACATGGTCAAAAGCAGATCCGGCCGGACGATGCCGTCGGCATCTTTTGTGGCGTAGTCCACGTAATCCTGCGGAACATGACCTTTGGTGATATAGGCATTGAGCGCGTTGACTCCGGCTGCCAGACAGCCGCTGCGCTTGATGTTGGCTTTTTCTGCTATGATTATGGAATAATCGGATTGTTCACGGATGGTCATTGCCGCGTAGCAGCCTGCTGTGCCGCCCCCGATGATGAGGACATCCGTATGGAGTATTTTTTTCCCCTCGATTTTCATAAGTAATCCTTCCTTGTGATTAAATGTAGAAGACCTCGCCTTCCTGCATTTCCTTATTTTCTACAAGATAGGTCTGGTTTTCATCAAATATATACAGGCGGTAAATTAAGACATATACCTGTTCTCCAATTTCAACCGGATCTTTTTCAAGTGAGCGCTCGGTGACGATCGGGATACCTCCCACATCAACGACAACATCCAGATGATTTCCTCGGAATATCACATCTTTTACGATTCCACGCTCGGCGGCACTCGTGTGCTGCGGTGGCTCGCTTCTGGACATGCGGACAAATTCCGGACGGATAACTGCGTGGGTTGCGCCCTCGACCGGATCAAATCCAAGCAGACGCTCATAATGCTCTACGATCGAGGAACGGCCGATAAACTGTGCCACGAACGGGGTGTCCGGTGATTTATAAATTTCCATCGGTGTTCCCATCTGCTCGATATGTCCATGGTTTGTGATGATAATCTCATCGGCCACCTCGACGGCTTCATCCTGATCATGGGTAACAAAAATGCTTGTAATGCCAAGCTTTACAACCATCTCGCGAAGCCAGTTGCGAAGTTCGGTGCGGACTTTTGCATCGATTGCCGCAAACGGCTCATCGAGAAGAAGTACCTGCGGATTCGGTGCCAGTGCGCGGGCAAATGCCACCCGCTGACGCTGCCCGCCGGACAACTGGTTCGGATAACGCTTTTCCATTCCGCTTAATCCGGTCAGTTCCAACAGTTCGGTCACGCGCTTTTTGATTTCTTTTTTCGGCACCTTGGCAAGTTCGAGACCAAAAGCTACGTTGTCGTAGACGGTCATATAACGGAACAATGCATAGTTCTGAAATACAAAACCGATGCCTCGTTTTGCCGCCGGCACATCGTTGACACGCTGCCCGTCAATATAGATATCGCCGCTGTTTGGTGTCTCAAGCCCCGCGATCATGCGAAGCAGTGTGGTCTTTCCGCTTCCGGAAGGTCCAAGCAGTGCGACTAATTTTCCTTTTTCAATGCCAAAGCTGACATGGTCGGAAGCCCGGAAGTTTCCGTAATTTTTACAAATATCTCTCATTTCCACGTACATAGCCTGACTCCTTACTGTATGCCTTTACTGTTTTTGCTTCTGTATTCAAAAATGTTTCTGAGTATCAGCACGATCACCGCAATAATGACCAGAATGGAAGATACCGCAAATGCGGAGGTGATGGAAGTATCCGTCCCCGACATATATAAGGCATCAATCTCCAGCGGCAGGGTAAATGTCTGCCCTCTGGTCTTTGAGAGTGCATTGACTGCTCCAAACTCGCCTAACGCACGCGCCGTACATAAAATGATACCATAGATCAGTCCCCATTTCATCTGGGGAAGGGTAATTTTCCGGAAAATCGTAAATCCCCCGGCTCCCATCAATGCTGCAGCCTCTTCTTCGTCTTTGCCCTGTGCATTTAAGATCGGGATGATCTCACGCGATACAAACGGGAAAGTGACAAAAATTGTGGCAAGCACAACACCCGGTAACGCAAACGTAATGCGGATATTCGTTCCGAAAAACTGGTTGATCGCCCGGATTGCCGGATACGTCCAGCCGAGCCGTCCGAAGGTCATCAAAAAGGCAAGACCTACAATGACGGGAGAGATTGAAAACGGGATATCGATCAGCGTGGCAAGCACCTGTTTCCCACGGAAGGAAAACTTCGTTAAAAGCCATGCCGCCACGATTCCAAAAAACGTATTGACAACTACCGCGATCACGGTTGCAAGCAATGTGACCAAAAGAGCCGAACGCACATATTCGGTTGTGATCGCCTGTATGTAAAAAGCAAATCCTTCTTTCAACGCACTGAAGAGAATCGAAAACAGGGGAAGAATCAGCATAACAAATATGAAAAGAACGCTGATGGCTATTAAGATGTATTTCGTACTTTTCTTTTGTTCCATAAAAACGAACTTCCTTTCTTAAAACAAACTGGCTGGTTTCCCGTTGTACTTACACATTGTTGGTTCTGGCTGCCTGTTTCATCTGTACGATATTCACAGCAAGCAGTAAAACAAACGATAAAATCAACATTACCAGCGCGATTGCCGTGGCACTCGCATAATCAATATACCCAAGCTTCTGCATGATCACATAGGAGATCACCTGCGTATGTTCCCTTGCACTGTTTCCGGATATGTAAATGACACTTCCGTACTCACCAATCCCTCTGGCAAAGGCAAGCCCAAATCCGGTTAAAACCGGGGGCATCATCTCCGGCAGAAGCACTCTGCGGAAGGTCTGAAACCGGTTGGCTCCAAGCATAAATGCCGCTTCCTCATACTGTCCGTCGAGTTTTTCAAGCACCGGCTGCACGGCACGGATGACAAACGGAATTCCGACAAACACCAGTGCAATGACCAGTCCCAGATGTGTGTAGGATACTTTGATGCCAAGTTTTGCAAGCGGAGCCCCAAGGATTCCGTTTTCGGAATACATTTTGGAAAGTGTGATACCTGCTACCGAAGTCGGCAGTGCAAACGGAAGCTCAATACAGCCATCGAGGATACGTTTTCCCGGAAACTCATACCTTACAAGCACCCAGGCAATGATCACACCGAACACACTGTTTATAAGTGCCGCAATAAACGAACATCCGATGCTGGTCGCAAATGCATGCCGCACGGTCGGCTTCGTGATCAGGGACCAGAACTCTGCCGGACGCAGTTTTAATGCGGAAACCATCACAGATGCCAGTGGGATCAGCACAATCAGGGAAAGCATTGTCACTGTAATTCCCAATGTGAGGTGATACCCCGGTATCACACGTACTTTTTTTGTCTTATTCGTTGCCGTAGATTTCATCAAACATTGCTCCATCGTCAAAATAGTTCTTATATGCTTCGTTCCAGCCGCCGTAATCTTTGATCGTATATAATTTCACATTCAGGTCAAAACGGTCGGAAAATTCCTTCAGAATTGATTCATTGCTCGGACGGTAACCATACTCTGCCGCCAGCCGCTGCGCATCATCCGTGTACAGATAATTCAGGTACTCGCGGCTCACTTCCTGCGTGCCATTGGCATCTGCGTTGTCATCCACAATCGCCACACTCGGCTGTGCCAGAATACTGACATTCGGCGTAATCATCTCATATTCATCCGGATAACTTTTCATCGTGGTAATTGCCTCATTTTCCCACGCGATCAGCACATCCCCTTTCTGGTTTTCCACAAACGTGGTAGTGGAACCGCGCGCACCGGAATCCATGACGGAAACCTGCGAGTAAAGTTTCTGCAGAAATGCTTTCTGTTCCTTCTCATCATCGGTCTGCTCCTTTATATAGGAAAGTGCTGCTAAAAAGTTCCAGCAGGCACCACCACTGCTCTTCGGGTCCGGGGTGATGATCTCAACCTTTTTGTTCACCAGATCGTCCCAGTCTTTGATCTGTTTCGGATTGCCTTTCCGGACGAGGAAAACAATCGTCGAAGTGTATGGGGAACTGTCATCGGCAAATTCCTGTTCCCAGCCTTTTTCAATCAGTCCGGTCTGCTCGATCAGTGTGATATCATGCTCCAGTGCCAGTGTAACGACATCAGCATTGCATCCCTCCACGACGGAACGTGCCTGTGCACCGGAACCTCCGTGGGATTGAATAATATTCACTTCTTTTCCCGTTTTTTCCTTATAATATTTCTCAAACAGAGGATTATATGCTTCATAAAATTCTCTTGTCGGATCGTAGGAGACGTTGGTGATTGTCCGTACATGACTCTTTTTGCTTCCGCATCCGGTACATCCAATCAACATAATTGCCGCCATGGACAGTACCGCTATTTTCTTTACCATTGAAAATGATTTTCGCTTCATGTTTCCGCCTCCCTTGACTTTCGTTTATCATACCCCTTAATTCCTATCATGTCAATAGGTATTGTAGGAATAATTTTCCTTTCTTTCTACGGTACCATGGAAAGATTGAATTTTGCTTGAATCTCAATGCCGGGATTTTTCTCTTACATAATGATATTGTAATAAATTTTCAAAAAGTTTTCCGGATTTATTGGCACTTGAACAAATACGTTGAATACTCTATAATAAGTAGAAAACCTGTGCCCTGCGGTACATTTTTGATGTATCCCAATCGCATCTGGCTTTTTATTACACATTACGAGGAAATTTTATGAAAAAAAATACCCTGCGGCATTCCCTTCTGCTGCTTCTGACTGCAGCTATCTGGGGATTTGCCTTTGTTGCACAGAGTGTGGGAATGGACTATGTGCAGCCTTTTACCTTTACTGCTGCCCGCTCACTGATCGGGGGGATCGTACTGCTTCCGTTTATTTTTATCCGGGCGCAGAAAGCCGGCCGGACTTCTGAAGAAAAATCCGCTTCCTGGAAACAGGCACTGCCCGGAGGCATCATCTGCGGTGTTCTGCTGTGTATCGCATCGAATCTGCAGCAGATCGGCATCCAGTATACGACCGTTGGAAAAAGCGGGTTTATCACAGCAATGTACATCGTGCTTGTTCCGGTACTCGGTATACTTTTTCACAAGAAAACCGGTATCCGCGTGTGGATCTCTGTGGCACTAGCTGTATGCGGACTGTATCTTTTATGTATGACCGGAGGTTCCTTTCGTCTGCAGCGCGGAGATCTGTATACACTCTGCTGTGCGCTCATGTTTTCCCTGCAGATTCTTGCCGTGGATCACTATGCACCGATCGCGGATAATGCCATACTGGCATGCATCGAATTTTTCACCTGCGGCATCTGTTCCCTGATCCCGATGTTTTTACTGGAACAGCCACGGATGCACCTGATTCTTGCCGCATGGCTGCCGATCCTGTATGCAGGCATACTCTCCAACGGTGTGGCCTACACTCTGCAGTTTTTTGCACAGCGGGGACTCCCCGCCTCTACAGCCTCTCTGCTGATGAGCATGGAATCCGTATTCTCACTTCTGGCGGGTTTTCTCATCCTGCACCAGATGCTGAACGGTCGCGAGCTTGCCGGATGTGCACTGATGTTTGCCGCCATTATTCTTGTACAAATAAAAGGAAAAGAAAAGGAGTCGATTAATTCATGAAAAATATCATTGAAAACGAAGTCGGGGCCATCCTGACAGATATCCTTGACGATTATAAAAAAGGACGCGCAGTTGATAAGATGGATATCTACAACCAGCCGGATAAAACCGAAATTATGGACATTCTTGACCGTCTGTTTTCCATTGTTTATCCGGGATTTTTCCGCGATAAAACCCACAAAATCTACAATATTGAACACAGTGTGTCTACCATGATCGAAGATGTAATGTTCCACCTGAACAAACAGATCTGTGTTGTCTTAAAATATACAAAAGAATTTGGGGACAATGAGGAAGAAAAACTGGAACAGTTTGCACAGAAAGCAACCGTTTCTTTTATGCGGCGGATTCCAAAGGTCCGTGAATACTTAGAGACCGATCTGCAGGCCGCTTACGATGGCGATCCTGCTGCACGTAGCAAAGACGAGATCGTATTTTCTTATCCGGGACTTTATGCCATCACCGTATACCGTCTGGCACATGAGCTGTTTCTGCTGGGTGTTCCGCTTATCCCGCGTATGATGACGGAACAGGCGCACAGCAAAACCGGTATCGACATCCATCCGGGTGCAACCATCGGCAAATATTTCTTTATTGACCACGGTACCGGCATCGTGATCGGTGAAACAACCATCATCGGCTGCCATGTCAAACTGTATCAGGGCGTTACACTTGGTGCCCTTTCCACCAAAGGCGGTCAGAAACTGCGCGATGTGCGTCGTCATCCAACCATCGGCGACAATGTAACAATCTACTCCGGTGCTTCCATCCTCGGTGGGGAAACTGTCATTGAGGAGGGGGTTGTAATAGGTGGTAACTCATTTATTACCCAGTCCATTAAAAAAGGCACCAAGGTCAGTGTCCGCAACCAGGAACTGATCTACCACAGTGGTGATGAATCGCTTCACCACAAAGAACAGGATGAATCCTGGTTTTACATTATCTGATAGTTACAAAAGGGGATTTTATGGATACAAAAGCTTTCCGGGAAGGATTTCGCGATGGCATTCCCATCGGACTTGGATACCTCGCTGTTTCTTTCTCTTTAGGTATTTCTGCAAAACAGGCTGGTCTGACTCCGCTTCAGGGGTTCGTGACCAGCTTTCTGGAAAATGCATCGGCCGGCGAATACATCGCATTTACTCTGATCGGTGCCGGTGCCACATATATTGAACTGTGTCTGATGACAATCATCGCCAATGCACGCTATCTTCTGATGAGCTGCGCCATGAGCCAGCGGTTTTCACCGGATACGCCGATGATTCACCGGTTTCTTGTCGCATTTGACCTGACGGACGAGCTGTTTGGCATTGCCATCGGGCGCCCCGGATATCTCAATCCCTACTACAGTTACGGTGCCTTTCTTGTCGCACTTCCGGGCTGGTCCATCGGAACCGCCGCCGGTGTCATCGCCGGCAATCTGCTGCCGGGTGATATGGTAAAAGCACTCAGCGTTTCTTTGTTTGGTATGTTTCTGGCAATCATCATCCCGCCTGCCAGAAAAGACAAAGTCGTGCTGGTGTTGATCATCATCAGTTTTGCAGCAAGTTACCTGTGCAGCCGTCTCCCGGTTATCCGTGACATTTCCAGCGGAACGCGCACGATCATCCTGACACTGATCATCGCAGGAATCGCCGCATGGCGTTTCCCTCCGCAGACGGAGATCACTCCGGAAAATGCTGACGCACAAAAAGAACAGGGGGCGGACGTATGAGTGGAAACATTTATATCTACATTGCCATTGTAGCGATCACCAGTTATCTGATCCGCGTGCTTCCGCTGACGCTGATCCGCAAGCCGATCAAAAACCGGTTTATCCGTTCTTTCCTGTATTATGTACCCTATGTCACACTTGCGGTTATGACCTTTCCGGCAATCATTGATGCCACAGCCACACCGCTTGCAGGAGCGCTTGCTCTAATTGCCGGCATCTTTATGGCATGGAAGGGACTCGGACTTTTCCCGGTTGCGATCGCCTGCTGCATCATTGCTTACCTTGGCGGACTGATTTTTTAATAGAAGAAATGCCTGAATCATTTTTTGATTCAGGCATTTTTCTATCCCCAAAGTGAAAATAAAAATACTACGATTCCAAGAATAACAAGAACCACGCCCGTCACACGGTTAAGTGTTTTCGGTGTGGCTTTATTTGCAAATACCGCAGCAATTCTCGCCCAGATCAGGGTAAAAATCACACACAGCGTAAACACCAGTCCGTCCGGTTTCCCGCCAATAACAAAATGGGAAGCAGCCCCTGTAAACGCAGTAAATGCCATAATAAATACACTGGTTCCGACTGCTGTCTTCAGTTCATACCCAAGTACAGAAGTCAGGATAAGAAGCATCATCATGCCGCCGCCAGCACCGACAAATCCACAGATAAATCCGATACAGATACCGCTTATGACCGACTGGATGGCACGCTTTTGTGCGGATACCCCCTGCATGGTCTCTTTGGTTGTCATAACCGGGCGAACAATAAATTTGATACCAAGCAAAAATGTCATAAAGACAGAAAAATTTCCCATTGTGGCAGATGGTACAAGGCTTGAAACATAGCTTCCCACCACGGTAAATGCAAGGACACTAACCATCATGATCAGACCATTTTTCACATCAAGATTCTTATTTTTTCCATAGGTATACGCAGACACTGCACTGGCAAGTACATCAGAAGACAGCGCAATCCCGACCGCCATATACGGCTCCATCCCAAGAAATGTGATAAGCATCGGGCTGATAACCGCTGCCGCACTCATCCCGGCAAAACCGGTTCCAAGTCCGGCTCCCATACCTGCAAAAAATGTTACTAGAATCGTAAATAATACTTTCATTCTCCTGTATCTCTCCTTTGTTCCAGATAACAAGTAATTTTAGCACATTTTTCAAAACAAATCCAGCATGTTATCCAGATAAATTTCTTCCCGGACATGCAGCTGATATTGTGGCTTTGTCATGTAATATAGCAGAAACTCTAAAATCAGTGCACTTCCAAGTCCCCGTCCCTCGATCTTAAAATTAGAAAATCCCATTGGAAAGTAAACATTTTGGATTGCCTCTATTCCAATAAATCCCGGATTTTGCATGGCTTTGGAAAAGCAATATCCCTGCTCAGATTCCGGTGCCGTACAGTGATGTTCCCTATTTTCTCCAAGATTCTTGCGGCTGACCGCTTCATAACAGGCTTTCCTGTCCTTACAGCCAAACCAGCAGCATTCATTGCACAAAAACTCCACCTTGTCTTTTTCTGGCCAAGACAGTGTCTTCCATCGGTCATAGGCTTTATTTAAGCGAAAATCAGGAACAACATACCGGAAATCTTCACGTCGTATTTCCTCTACCAGCTGCTTAAAATCCGTGATTACTTTTGTGGTGGACGAAACAAAATAAAGGTGCGGATAATGTTTTTTCAGATATTCCAACAGCAGATCCGAATGGACAATCACACCGTT
>PPYE01131396.1_pt1 | contig 10331 bp, 10 predicted proteins | sample 1559881 | NCBI WGS metagenome assembly PPYE01 (sample SAMN08240022, study PRJNA423297) | Human gut metagenome, whole genome shotgun sequencing project.
CATCACAACCGGTCTGCGGCGTGGTGAACTGTGCGCCCTGCAATGGAGGGACATAACCGGTGCTTGTGAACTGACCGTCTGCCGTTCCCGCAGCTGTGTATCCGGGAAAATCGTAGAGAGTGACACTAAAAGCCATCGGGAACGGATTGTAACCATTCCGCTGGGGATATGGGAACTTCTGATGGCGCTGCGACAGCAACAGGTGCTGCATAGCGGCGTTCCGGATAGAGAGCAGCCGATTTTTACAGACCCCGATGGTCATGTGCCGCACCCGGATTCTTTTACTCGGCATCTGCGCAAACTGTATAAAAAGTGCGGATTGCCAGAGGAATACCATCTGCATACGCTACGGCATTTCTACGCAACCTATCTGCTGCAGGAAGGCACCAGCAAACAGGTGGCGGCATCCCTGCTGGGTCATGCGGATACGGCGTTCTTGGAGCGCACCTACTGCCACCCACAGGACGTGGCGAAACAGCAGGCCGCAAACTTGATGCAAGATTTGCTGAACAGCCAAAATCCGTGCTATGTTGCATTTATGAAAAATAAGAATAGAAAAGCCAAGAAGGCAGGTTAAATAAACAGCGGCGCCGTCAGAAATGGCGGTGCCGTTTTGTCAGTAATAGGTAGATTTTAGGGCAAAAGATTGTTGGGTGTGGTGATAGCTTTCTGTCGCAGTTGTCGGTATGCTTTGTAGCACCGTAGGTCAATAAAATAACACTAAGGAGCGTGCAAAACATGGCGTCTATTAGAAAACGCGGCAGTAACAGCTACTTAATTGTGGTATCTCGTGGGTATGATTATGAGGGAAACCGACTGAAATCTGTGCAGAAAACCGTCAAGCCACCCAAGGAGTATACGCCAAAGCAAGCTGAGAAATGGGTAAAGGAACAGGCGATTCTATTTGAACGCGAGGTACAACATACGCCCGAACCCATCAACCGTAGCATTACGCTGGCAAAGTACATTGAACACTGGGTAGCTGATGTGGGACCGAAGAAGCTGGCAGATTCTACATTTCGACGCGACGAACAGGATATTCGCAGAATCTTGCCAGCACTGGGCAACTACAAGTTGACCGATTTGCGAAAAGAAGTAATCCGTGAGTTTTACGAGGAAATGCGGCACAGCCCGCGCTTGGACGGCAGAGGGAATCTATCCGAGAAGTCAGTCGAAGGCTTACACAACACGTTGTGTGGCGTCCTGTCAGCCGCTGTGGACGAGGGATACCTTACACACAATCCGGCGTGGAGATGTTACAAACCGAAAGGTCAGAAGAAGGAACGCCCTGTAGCTGACGAAGAAACCGTTAAGAAGTTGATTGCCGCTTTTGAGGGACAAAGCCTGAAATACGAAACCTATTTCAAGCTGGTACTGGCAACAGGTTTGCGGCGTGGCGAGGCTTGCGGGCTGAAATGGAGCGACATTAACTGGAAAAAACGGACGATTCATATTCAGCGCGGGGTGGTCAAACTCAGTCACCAAGAATCAATTACAAAAGACCCTAAGACGACCAGCGGTGACAGAATGGTATATCTGAGCAAGGAAATGTGCCAGTTGCTTAAAGCGTGGCGGAAAGAGTGTGAGTGGGATAGGCAGCAGACCGCGAACGAAACCGTGGACGAGGATGACTACCTGTTCCGCCAGCCTAATGGAAAGCCGATGAATCCCTGCACATTTACCTATCGCTTTAAGCTGATATTGAAAGCCAACAGCTTGCCGCTGGATTTGAATGTGCATAGCTTACGGCATACGAACGCCAGCCTGCTGATTGCACAGGGCGTGGATGTGCGCACGGTGGCTAGTCTATTGGGCCATGCACAAGCGAGTACAACGCTGGATATTTATGCCCACGCATTTGACAAGAACAAACGCGAGGCGCAGGAAAAGCTAGGAAAGGTGATTGGATTATGAGAAAAATCAAGCTGACCCGTGCCAATAAAATTATTTTGCTGAAAGCGCTGGGCGATTACTATTATCGGCAGAGAGCCATGAGCACAGATTGGCGTGAAACTGGATATTTGATACTCAAAGTGGATTCTCTCCCAGTGGGTAAAAAAGCAGTTTTCACCGGTGAGGAAGTCCGCCTTGCAAGAAACGCTGTAAATCAGCTGCGAAACAAGAAAATTAAGCAGGGGCAGTACACAGACGCCACTGATGATATGTTGCTAAAATTATTCTAAAAAATCAAAAATGTGCAAAAACAAAAAGAAAAATCTGAACCCGAATTGTTTTAGAAACTCAATAGTTCTAAACCATAGTCTGTAATCGCCTTCACTACATTCTGCTGCTCGTTTATGCATTGACATTATTCGCTTTGCGGTATATAATTAGAAAAAGTTGTCGTTTCATGTCTAAAGTGGAAACACAACAAATTTTGTGCGGAGGAATCATCTGTGGAATATATGTCAATTGCTGATGCCTCAACTAAATGGGGAATTTCAAAGAGGCGCATTCAGGTTCTCTGTGCCCAAAACCGAATCGAAGGAGTAACACACTTTGGAAAGTCTTGGGCAATTCCGGCTGGCGCACAGAAACCCAATGATGCAAGGGTTAAAACTGGGAAATACATTAAAACACATATTTCGGAGGGCGGGCAATGATTACCCCTACACAAAAGTGGAGAAAGTACCGAACAGAACGCGGTATTTGTATAAATGAAGATTGCGAAAAAGTGATTCAAAAGTACCTTGCGCCTAATTTTGAAGGCAAAATCCAACTAATACTTACATCCCCTCCCTTTCCATTAAAACGTGCAAAAAAATACGGAAATAAAGTAGGGAAAGAATATTTGGATTGGCTTTGCAACATTGGGAATCAATTAGCACCACTACTTTCACAAGATGGCTCAATTGTTATTGAAATTGGAAATGCGTGGAATCCCGGTGAACCAACTTATTCGACGCTCCCTTTAGAAACATTACTTGCGTTTAAAAATCAATGTGGTTTGTATTTATGTCAAGAATTTATATATTATAATCCTGCTCGATTACCAGGGCCAATTGAGTGGGTGAATAAACAGCGAGTCCGCGTAAAGGACTCGTTCACGCAAATCTGGTGGATGTCCAAAACGCCACATCCCTATGCTAACAATAGAAATGTTGCTGAGCCATATAGTCGACAGATGAAAAAACTATTGTCCAGCGGAAAATACAATTCAGGAACACGTCCATCAGAACACACTATTAGCCAAACTGCATTTTCAATTGATAATGGGGGTGCGATCCCATCTAACGTTATTATTGCAGCAAACACAACCTCAAATGATATTTATATTACCAAATGTAAAGAGCATAAATTGCCGATTCATCCAGCAAGAATGGCACCCGCTATACCAGAATTTTTTATTAATTTTCTGACTCGACCGGGAGACATTGTCCTTGATTGTTTTGCGGGAAGCAATACAACAGGAGCAACCGCAGAAAAGTTGGGGAGAGAGTGGATTTCAATCGAGCTAGATCGGGACTATTACGAAGGATCAAAATATAGATTTGGGAGAAAATAATATGGAACACATCGATTTCCCTGGAGATTTCCCATCGTTTGAAACAATGATGTCTGTGTTGAAGAAAGTTTTTGAAAAATCTTGGAAAGTAGATTTGGATATTGAAGATATTAATTTGTGGTTGGGCAACTTTACTGGAACCTTTTTTGATACAGAAGATGAAAGGCGTCTAGCCTTATGGATGCTATGTAACTTTACATATTACAACGAAGCGGAAATAAACCATTTGTGTTCTGTCTTGTTCAAAAAATTTATTCATACTCTAATGACAGATTACGGATTGAAATCTTCTGAAGAAGTTGAGGCTCGTATAAATACATTGAAATTCACTTCCATTGGGCGTCCAAGTGAAAGCGGAGGCCTCATTCTATACCATTTTCGTCAGGAGGCCCGACTTAGCACAGACTGCTTCATATTCCCGACATCTATCGCTGCAACGGAATCTGACATTATTGTTTGCATAGATGATGTTATGATGAGCGGAGGAACTGCACAACGATTCTTTTACAAAAATCGGGAGGATTTTGCAGAGAAAAAAATTTACTACTTGGCGCTTCTATCGAGTAATAAAGCACTTTCTAAACTCCAAGAGCTCAATATCAAGGTCATTCCTTGTGCTGTGCTAGATGAGCGGAATCGAGCTTTTTCTGAAGAATCATTATGCTTCTTCAAATACCCTGCACTAAAAGAAACTGCAAAAATAATGGTTGAAGGTTATGGAAAGATAATTGAGCCTAAAAAGGCTTTGGGCCATATGGATGGACAGTACTGCTTTGGATTCTCTTATAATATTCCAAATAATAGCCTGCCGATTTTCTGGTCTTCTTCTAATGGATGGAATCCTATCTTTTGCCGAAAGGAGAAATATCAAAATGCCAAACAAGCTAAACGAGAATACGGATTCTTTATTTAAAAATCCTTTCGATGATTATAACGCTAATGTTCTAGACCCCGAATTAATCATGCAGTATTGGTTTACACCTTTTTCCACCGGAGCATTGAAGGATTTTGATGAAAAACGTTTTTTTACTCAAAAGATGCCTATAATTTTGCAAGGTTCGCGTGGATCAGGTAAAACTACAATTTTAAAATACTTTTCATTCCCTGTACAATGTGAGCGTGCGCTCCAAAATCGTATAACTATTAGACAACAATTACTTAAAGATGAAGGAGTAGGGTTTTATTTTCGGTGTGATGATTCTTTTCTGAAAGAGTTTAAAAGCGTATTTAGTATCGCGGTAGAATCAAAATGGACCTCTTGTTTCGAACATTATCTGGAACTTTTTTTTGTTAAAAGTTTGATTGAACTAATTTTCAAATTAGGTAAAGATTATAGCGATAATTTTCCAGATGAAATACTTAAAACTTCCAATTTGTGTGAATTAAGGGCGGACTGTAATTTTACAGATATGCACTCGTTTTCGGAATATATTGACGCTGAAATTCGCTACATAAATACGTTTAAAAATGAATCGCTTTTTACGCAAGCGAAGTTTGAACCAAAGCATGTTTGGAGTATTTACGATATTAGCAGTAAATTGATACATGCGATTGCTCAAACAGCTCCAGAATTATCAAAATTAAATTATTTGCTATTAATTGACGAATTTGAAAATCTCCCGCAAGAATTGCAAAAACAGTTTAATACTATGATTAAATTTTGCCGTCCCGACATTTCCATGCGTATTGGACGGAGAAGTGAAAACATTGTAACAAAAGAAACCATTAACGATGTTGAGTATTTACGTGAGCAACATGATTACCACTTGATTGTATTAGACCAGGAACAGGACATGCGAAGCTTGCGATCGTACTTGCTTGGTATAGCGAAAAAGCGCTTGGAAGCAATGGATTCTTCTTTGTTTCCCACCAGCATAATAGATATTTTGGGGGATAAAGAAGATTTGGATGCTGAATGTCAAAAAAATGCAAACGTCCAAAACCTACATTTGCGATATGTTTTAAATTCTAATCCAAGAATAAAAGCAGATGACGGATTACTTGATCAAATTATTTCTATTATTTCTTACCCGCAAAACAGAATTGCAGAAACATTAAATGCTTTGTGGGTTTCCAGGTGCGAACAAGATGAAAATCCGCTTGATGTTGCAAAATTTACCGTGAATGCGATGCAGGCTTTTTTCAATAAAGGTGAGCACCAATTGCTTGAAAAATATAAAAATGACTATAGCAATAAATATAGATATGCTATCACAATCTTGATATGTACAGCTTACAAAAAAGATAAGCTATATTATGGTTTTAATACTCTTTGTCATCTTTCAGAGGGCAATGCACGCACATTCATAAATTTGTGTAAAGCAATAATTAGCGACGCTTTATTCTATGAAAAAAAGCGATTTCTATCCACAATGAAAATTTCACCAGAATCACAATCCCGAGCGATAAGAAGCTATTCCCGAAGTGAATTTAATTCTGTTTGTTCAATAATTCAAAACGGCAATTCGATTAGAGAGTTTCTATTATGTTTGGGCAATGTGTTTTCTGAATTCCATAGAGATAAGCTGGTAAGATATCCGGAAACTAATCAATTTATTTATAATCCGGATGATTTATCTCCAGAGGATAGAAAAGCTCTAGAAATTGCTATAAGTTGGTCACTAATAAAAAAGAAAAAAGACACTCAACGTCTATCAGCTGGTATTTCAAAAGAGGGAGATATATATACAATAAATAAAATATTTACCCCAATTTTTAACATTTCTTACCGTACTAGAGGAGGAGTAAATGTACATTTTTCAGCGGAAGAAATTGGGGAAATGCTTAAGGGGCAATTCCAAAAGAGCAAACTTAGTACATCTACAAAAAGGAAAAGAATTAGCCCCACAAAGGATATTAAAAATATTCCTCCGGCAGATCAATTATCTTTTTTTGACTGGGGGGAAGGTAAATGAGCACTTATTATACGATTTCATCAGCTGAAGACATAGACGCACAGATTTATGATACCTTTATTTTAGCAGATGGGTCAGATGATCGAACATTAGAAATGGCTAAGATACTAAATAAAAAGGGGGCGGATATTCACACTATTGTATTGCTGAAATATCAGAATGATAAGCCAAGCGCAGACCTAGAAAAAATGTTTCCTTCTGCACAAATAATACCGGTTATAGTAAATGAATTACAAACATATTTTTTGGAGCAGCTAATAGATATTTCAGATAAACTAAGTAGTGAAAAGCTAATTGTAGATATTTCCTGCATTCACACTCCAGAAATGTTTGTGTTGCTAAAGTATCTTAAGACGGCAAATCCGAAGGAAAAACTTGATATTGCATATTCAACCCCTTTTGAGTATGATTTTCCTGAAGAACCTTTTACATCTTACTGCTCCTACTATGGGAATCTTAAAACCACCGATTTGTTAGGCTTTGGTGGCATTTCTGATGGTTTAGCACATTCTCGTATGATTATCTTCTTGGGATTCGAGGGAGTCCTTGCATCTAAAGTAACAGAAGATATACAGTATGAAGAGCTTTTATTGGTAAACAATCTTCCGTCCTTTTTTCCAAAGTATAAGGATATATGCGTAATAAATAATTATGACTTGCTTTCTACGCACAGAAGTAAGTTACTATATGTTCCTGCGAATAATCCTTTTGAAACTTTCAATTTTCTAGATAGTGTATTCGATGGGAAGTCCTCATTGTGTGTAGCGCCTTTAAGCACAAAGCCTGTTGCTCTGGGTGTTTGCCTATATGCTATGTCTCATAAAACGCTACGCATCGTTTATCCTACGTCGGAACATTACAATGATCACAGGACTAACAAAGTTTTGAATACTAATATTTATAGTATTCCGCTACAATCAATATAAAAAGGACGCCGCCACTGGATCGCTTTGATCCAATGGCGGCGCTCTCGTTTTATTTGTCAAAAGGTGAAAATCCGGCGTTTTTCCTATGCAGAAACCTCTTGCCGCCCCACATAGAAAATCATACTGCCCCTACACAGAAAAGCCGCCACAGGCGGTTTCTTCGCCTATTTTGAACCCTAATTCCTGCGTTTTTTGGAACGGCGGGAAAGATAGTACGGGCAGGACACTACTACTGTCCGGAAACTCTGCTTGCAGGGATGGACACAGCCCTTGCATAGCTTGTTATACTGGCGTCTGCCGTTCTCGCCCAGGAAGAACGACCAATCCAGACGCCATTTCTTGCTCCGGCTCATAAGTCGCCCAGCTCCGGGGGCTTCTTCTGTGGAGCGGGCTTGTCCGGTGCTTTCCGCGACCCACACTCCCGCTTTGCGTCCTCCAGCCGCTCCCGGATGGAAGGCTTTTTCTTCGGCGTGGTCCTGCACGCCTCGGCCTGGGCTTTCTCCAATTCCTCCCCACGGCGGCCGTTGTTGATAATCCCGTCGATCATCCCATAGTCGTCCTCCAGGGTCATTTCCGCCGTGTTCAGCGGGTTTTCCGGCTCCACGGGAACGGACACGATCTGCCCGTTGATGCTGGCGAACAGCTCCGGCCGCTTGAATTGCTCGGTGTACTTCTGGATCATGTCCAGGGGGGGAGGGACGCGAAACTCTCCGGCCCCAGGCCCACCACCAGGAAGGTGCCCGCCACAATGTCATAAATCTCCCCATGCTCGTCCCGGAGGGAACGGTTCAGGTCCAGGCCGATGAGCTTGCCTTCATCGTTCAGCACCAGCCCCACCAGATCGTCAAAGGGATAGGAGGCGGCAATATCGCCGCCCACCTCCGCTTGCAGCGCATGAAGGCCGGGGGCGATCTCCTTCACATAGGGCTCCTTCATGGGCTCCACCACCAGAACAGTCAGCTTCTCCGGCGGGGTATGTTCGGGGGCGGCTCCGCTGGGGATGGCAAAGGCGCGGCTGCCGTTGGCCATGATGAGATACTTCCCATCCTCGGACTCATGATGAAAACCGTATCCGGCCACCTCCATCTGTTCCTGGCTCATATCCGTCACATGGAAGGTGCCCCTGGGGGTCCGCACCGTCTCGCCGGTCTCTCGGTCATCCGGGGTGGGCGCCGCTTGCTGCCCGTACAACTCCGCTTCATACTCCCGGTTTGCCTGTTCCGCAAAGGACAGCATCTCGTCCACATGGGACTGTTCCGGGTTTTCAATGGCCTCCCGAATCGCCTGCGGGTCCACATCCAGAAATTCCTCATAGCCGGTGGCGTCCTTGAACTTCTCAATCTCCGAAGGCAGATAGTCCTCCTGGGTCTGCCCCAGAGCGGCCAGCTTCTCGTCCAGGGCAGAGATACGCCCGGCCATCAGTTTTTTGTAGATTTCTTCCTTCGCCGCGTGTTCCTCCGGGTGCTCGGCGGCATACTGCGGGTCGTGCTGCCGGAAAAACTCGTCCATATCTTAGGCAAGGTCCATGGCCCATTCCGAGATTTCTTCTTCGGGGATGTCATCCTGGAAGGTCATCACCCGGTATTCCTCCGGGATGCCGCCGCGCTCACCATCGTAATACTCATGGAAGCTGTCCCCGGTATCCCGCACATAGCCCAGGTCGGTGAACTGGCCGCTTTCCTCCAGGGCAATGTCCCGCCCATAGGCCTCATAGTCGATGTAGTTGCGCAGATGCTCCGGCACCTGCATGGCGTCCAGTTCCTCGATGTAATATCGGCCCAGATCGTCGTGGTCGTGGATGTCAGGGTAGATGTCGTAACAGCCCAGGTTCTCCGTCAGATTGATAAGCTCCTGGATGCTGCCCGTGTGGTCGCCAATCTCCATGGCCGCCTGGAACCGCTCGTATTCATCCTGGCTCATATCATCCAGTTTGGAAGCCAGGTAGTTCAGCTCGTCCAGGTTTGCATACTCGCCCAGCAGATCATAGAGGCCGTCCACATAGCAGTCGTAGTCCGTGATGAACCATTCCTCATAGGTCTGCCCAAAGTCGTCTTTCGCACCGATCCCGATGCGCTCAAAGACCTTTTTCAGTTCCTCCGCCGTGGTGGGGAACTTTACCCATTCACCCACAAGGGCGCCCTCGTTGTACTTGCCCAGGTTGGTGATGAAGGCGGCAAAGGGATAATCTTTGTTATAGTCATAATGGGGCATAGCGACACCTCCTTATCGCTCCGGCGCAGGCTTTTCCCGATGGGGCTGCGCCTTGCTCTGGTTGGCACATTCCTTCCGGCTCTGTTCCAGCCGTTCTTTGATGGAGGGCTTTTTTCCGTCTGCCTCTCCCTGGGGCGCTCATGTTCCCACTCGTCGCCGGAGAGAGTGAGATAGCCTCGGCTCGTAAAGCAGCCCTGTTCCTCCTGCATGGCATGATTGCCGAAGGGAAAACACCCACGTCATGTTCAGAACGCAAGCCACAGCGAAAGAAAACGCAGATTTTTCACCCAAATCACGGCACTTGAATTGGGGTATAGAAAAAGGGCGGCTGTCTGAAAAACAGTCGCCCGAAAAGAGGGATATATACAAGTTATTTGCTACTCGTCCGCCTTGAAAACCGTTGATATTACTGGCTTTTTCAAAAAGTTCTGTATCACCACTCGCACCACTGTAAATCAACTGAGAAATGAGCGGCTGGCAAAAGGACAGTACACCGATGCGGCAGATGATATGCTACTAAAATTATTCTAAACCTAAATAACATTAAAACAAAAAGCGCATTGCAAAAGTACATGGCAATGCGCTTTTTGGTGCGACCGAAGGAATTCGCCAAGCCGCGCCCTAGCAACGCCCCACCGTGGCGTTTCTGCCCCGCGGGACGCAAAGCGCGGGGCACGGGTTGTTCGAATCCCCCTCTTTTGCTGCCCCATAAAATCCATGCAAAACAAAAAGAGCAGCACCCCATAAGGTGCTGCTCTTGGTGCGACCGGGAGG
>PPYE01294245.1_pt1 | contig 10331 bp, 8 predicted proteins | sample 1559881 | NCBI WGS metagenome assembly PPYE01 (sample SAMN08240022, study PRJNA423297) | Human gut metagenome, whole genome shotgun sequencing project.
GGTTGGAGGCAGATATGCACAGATTATAGAGTGTGTGAATCAGTCTGATGCAGTCCGTATGTCCGTGGATATTCCTTCCGGAATTTGCGCAACTACAGGAAATGTATTAGGAACTGCAGTGCGTGCAGACTATACTGTGACAATTCAGGAGACGAAAGTTGGTCTTGTACTTGATCCGGGAAGAAGTTATGCAGGAATCTGTGTATCCGAGGATATCGGAATTGTATCACTTCCACTGGAAAGAGATGAGGAAACAGTTTGTACACTCGAGGGCAGTGATTATGCAGCACTTCTTCCGAAACGAAATGCGGACTCCAATAAAGGAACTTACGGAAAGCTTCTTATGATCACCGGAAGCAAAGGTATGTCAGGTGCTGCATATCTTGGCGCACTTGCAGCTTACAGGACAGGTACCGGGCTGGTGCAGATCTATACTGCTAAAGAGAATCTCGTGATCTTACAGAGCCAGATTCCGGAAGCGATCATTACAACTTATGAAAAATATGATGTCAATGAACTACATCGCTTGATCGACTGGGCAGATGTCGTAGCTATAGGTTCCGGACTTGGAACAAAGAAGACTGCAAGGAAGATTTTAAAAGAAACCATTGCATATACAAAGAAACCTTGTGTCATAGATGCAGACGGACTCAATATTTTGTCTGAACATATGGATTATCTGTGTGGTGCAGATTGTGAACATTTTATCTTTACACCGCACATGAAAGAATTTGAACGGATCAGCGGTTTGAAGATTGCTGAAGTAAAAAAAGATCGTATTGCAGCACTTCGTACATTTGTTAAAGAATATGACGTTACCTGTGTACTGAAGGATTCCAGAACAACCATTGCAAAGCCGAGAGAGCGGGTAGCGGTAAATCTATCCGGCTGTGCGGCTATGGCAAAAGCCGGATCCGGGGATGTGCTGGCAGGCATTATCGCATCGTATCTCGCACAGGGACTTTCTGAATGGGAAGCAGCGCTTCTCGGTGTTTATATTCACGGAAGAGCTGGTGAGATTATAGAGAAGGAACAAGGCGCATACAGTCTTCTCGCAAGGGAACTTGCACAAAAGGCAGGAACAGCCATGACGATACAGGAGGAAAACTAGATTATGAAACAATACAGCAGAGTATGTGAACGAGTGGATCTGGATGCAATTTTTTATAATTTCCAGATGATGAAAGCAAATATCAAAGATGGAGTACAGATGATCGCAGTTATCAAAACAGATGGATACGGACATGGTGCAGTCCAGATTGCCCGGTTACTGGAACCGGTAGACTATATCTGGGGCTACGCGGTTGCAACACTGGACGAAGCTGTCGTCTTGAGAAAAAATGAAATAAAAAAACCAATTCTTGTGCTTGGATGCATTTTCCCGGATCAGTGGGAAGCAATGATTGAAAATGAAGTCCGGATGACCACTTACACAGTAGAAATGGCGAAAGGAGTTTCGAATCTTGCGGTCAAAATGGGAAAAGATGCATATATTCATATTAAGCTGGATACCGGAATGTCAAGACTTGGTTTCCAGATTCATGAAGACAGTGTAGATGCAATTGAAGAAATTTCAAAAATGCCGGGACTTAAATTAGAAGGAATGTTCACACATTTTGCAAAAGCAGATGAAACAGACAAGGCATATACAGATGTTCAGATTGGAAAATACAACTATATGCGTGATGAACTTAAAAAGCGAGGTGTCTCATTTCCGATTTATCACTGCTCAAATAGTGCCGGTATCATTGATATTAAGAAAGCGAACATGGATCTGGTACGTGCCGGAATATCCATTTATGGATTGTATCCTTCCGAGGAAGTAGAAAAAAAGAATGTTCCGTTAAGACCGGCCATGGAACTGATCAGTCATGTCTCTTATGTAAAGACAGTTCCGGAAGGAACTCCGGTCAGCTATGGCGGAACCTATGTGACAGAAAAAGAGACTTCTCTTGCGACCATTCCGGTCGGCTACGGAGATGGATATCCCAGAAGTCTTTCTAACAAAGGTTATGTACTGATCCATGGCAAAAAAGCACCAATCCGCGGAAGAGTTTGTATGGACCAGTTTATGGTCGATGTGACAGATATTCCAGATGTAAAATTTGGTGATAAAGTAACACTGGTCGGTAAAGATGGTGAAGAATTTCTTCCGGTGGAGACTTTAAGTGATTTGTCTGGAAGATTTAACTATGAATTTGTCTGTGATCTCGGAAAGAGAATTCCAAGAGAATACATTCAGAATGGGCAGGTCATAGAACAGGTCGATTATTTTGATGTGTAATAGTAAGAAAGGGTAAAAGCCCAGACTGAGATGCCTGTGAATGGATTTTGCTTTATTCTTGCATGAAAATATAAGAATACTTCCGAAAAAGCTGGAAATACTTGTAGTATCATAGTAAAATCGGAGTGTGGACATTGTGCAGGTAAGACGTGGTGATATCTATTATGCAGATTTGAGTCCGGTGGTCGGCTCAGAACAGGGAGGGATTCGTCCGGTGCTGATCATTCAGAATGACGTAGGAAACCGTCACAGCCCGACTGTCATATGTGCGGCGATTACTTCCCGTATGAATAAGGCGAAGCTGCCGACTCATGTAGAGATAGATGCAAGAAAATATCAGATTGTAAAGAATTCTGTGGTATTATTAGAACAGATCCGAACCATAGACAAACAGCGCTTAAAGGACATGGTTTGTCACCTGGATAAAGAAATGATGTACAAAGTAGATGAAGCAATCAAAGTCAGTTTTGAGCTTCATACATAATCAAAGGAGTGAAAGAAAGTAGAATTATGGACGAGGCCAGACAGGGGACCGCGGATAAGCTGATCCGTAATGTGTTCCGATACATGGATAAGAACGCCCGGGATATCATGACTCACAGGAAGAATATTGTGGCGATAGATGAGGAGGAATCTCTGGAAGATGCACTGCATTTTATGCTGGAGACGAATTATTCAAGATTTCCGATTTACAGAGGAAGTATTGATGAGATCATCGGTTTTATGCATTTGCGTGAGGCCATGACATGCTATTTGAAAAACAATTACAGAAATGTTCCGGTCAAAGAATTACATTCTTACATAAGACCTGTAGATTTTATACCGGAGTCTAAGAATATTGATCGCCTTTTTAAGGAGATGCAGGCAAAGAAAAACCACATCGTAATTGTTATGGATGAATATGGGCAGACTTCCGGTCTTGTGACACTGGAAGATATACTGGAAGAAATTGTCGGAAATATTATGGACGAGCATGACGTGGAAGAAGAATTGATCATTGTACTTTCTGCCAGTTCCTATATCGCGAGCGGTATGCTGGAGCTGGAAAAACTGGGAGACCTTTTGCATGTTACATTTGACACGGAAGAGTATGGAACACTCAATGGCTTTATGATCGACAAGCTGGAACGTATCCCGAATGAAGGCGAAGAGTGCATTGTAGTATATAAGAACTACCGATTTACCGTTCTGGAAGTGAATGATAACACAATTCAAAGAGTAAAGATTGAAAAACTTCCGATGGCGTGATAGAATAAAGAACGTGTGAAAACAGATAGAAAAGAGGAATAGAAATGTCAGGACATTCAAAATTTGCCAATATTAAACATAAGAAAGAGAAAAATGATGCAGCAAAGGGTAAGATCTTTACGAAAATCGGAAAAGAACTTGCAGTTGCCGTAAAAGAAGGTGGAAGCGCTGATCCGGCTAACAACAGCCGTCTGCGTGATGTTATTGCAAAAGCAAAAGCTAACAATATGCCGAATGATACCATCGACAGAAATATCAAAAAAGCCGAAGGGGATGCCAATGCAGCAAACTACGAGCACATTACATATGAAGGATATGGTCCGAACGGAACTGCTATCATCGTAGAGGCTCTGACAGATAACAGAAACCGTACAGCTACGAATGTAAAGAATGCATTTACAAAAGGTAAGGGAAATGTAGGAACACCTGGATGTGTATCCTTTATGTTTGATAAAAAAGGTCAGATCATTGTAGATAAGGAAGAGTTCGACGGGGATTCTGATGAACTCATGATGACCGCACTTGATGCCGGAGCAGAGGACTTCTCAGAGGAAGAAGACAGCTTCGAGATCTTTACAACACCGGAAGATTTCAGTGCTGTACGTCAGGCTCTTGAAGAAGCTGGAATTCCAATGGCAGGTGCAGAGGTTACAATGATTCCTCAGACATATGTCGAACTGACAGATGAGAAAGACATCGCAAATATTCAGAAGACTCTGGATATGCTTGATGATGATGATGATGTTCAGGATGTTTATCATAACTGGGACGAGTAAAACATAAAAAGGGGATAAACTTATGAGTAATTACAAGATTGAAACAAAATGCATCCAGTCCGGTTATGAGCCGGGCAATGGAGAGCCGCGTGTACTTCCGATTTATCAGAGTACAACATTTAAATACAATAGCAGCGATCAGATGGGTCGTCTGTTCGCATTGGAGGAATCCGGATATTTTTATACAAGACTGCAGAATCCAACCAATGATGCAGTGGCAGCAAAAATCTGCGATTTGGAAGGCGGAGTTGCAGCAATGCTGACATCTTCTGGTCAGGCAGCGAACTTCTATGCCATCATGAATATCTGTGAAGAAGGAGATCATATTGTATGTGCTTCTGCAGTATATGGCGGTACCTATAACTTGTATGCCCATACAATCAAAAAGATGGGCATTGATGCAACATTTGTTGATCCGGAATGTACGACAGAAGAGTTAAATGCCGCATTCAAAGAGAATACAAAAGCTGTATTTGGTGAAACCATTGCTAATCCGGCTCTTGTAGTATTAGATCTCGAGAAATTTGCAGCGGCTGCTCATGCACATGGCGTACCGTTTATTGTGGATAATACATTTGCAACACCGGTCAACTGCCGTCCGTTCGAGTGGGGTGCAGATATCGTAACACATTCTACTACAAAATACATGGATGGACATGCCACATGTGTCGGAGGAGCTATCGTTGACAGTGGTAACTTTGACTGGGCTGCCCATGCAGATAAATTTCCGGGACTTACAACTCCGGATGAGACATATCACGGAATCGTATACACAGAGAAATTTGGAAAAGCTGCGTATATTACAAAGGCGACTTCTCAGTTAATGAGAGATTTAGGTTCTATTCCATCACCTCAGAATTCATTTATTCTGAATCTTGGGCTTGAAACGCTTCCATTACGTGTGGAGCGTCATTGTGAAAATGCTCTGGCAGCTGCAAAATATCTGCAGGCACATGAAAAAGTAGCGTGGGTAAGTTGTCCGATGCTAGAAGGTGATAAACATTATGCACTTGCTAAGAAATATATGCCAAACGGAACTTGTGGAGTCATTACTTTTGGTCTGAAGGGTGGAAGAGAGGAAGCAGTCCGCATGATGGACAGCCTGAAGATGATTGCAATCGTGACTCATGTTGCAGATGCAAGAAGCTGTGTTCTCCATCCGGCAAGTCACACACACCGTCAGATGAATGATCAGGAGTTAAAAGAAGCTGGAGTACAGCCGGATCTGATCCGTTTCAGTGTTGGAATTGAAAATATTGATGATATTATTGCTGATTTAAGTCAGGCACTTGAACAGGTATAAAAGTATTTAAATACCTCCATACTAAGAAAAAAGTATGGAGGTATTTTTTATGGAAAAAGAAACAACTGAGGAAAAAAGAGATGAAATGAAAGAAACCGGCAGCATGAAACTTGACTCTAATAACCGGAAACATAATGTACGTCTTCTGACAATTATTGGAGAGATTGAAGGTCATGAAGCAGTATCCGGGAATACAAAAGCGACAAAATACGAACATCTTTTGCCGATGCTGGCTGAAGTAGAAGACAGCGAAGAGATTGATGGACTTCTGATCCTTTTAAATACAATGGGCGGGGATGTGGAAGCAGGACTATCTATTGCAGAGATGATTGCTTCTATTAGTAAACCGACAGTTTCTCTAGTCCTTGGAGGCAGCCATTCTATCGGAGGACCGTTGGCAGTGGCGGCAGATTACTCATTTATCGTCCCGAGCGGAACTATGATCATACATCCGGTCAGATCAAATGGCATGTTTATTGGAGTACAGCAAAGTCTCCAAAATATGATTCGGACACAAAAACGCATTACAGGGTTTCTTGCAGCTCATTCCCATATGAACGAAGAACGTATCGAAGAACTGATGCTTAATCCGACGGAACTTGTCAAAGATGTCGGCACACTTCTGGAAGGAGAAGATGCGGTCAGGGAAGGTCTGATTGATGAAGTTGGAGGAATGAGCCATGCATTAAGGAAACTTCACCAGATGATTGACGAAAAATAATCATTCATGTATACTATAGTGTGATATGTTTTGCGCATAAGGGGGAGTAAAAAATATGGCTGCAAAGTCAAAAAAGAAAACTGGCAGAAAGCAGACAAAGAAAAAAAAGACCGAACAAAGTTTTTTAGGGGAGGAAATCTTTGTCTGGGTTACTCTGGCAGTCAGTATTTTGCTATTGATCAGTAATTTCGGATTTGGCGGAAACATTGGCTATCATGTATCCGGGGCTCTAAAGCACGGCTTTGGGATCGTTGCCTATCTTGTCCCATTTTTACTGTTTGGAATCGTATCATTTTTAATATCAAATAAAGAAAATAGAATCGCATATATAAAATCTGCGCTTGTGCTGGTTTTTATGATCCTTACCTGTACACTTTTAGACCTGATCCACGAGATGGGCGGAAGACTTGGGAGCTTTATTGCAAACCTTCTTATACCCGCAGTCGGAGTGGCAGGTACATATGTAATTGTAATAATCTGTATGATTATCTGTGGAGTGATCATTACTGGTAAATCTGCTTTAAAGGGAGTAAAAGCAAAAGGTGATCAGGCTTATGGCCGCGCAAGAGAAGACGCCAAAAAAAGACGTAAAATTTCAGAAGAACGTAAAGCCAAGCGTGCTAAGATGCGTGAGCAGGAACAAAAAGCTGCCAAAAACACAAACTCTAACGAAAAACGATCGGATCACCGCGTAACGGGAGTTTCTCTGGCAACCAGACTTTCTGATAAGTTCCAGTCACCGGAGATGAAGGAAATAAAGAGTAATCCGGAAATGATACCGGCAGAAGATAAAACAAAAAAACAGCCGGATTTTGTGATCAACAGGGCTCCTGATATTCCAATAGAAGATATTCCGGAAGAATCAGATGTGACGGAGGAAGCCTTTGATTTTACACAGGCAGACAAGAATCCGACAGACCCTTCTTCGGGAAGTTCTGTGCGTAAAAGTAAGATGGGGGCAGCTCCGGTTGCCGATGAAGTTGCTCGTGTTGCAGCAGAAGCTGCGAAGACAACAGCGGCTGTAAGAACAAAAGCATATAAAATGCCACCGGTATCACTTCTGAATCGTGGTAGTGAAGGACGTCAGGAATCGGATGCAAAGCTTCGGGAAACTGCTATGAAACTTCAGGAGATTCTGGCAAATTTTGGAGTAAATGTAACAGTTACAAATGTAAGCTGTGGTCCTGCTGTCACGCGTTATGAGCTTCAGCCGGAAATGGGTGTGAAAGTAAGTAAGATTGTCGGACTGGCAGACGATATCAAGCTGAACCTGGCCGCCGCAGATATTCGAATCGAGGCACCGATTCCGGGAAAAGCAGCTGTAGGAATTGAAGTTCCGAATAAGGAAAATTCTACAGTTATGCTTGGGAATCTTCTAGCGTCCAAAGAATTTAAAGACAGTACCTCTAAAATATCGTTTGCAGTTGGAAAAGATATCGGAGGTAAGGTTGTCGTTACAGATATCGCAAAGATGCCACATGTGCTGATCGCAGGTGCTACAGGTTCCGGTAAGTCTGTCTGTATTAATACATTGATCATGAGCATCCTTTATAAAGCAACTCCGGATGAAGTTAAATTAATTATGATCGATCCTAAAGTTGTAGAATTAAGTGTTTACAAAGGCATTCCACATCTGATGATCGACGTGGTGACAGACCCGAAAAAGGCAGCTGGTGCTCTGAACTGGGCAGTAGCTGAGATGACAAGGCGTTATCAGGCATTTGCGTCATTGAATGTACGTGATATCAAAGGATATAATGCGAAAATTGAATCTATGCCGGATCATGCAGATGAAGCAAAAGGACATAAGATGTCGCAGATTGTCATTATTGTAGACGAGCTTGCAGATCTTATGATGGTTGCTCCTGGCGAAGTTGAAGAAGCAATTTGCCGGTTGGCACAGCTTGCAAGAGCAGCAGGAATTCATTTGGTCATTGCAACACAGCGTCCGTCTGTCAATGTTATCACAGGATTGATTAAAGCAAACATGCCGTCAAGAATCGCGTTTTCTGTAACTTCGGGAGTGGATTCCAGAACCATCATTGATATGAATGGCGCTGAAAAATTACTTGGAAAAGGAGATATGCTCTTTTATCCATCCGGTTATCAGAAACCGGTACGAGTCCAGGGAGCTTTTGTATCGGATAAAGAGGTGCAGAAAGTTGTTGATTATTTAATTGACAAAAATGGCAATGCCAATTACGATGAAGAAGTTGTCAATCATGTAAACACATCCAATATTGGCATGGTATCTTCAAACGGACCAGGTGCCGATGAAAGTAATGGGCGAGATGCCTATTTTATAGACGCAGGTCGTCTTATCATTGATAAGGACAAGGCTTCTATAGGGATGCTGCAGAGAGCGTTCAAGATTGGCTTTAACCGTGCAGCACGTATTATGGATCAATTGTGTGAAGCGGGGATTGTCGGTGGCGAAGAGGGAACAAAACCGCGCAAAATCCTCATGACACCAGAAGAATTTGAACAATACATACAAAATATAAATACTACTGAATAATCAGAGGAGGTCAGTATAAACAATGAAATGCAGGTATTGTAAGGCAGAAATACCAGAAGGGGAATTATATTGTAAAAAATGTGGGCGAGAGGTACAGATTGTACCAGATTACAATCCACTTGAAGAAATGTTAACGGCTCAGATCCAATTAGATGGCAATGAGCAGGAATCGGAGCTCGATCAATATATAAATCAAAAACGCAGAAATAATAACAGGACAGGACAATCTGCTGGCAGAAATACAGGAAGAAGTGCATCACGAACAACAGCGGCTATGACTGGAAGAAGAATGACCGGGAATACTACGGGGCAGATGCTAACTGAAAAGGAAAGAAGAAAACGGCAGAGCGCAAAAGCAGCAAGAAAGAAGGCTTTGCGCAGAAAAAGACGGATCGTCCTGCTTATTATGGCTGTAATCGTAGTATTGGCAGGTGCCGGATTCTATGTTGTATATCAGAATTCCTATAATGGGATTATGAAAAAAGCACAAAAAGCCGCGCAGTCAAAAGATTATACCACTGCAGAAGCTTATTATAAACAGGCAATTTCCAAAAATACTAAAAAAGCAGATGCTTACACAGGTCTTGCAGATGTTTATCAGTCACAGGATAAGACAGATGAAGGTACAACATTATTTGAAGAAGCAGTTAGCAAGCAATCTGGTAATGTTGAGCTTTATAAGGCTTGTATGGATTTTTATTTGAAATCAGATCAGAACATGGAAATTCCAGAACTTTTGGATTCTGTCAATGACTCCATGTTGGAGAAATTAAGCGATTATGTTGTAGATGAACCAAAGTTCAGTCTGGAGGATTCTACGACTTATGATGATGTCCAAAAATTACTTCTGACTGCAGATAAAGATACAATCTACTATACAACGGATGGTACAGATCCTGATCTGACAAGTACGAAGTACACTAGTGAAGGCATACAGATCAGCGAGGGTGAGACAACCATAAAAGCAATTGCTGTCAACAAAAAAGGGGTGCCGAGTGCAATCGGTAAGAAGACTTACACGGTAGAATTCCCTGTAGAAGATGCACCGGCGGTCTCCCCGTCAACAGGACAGTACGATGAAGCAGTTCAGATTGAAGTAAAAGTACCGGAGGGATATACTGCATATTACACGACAGACGGTACAGACCCGACAACAGCATCTACAAAATATACCGGGCCAATCGACATGCCAAAGGGAGAAACTCTTTTTAAAGTCGTACTTGTCAATGGAAAGGGGCGTATGAGTGGTATTACCACTAGAAATTATATGTATGATAACCAATAATTGTTATCTTATTATGTAAAAAAAGAAAAAATTACCAGAAAAATATTGCGTTAAATTATTATCAATGCTATAATGCGACTGTGATAAAAATTTAACGCAATTATTTTATGGAGGAGAAAAATCATGGCAAGATTTACATTACCAAGAGACATTTATCATGGAGAAGGAGCTTTAGAAGAGCTGAAGAACTTAAAAG
>PPYE01627858.1_pt1 | contig 10331 bp, 6 predicted proteins | sample 1559881 | NCBI WGS metagenome assembly PPYE01 (sample SAMN08240022, study PRJNA423297) | Human gut metagenome, whole genome shotgun sequencing project.
ACTGGTAAAGGTGATCCGGGCTATGCATACGCTTTTATCTGGAATACTCCTAAACTGCTGGAATTGTATGAAGCAAACGATGACATTGACCGTTGCAACTGGAATATTGCTCCATTCACTTACACCCAGTCAGCAGGAGAAGGTACTCCGGTGGACGGTCGTGAATTTGTAAAGGGAAAAAGAGATGAAGTGGAACAACAATACTGGGATAAATCCTTCAGCTATGGTAAAACAGAGCCGGGGTCTACTTACGGTGATCGTGAATCGAAGAACGATGCCAATAAGAACCGCAACAGGGCTGCCGCCAAATATCGTAGAGAATATGAAGCAGACAAGAAGAGTAAAAACGATACTTCCATCAACTTCCCTCTTCTCCGTTACTCTGACATTCTGCTAATGATTGCAGAGGCAGAAAATGAAGTCAACCATGGCCCTAATGATTTGGCGTATGAATGTATCAATGCAGTAAGAGAACGTGCAGGAATCAAAAAACTTGCAGCAAATCTGGATGAAGAGAGCTTCCGCAAAGCTATCAAAGACGAACGTGCAATGGAACTCTGCTTCGAGTACACACGCCGTTTCGACCTGATCCGTTGGGGAGACTATTACAAACTGATGCAGGAACAAGTGGACAAGGCACAGGCTGACGAATCCTGGAAGTTCGGAATCAATGTATATACTTACTTCAATATTCCGAAGTCTTACAACTATTTCCCGATTCCTGCCAATGAAATTGGCTCGAACGGTGCTATCAAAACAAATAATCCGGGTTGGTAAATCACTTATTAACTTTAAAAAGAAAAGGATATGAAGACAATATATAAAAGTTTGATGACTATCGCTTTTGCCGGACTGTGTCTCGCTTCATGCGACAAGGAATTAAAAGAAGAAACAGCAATGGAAGTGGGTGTGGTGACAGACAACAATGTCAGCTTTAACGGTAACACTGTAACTGTCAAAAAAGGCAGTCCGGTAACGTTCAGCTTTAATGGAGACCCTGACTTTATCACTTTCTTCAGTGGAGAAATAGGTCATGAATACAAACATCGAAACCGTACAGAAATGAAAGTAGAGGATATTGAAAAGTGTGAACTTAGTTTCCGCATTTGGTATAGATATGGAAACGCAAGCACAATTAAAGGCTCTACTCATGTACTCGTTTCCGACCAATTTAATGGCATAAACGGCAGTAATGTAGATCAAGATAAACAAACTGTAGAAAACTGTGAATGGACAGAGGTATTTGCACAGGAAGAACTTCCAACCAAACCGAACAGCACTAGCGAGACAGCAGAATCCAGCAAAACTTTTACATTCGAATTATCTTCTTATCTTGCTAAAGAAATAACAATAGCGGTTCACTATAACCCCATTGATAACTCAAATACAATGCCACAGCTCAACATCATGGATATGAATATTGACTTGATGTTCACAAACGGCAAAGGGAATACGGTTAATGCAAAAGATTTCGGTTTCTCACCGCTAAATCTCGTATATGATTTAACGAAGCTAAATGACAGTCACAAAAAAGTTCTTAAGAAGGCATTGGGAAATGAGAAAATGCCGGATGAGGACCTAAACAGTGAAGAGAACATAAAAAAATATCCATATTTGCTTGTTGACGGACAAATCCCTGACTTCTGGAGTACCACCACACCTACCAGAATACAAATCGCAGGAGGAAGTAAAGGAACAACAAAAGCAGACACTTGGCTTATCTCGGCTCCCGTCTTGCTGGGTACTTGCTATCCGGATGCAGGACAAAGCATCAAGAATATCTCGCAATCATTAGAGATATACTCACATACCTACGAGGAGGCCGGAACATACACCGCTACCTTCGTAGCCAACAATGCAAACTACGTCCATCAAGGTGGTCAAGTAGTACGTGAACTGACTATAAACGTTGTAGAATAATAGTATATCCCCCAATTTTTCTAACCTTCAATCATAGAAAACGTTTATAAAAATCAGACTTTAATCAATTTAACATTAAAAAGAGAGGGTCCGCGAGGTTCCTCTCTTTTACTTTTACCATATCTTTTCACCCTCTTCCCTTTCTTCTCTTCCGAAAAAACATTTTTCTTTACTCAACTAGCGTATAAATCAACATTTATATATAAGTTTGCACAAAAATAAAAACAATGCAAAAGACTCTTCCTATTCATTTTGCCCCATTACAAGGTTATACCGACGTGTTTTACCGTAATGCTCATGCTGCCTGCTTCGGAGGTATAGATACTTATTATACCCCATTTGTACGACTCGAAAAAGGCGGATTCAAAGCAGACAAAATCTTATCCCTATTCATTGAAAAGGGATATAAGGAAGTCGATATCAATATGGGATGCCCTTTTCCCATGCTGGCTAAACGCCACAATGGTTCCGGTATTCTTCCTTATCCCGAAGAAGTGCAAGCGTTACTTAGCCTGCTGATTACGGAATATCCGCAAATAAGTTTTTCTATCAAAATGAGGTTGGGTTGGGAAGATCCGAAAGAATGTCTGAAACTGGCTCCGATTATCAATGAGCTCCCCCTACGACAAGTGGTTATGCATCCCCGCTTAGGAAAACAGCAATATAAAGGAGAAGTCGACCTTAAAGCGTTTGAAGCCTTTCAGGGAGTCTGCAAACATCCGCTCATCTATAATGGGGATATCAATAGTGTGGAAGATATTCACCACATTCAGGAACAGTTTCCCGGATTAGCCGGAATGATGATAGGACGAGGATTACTTGCCAACCCGGCATTGGCATTGGAATATAGACAAAACCGTACACTTGAGCTTGATGAAATAAGAGAAAAATTGCAATCGATGCATAGATGTGTATACAATCAATATGCAGAACAGTTAGAAGGAGGAGACGAACAGCTTCTGAACAAAATGAAAACTTTCTGGGAATATTTAATGCCGCAAGCGGACAGAAAATTACTGAAAGCAATTCATAAAAGCACAAGCCTCAACAAATACAATCAGGCAATCCTTGCCTTTTTTAATCAACGATAAACTAATAACCAGTAATTTTACGTAATTTTGCACCCGTTTACAAATATGCACATTATGAAAAAGTACATTCTCTTATTTCTTTGCCTGATAATCGTATCGGGCAGTTTCGCACAAATGCAGGATTTCAAGTTCAAATTCTACGGACAGATTCGTACTGACTTATATTATAATAGTCGTGCTAATGAAGAAACCGTAGACGGATTGTTCTATATGTATCCGAAAGATAAGGTACGTGATCCGGATGGGAATGATTTGAACTCAACGCCCAACAGCAATTTCTATACCTTGTATTCACGTCTCGGAGTAGACGTTGCCGGTCCGAAGCTGGGGACGGCCAAGACATCTGCCAAAGTAGAGGTTGACTTCCGTGGTACAGGTACCTCTTATTCGGTCATTCGACTTCGCCATGCTTATTTGAATCTGGATTGGGGAAAATCGGCTGTATTGCTCGGGCAGACTTGGCATCCGTTATTTGGAGATGTGTCTCCACAGATTCTTAATCTCTCCGTAGGAGCACCGTTCCAACCATTTAGTCGTGCACCTCAAATTCGTTATCGCTATACAAACAAGAATTTCCAACTTACCGGAGCAGCAGTATGGCAATCACAATACACTTCACAAGGTATCAATCCTGACAAACCGAAAGAGAGTAAAAAAAGTCATGAATACTTAAAGAATGGTTGCATCCCGGAGATATATGTAGGAGCTGACTACAAGAAAGACGGCTTATTGGCAGGTGTCGGCATTGAATTATTATCATTAAAGCCACGCATACATGCTTGGGGAGCGAACGGAGATCAATATAAAATAGACGAACGCATAACTACCCTTTCTTACGAGGCCCATGCGAAATATACCCATAAAGCCTGGTTCATTGCTGCAAAAAGTGTATTGGGTTCCAATCTCACGCAGGCCTCCGGGTTAGGCGGATTCGGCATAAAGTCAGTTGACGGGCACACCGGAAAACAAAAATATACTCCGATACGTTTCTCCAGCTCTTGGTTGAATGTTGTCTACGGACAGAAATGGAAACCTGGTATTTTTGTAGGTTATGCCAAAAATTTGGGAACAAGCGATGCACTATATGCTCCAGATGGAACTGACGCTCAAGTGTATGGAACGGGAACAAACCTCGATCAGTTAGTAACAGCAGGGGCAGAACTGACCTACAATGTTCCCCACTGGAAATTCGGTTTGGAATATACCTTAAGCTCTGCATGGTATGGTTCACTCAATGCCTCCAATGGAAAAATCAGAGATACTCATGCCGTATGCAACAACCGCATTGTTGCTGTTGCCATGTTCATGTTCTAATCTCTCTCTACACAATTCTTTTGATTATATATCTGTCACCTGTCACCGATTACTACCTAATGATTTGATTATAAACGATTAGCATTGTGACAGCAATCGGTGACAGCATTGTGATGACAATATTGCTGTCACCGAAAACAGCAAACTACATTTCATTAATCGGAGACATTCATTACGGGAGCCCCAACAGTCATATTTACTTCACTTATATACAACCTTTGTTTCATTACGGGAAACGATTAGTTTCACACCGAGAAACCAAAGTTTCTGCAGCTAGAAACAATAGTTTCAAAGCTTTGGAAACCACGCTTGTACAAAGGGAAACAAAACATTTTCTGGTTGCCAGACTTCTTACCTCTTCAGTTCCGCTTCAAAGCTAGCGCCATCTTTGCAACTGAACCGCAAGATTGTTTGCTTTTCATTGGAAGAGACTACCGTACAATAGGGAGTTTCTTCCACATTCCATCGGCCTTTTATGGTCACAGTCACTGGTATTTCACTACTTCCATTATTAATCCACGGACGAGAGTAGATACTACGTTCAATCCGCTTCCCGTCTTTATCAAACGCTTCGTCACTTGGACCGCGATACAAAGCCAAATCAGGTTGTGCTACCGTCAGTTTAATCTTATCAGCAGATTCTTTATGAGTCATAACCAGGCAGGAAGTATCCACACGTTGCAACAGACCACCCGGCAACGTTGTTTCAGGAGTTTCAAACAATACATAAGAAACAATCTGCTCGGAAGCGGACTCTACAATATGCGCCTTCCGATCTTGCTGCAAAACTTTATAAGTTGGCTTTTTCGCAAACTTCTTCATCGCGATTTCATTCGTTTGAGGCAAAACAGCGTATTCATACCTTCCGTTTTTCGGTGCCTTTCCATGATCTACTACCAAAGAAACCCAATCACCCTTTGTTTCCTTTCCCGTATTCTGCATTCGCGAATATTGAGGGAAGTTTTTCTCAAATCGAATGGCTGTCGGAACATAATAACCTGTTCCCAAATGATCTACCCATACTTTCTTATCTTCCTGATAATTTTTCCAATAGTCATGTCCCGCCTTATCTGTGACTGCCAATTGGAAGATAGTCGTTTCAGTGGAGAATTCCGTATTTGTATTTTCAATATCCGATCCAAGGCAGACAATCATTCCATCGATGAAATGGTAAGATTTACGTGCCCGGTGCGATCCGTTATACTTGTCGTGCTCGTGCAACTTCATTCCGAAGTTACCATTCATCTTCTGTTGAGACAATCCGCCTGCAAAAGCTTCATCAGAATAAAGCATCTCTTCCATTCCTGAATAACGATCTACATTGAGTACTTTAGCCTGCAATTGTTCCAACGGCAAATGAATAGATGTGACTCCCGGGATACGGTTCCAGTCAAAACCTTCCTGCTGCCAACCACTAGTGGCCGGAGTCACTGTCTGCCCCGGTGCAGCAGTCAATATCTGCAAACTGCCGTGTGCCAGATAGCGACCATATAAATTCGCTCCCAAATAATGTTCAGCCGCCCATAAATAACGGGAATGTCCACGGGCCACGGCAGACCAGTTACTGCGACGTTGAACAGAGACACAACCATAGCCCATTGCTATATTCCCCTGTGGATCCGGTTCCGGACGGAAACCTTTCTCTATCAGAAGCTTTGCCGCTTTGCGTTCTTCAGCATTTGAAACTTTGGGCATATATTCGGGAGCATCATTCTCAACGCCCGAATTTGAAATCAAACGAAGATAAGAAGAAGCCATTTCACTATCATATTCCGCCTTTCCATCGGGAGAACCGGCTAAAGCCATCATGGCAAAATGCATAGGAACCAGTTTACCTTTTCCATCCGGATGACGACCGGACATAGAAAGAGGGAAATTCAGTTTATTGCAATAAAAGCGCATGGTCAGCAATACATTCTTCACCGTTTCATGAGCCAACTTGGAAACTGCAAATTCCGTCTGGCTAAGAAGATAAATCATGTTTGTTGCCCCATCCAGTCCGCCTACGGCATAAGCCGGATAGTTATTGCGATGATGGAAAGCACCTCCGTCCACTTTAAATGAACCGGACAGCCCCAGTGCAGGACGGCAACCATAATCAATCCAACGAGAGAAAGACCGTAAGTATTGCAGTTTCTCCGGTGTATCTTCCATCATTAGAATACTGGCAATACGCCCTGTGGTCTGTGTATTGAAAGAGTCCATATCAATTCCGTCAACTTCCGGTTTGGGATACACTTCGTTAGTAATCGCATACCAGCGTAATGTCCGTTCGGCTTCTTGGAGTTTGCCTGCTTCCCTAAGCACATCTTTCATCAAGAAATATGCCAGGTACAGGCCGCGAACACTATACCCGTAATGATGGATATTTCCCCAACAACTACCATAAGCCACGCCCTGATCGGTTATGTGATCGTACATTGCCAAGAACTTCTTCTTCATTTCTTCCCGAATCACCGGTTTCGCCGTACTATTATTATATGCAACAGCTATTTTTTTCATCAGATCGAAATAAGCACGCATTTCCACACCCATCTTAGTGAGCATATCCTTGTTCCAATCCGGAATGATTCGTTCATAAGCTTCGGCGGCACGTACCATATAGATAGGTACTCCCGAAACCTGACCGTTTTTGTAAGTGATCTGATAGAAATCATATTTCTTGCGAATATTCTCAACCTCTTTATCTGTGATCTTGCCTTTCGTGTAGATCATATCACGAAAACACTTCTCTAACAGTTGCATCTCTTCCCGTTGCTTGTTGCCTACAGGAGTTAGTTCAATATCCGGCTTTAAAAGAGAATGTTTATAAATCACCAGCCAATGACTGGTCGTTCCTTTATTCACAAAAGGCACCTGCAAATCGGCTGTTTGTTGACGTGCGTCTACTTTAGTGGATGTAATTAAATGGTCGATGAAAAGACGACCTTTTGAATTTGGAGCTACAATACGAAGTTCATTCATCCCTTCCTCCGGTATGCCTTGCATATCCCTCTCATAGCAGACCCATGCGGCACGCCAGCCAGTGAAATTGATACCAAAAGGAAAAGAAGTACATTTTTTACCGTCTTTCAGAAACTCAAATTCGATGGTTGCATCTTGGGGTTCTTCATTGTAAACCCACACAATAAAAGCCGAAAGATATAAATCCTTGCCAGTCGGATCTTTCTTTTCAAACTTCAAGTCTTTTTTAAGCTCCAATACACCACCTGGTTCAAATGTCCATTCCAACGAATGTTTTCCGTCTTTATAATGCACATCGGATACTGACAGTTGAGAACGAGTGCCGGATATACAATCCGGGATTTGTGGTTCTTCAAAAGAAAACATCCGCTCATCTGTTACGACTTGCGCATGAAGGAATGTTGAACACAAAAGAGAAAATAGAGTTGTCACTCCAAATTTAATAAAAGGTTGTTTCATCATGGATATATCGTCTTATTAGGTTTTTCAGTATATAAGTCAGAGAGTAGTCACTTTAAAATCTGTAAACAGTACATGATTCTGCAAGAGACGAAGACCGAAGTGTCCGTCACCTTCGCCGCCTGTAAGAACATAGCGGAACAGTTCTTCACCATTCACAGAATAAGTCGTGATTCCTTTTTCCACTTTAATGCGAATCTGATACCACTGATTGGGAACAAGCAAGTGAGAGGCATCAGTATATTCTTTCAATAAGGGTTTCACCTTGTCATCTGCTACTCCATAATATTCTCCTCTGTAACGACGGAAACGAGTCGTCGAGTTATCATTTCCCCCGTATCCAACGTAGAAAAGGTTTAATGTGTTGTAGTTTTTAAAGATGCCGTCGCGCCACTGACTACGAGTGAAAAGATCATCTGGGTATTTAGGGTCATTGGCAGCCCAAAAACAATTCAAGTCACTCAAGCGATCGTACTTCCCTCCTTGCATCACCATACAAGTGCGGTAACTAACCTCATAATTCCCCGCCAATCGCTGCTGATACCACATAGTCAATCCATCCGGCACGATCAATTCTAATGTATCTGTACGTTCTATCACCTGCAAGGCATGGGATGCATCTTCTATCTTCCATTGTTGTGCAAACGCATTTTCGCATTGTGCAAACAGCACTACACTATCCAAGAGAAATAAAGTAATCAAACTGTAGCTAATAAAAAATCGCTTCGTCATTACGGTATTAGTTTAAAGATAATTCTTCCGGATACAAAGAAACCCCTCTTTTCGAAAAAAGAGGGGCTCAAATTGTACAAAATATCTCAAATAATGTATTGACCGGGATTTTGTATTACCAAGCTTCTACCACTTTTTCAGCAGCCGGATGCAAATACCAATCCTTGTTATCAGCTCCATTGCTAGTCACCCAAGCACGGAATTCAGGATAAGCGTTATCAAAAAGCACCTTTTCATAAGCATGTTTTACGCCAACAGGAACTTTAATTCCCCAAACAAAACCATTCTTATTACAATATGGAACACCTTCCATCATTTCACCGGCTGAATCAGCTTCGTAATTAGTATAAAGATAAGAAGGTCTATAGCCTTTCATGTGAATCTCTTTATTCGTATTTGTCACAATAAAGAAATTCTGATTATGAGTATCAGTAATAAGAGCACGATAAGCTTTCAATTGATCCAAATCTTCAGTAAGACTAGTACGAACCTTAGCTCCCAAAATAATTTCTGCACGCAACATGCCTTGTCCCGGATTTATAAAACCTTTTGTAGTCTGGAAGAAATTAGTATTATCACCCAAAGCACTCAAACCATCCATTATGATAACCGGACTACCGTGTTCCGTGTCTACCGTAACTTTACAAAATTGCGATTTTCCAAAGAGTTGCTGTTGAGGCATTTCTGCTTTCATTTCCCCAGTAGCAAGTTCGGTTTCTTTTCCTTGTCCTTCTTTCAAAAGAATACGGGTTGCAACAGTCTCTATATACTTTTTATCCAAGCCACCTAATACTACACCTAATTTAATAGGATATCTACCGCCTTTAGCACGAATATCCAAAGTCAACTTCAATCCTTCTTTATATCCCTGACCAACTTCGAACCATTTTTCAGCCTGACATTCGGTTACTTTCAAATCGTACTCAAAAACAACATCGTTCAAATCATTGTCTTGACCTGGTTCAATCGGCCAATTGTCTTCAAACATAGCAACGCCTGTATTATGATAGAAAAACCATCCATCATCTTCCTCACTAGTTACCGCCACCGCATCTTCAGGTACAGTTATTGCTACAGTCTCGCCACTCCGAGTCACGCTATTTATCGGAAATGATGCTGTTTTATCTGTTCCATCAGAATACTTCAAATAAATATTGGCACAGTGAATAGGCACATTCAATTCCAAGTCTTTCTCTCCATCAACAAGCAGGCCACTCACCAACAAACTTCTTTCCTGATTTTCTGAATCCCAATACAAATCAACCGCTACAGGCTTACTTGAATAAACTTTAGCAGAGACAGTACGACTAGTTGCAAAATCAAACCCTGCCGGAATAACATACTGCGGGGAATCATCTCCTCCTCCATTATCCACTATTCCTTCTTCATTGTTACTGTCTGTACAAGCAACAACCAACATCGTCCCCATAAGGACATACATCAAACTTTTAATCTTCATTTTAATCTAATTTTTAAATTTATTGTTTGTTTCAGTTTCCTATGAAAGCTCTACCTTATCGCACCCATATCCGAGCCCTATATGTTAACTTATCAAAAATATAATTAACGCTTAATGGCATTTTACCTGCCTTTATTTGTAATTTCAATCCTTTCCATCGAAAATAATCACAAGAGCTCAAATATGGCTCAAAAGCCCTGTTCATAAACAATGGATAATATATACAAGTTATTTAGTATATTTGCATTAGACAGAACATTCAATACAACAAATATAGAACTTTTGTTTTGAATATACAAGTTTTATAGATTAAATATCAAGGGAAATGGATCAAGTACTGTATGGTATAGATTACATAGAATATTATTTCTATTGGATATATTACAAGTTTA